>ENA-ORND01002200-ORND01002200.1-human-gut-metagenome-genome-assembly--contig:-NODE-2200-length-12153-cov-3.564804_pt1 | contig 12153 bp, 13 predicted proteins | sample MGYA00242111_ERZ509014 | MGnify/ENA primary metagenome ERZ509014 (study PRJEB26280, sample SAMEA2338694) | human gut metagenome | biome: human gut; feature: human-associated habitat; material: faeces... | reverse complement strand
CCGCAACGGTCGGCCCCATTTTGCAGCTCGTGCTCTCCATGGACTATTCCATCATTTTGATGAATCGCTACCGGCAGGAAAAGGTCACGCACAGCGACAAGGTTTCTGCCATGAAAACGGCGCTCGCCGGTTCGGTTTCCTCCATCGCCTCCAGCTCGCTTACCACGGTCGTGGGATTGCTGGCGCTCGTGTTTTTGAGCTTCAAGCTCGGGCCGGAGCTCGGCATCGTACTGGCCAAGGGCGTATTCATCAGCATGCTCTGCGCCTTCACCGTGCCGAGAATGTTCCCTTTAACCCCGATCACCAGTTCTTCGCAGTTGATGTCGCCTTCGATATAGCCGTCGACATGAAGAATGCCGTTGCTGTTGATGTCGCCGCAAACCTTGGTGGTTTCGCCGATAATCGTCGGCACCTGCCGGCAGTTGTTGCTGCGGCCGAAAGCGCGCGCCAGTTTGAGATACATCATTTTTTTGAACTTTTTCATTTGATTTTCCTCATAAACCTTCATAATTTCTAAGAAATTTTAGCCTTCATGAAAGGCATCGGGTCAACATCATGTCCCTTGTACAAAATCTCGTAATGCAGGTGCGGTCCGGTCGACCAGCCGGTGGAGCCGACATAGCCAATGGTCTGCCCGGCGGAGACGGTGTCGCCGACAGAGACGATATAGTTCGTCATATGCCCGTAAAGGCTGGAATATCCGTCGCCGTGGTTGATCGTGACCATGTTGCCGTAGGCTTCATTGTAGCAGGCGGAGGTCACGGTGCCGGACTGCGTGGCATAAATCGCCGTACCGGAGCCTGCCGCGAGGTCCACGCCGTTGTGCCACTTATACGTGCCGCTCAGCGGGTGGATGCGGTAGCCATACGCGTCGGTGATCGGAACCGCATAGGGAAGCGGATACAGGAAGCCTCCTGTCGAAGATGCTGCGGAGCCGGAGCTTCCGCTGTTCGACGGGACCTTATTGTTGTTCTGCCGGTTCAGCTCTGCCTGCCGCGCAGCCTCTTCCTTGGAAAGGGCGTTAAAGTAGTCCGTCTCGGTCTTCTTGATCTGCGCGGACATCTCGTCCTCGAGTTTTTCGTAGTTCTGATACTCTTCCGACATGGAGTCGTATTCTGCGGCCATCTGCAAAATCAGCTGGTCAGACTCGGCTCTCTGCTTCTCCATCTCTGTCTGCTGCTCAGCAAGATCGCTCTGCGCCTGCTCGAGATCATCCATCTGGGTCTCGAGCTCTGCGCGCTCAGTCGCGATCTGCGCGGCAACGTCTGCCATCTTTTCGAGCATCAGCTTGTCGGACTCGGCGATCTCGTTGATCATGTTGACCTTGTCAAGAAGGTCCGAGAAGCTGCTGGCGCCAAACAGGATCGACCAGTAGGAAATTTTGCCCGTCTCCTCCATCGAGCGCAGGCGGGTCTTGTACTGCTCGTTGAGCCGCGCCTCCTCGGCCTCGGTTTGCTCGAGCTCGTCCTGCTTCTGCGCGATAAGAAGGCTGTACTGCTGGATCTGTTCGTTGAGGTTTTCGATCGACTGGCGGGACATCTCCATCTGCTGGTCGATATCCGCCTTCTTTTCTACGAGCGTCTGCGTCTTGGCTTGATTGTCCTTGATGGACGACTGGAGCGCATCGCTCTGCTTTTTGAGCTCGGCCTGCTCTTCGCGCAGCGCAACAAGCTCCTTTTCAATTTCCTTTGAGCTCGCCGCACCAACCGTCATGATAAGTGCGCCCGATACCAGCGAGCCAAGGATCAGGACCGCCAGCACAAGGCAGATGACCTTTCGTGCCGTGTTCCGTTTTCCAGAATTCATATTGTTCCTCCAAATTACCCATTACACCCGCAGGAACTTGCGGATGGAAAGCATACTGCCGAACACGCCGACGATAAAGCCCGTGATGGCATAGGCGATCGCGACGATCTCGATGCACTCGGCAAAGGGCACAACCGTAATGAGCTGCAGGGTGTCGATCTGCGCGATCTTGGACGCGAGGAAGTCATAAAGCCCCCACTCGAGGAAGAACGCGACAAGCGAACTGATAAAGCCCAAAATCAGGCCCTCGACCACGAACGGAAGCCGGATAAAGCTGTTCGTCGCGCCGACCATCTTCATGATCGCGATCTCCTGACTGCGCGAGTACATGGCGAGCTTGATGGTGTTCGAGATGATGAACATCGACACGACGAAGAGCACCACGATGATGACCATCGCCGCAATGTTCAGGACCTTCTGCACCGTCTGGAAGCCGTTCGCAATTTCATCGTGCGCCACGACCTCCGACACGCCGTCGATCTGCTCGAGCATCTGCTTGGTCTGCGTGATGAGGCTGTTGTCCTCCAATGTCACGACGAACCGGTCGCGCAGGGTGTCCGCCTCAATGCCCGCGAAGAGCTCGGCGTCATTCTGTGTGGCGACGAATTCATCGAGCGCCTGCTGGCGGGAGACGAACTTCGCCTCATGAACATTTGAAATGAGATTGATCTGCGAGCCGACGGACTTTGCCTTGGCCTCGGAGTAATTCTCGTCGATGTAGACCAGAATTTCGTTTTCCTGCTCGAGGTCGAGAATCATCACATGCAGGTTATAGAGGATGAGGCTGAACGTACCCATGATAATGAGGCACGCCACCGTCACGCAGATGGCCGCGAAGGACATGAAGCCGTGCAGAAACACGCCCTTGAATCCCTCTCGCAGCAGATAACCAATATTATTCTTCTTCATTGAGATAATACCCATCCATTCCGTCGCTGATGATTTTTCCCTCGTTGATGGCGACAACGCGCTTTGTAAAGCGGTTGACAAGCTCCTTTTCGTGGGTAACCACCATGACTGTCGTGCCGAGGGCGTTGATCTGCTCGAGCAGCATCATAATCTCCAGCGACCGCGCGGGGTCGAGGTTTCCCGTCGGCTCGTCGGCGATGATCATGCTGGGATTGTTGACCAGCGCCCGCGCGATGGCGACTCTCTGCTGCTCGCCGCCGGAAAGCTCGTTAGGAAGGCGCCTTCCCTTATTTTCGAGTCCCACCAGCTCCAGCACATACGGCACGCGCTTTTTGATCTCGCGCTCGGGTGCGCCGATGACGCGCATGGCAAAGGCCACGTTGTCATAGACGGACTTGTTTTCAATCAGCCGGAAATCCTGAAAGATGACGCCAAGCGTTCTTCTCAGATACGGGATGGCGCGGCTTCTGATTTTCTCGAGCGCGAAGCCGTTGACATTGACGCTTCCCTCGGTCGGCTGAAGCTCGGCGGTGAGGATCTTGATAATCGTGGACTTTCCGGAGCCAGACGGGCCGACCAGAAAGACGAACTCCCCGTCTTCAATTTTCAAAGACACGCCGTTCAGGGCTCTTGTGCCCGTATCGTATGTCTTTACCACATTTGTTAACTCGATCATATTCTTCTCCAGACGTAAGGCTTCCGGGCGCACGCATCAGATGATGCGGTTTTCCCGCGAAACCAGATACTTCTTGACCATCAGCGCGACCTTGAAGATGATTGCGTCGTCAAATTCGCGCAGATCGAGCCCGGTGAGCTTCTTGATCTTCTCGAGACGGTAGACCAGCGTGTTTCTGTGAACGAACAGCTTTCTGGACGTTTCGGAGACGTTGAGGTTATTCTCGAAGAACTTGTTGATCGTAAAGAGCGTCTCCTGATCGAGCGTGTCGATGGAGTTCTTCTTGAAGACCTCAGAAAGGAAAATCTCACACAGGGTCGTCGGCAGCTGGTAGATCAGCCGGCCGATGCCAAGGTTCTCATAATTGATGATGGTTTTTTCGGTGTCGAAGACCTTGCCGACCTCAATGGCGACCTGCGCCTCTTTAAACGAGTCCGCAAGCTCTCTCAAGTGGCTCGCCACCGTACCGATGCCGATGACCGTCTTGATGAAAAGCTCGGAGTGGAGCGTCTGCTCGATCGTCTGGGCGATCTTGATGAGCTCTTCGCGCTCGGTGTTCGGCTGGATCTGCTTGACGACCGCGATGTCCGTCTCATTGATGGACAAAACGAAATCCTGCTGCCGGTCGGGGAACATGCCCGCCACCACGTCCACGGACGCGACGTCGGCTCTGCCGACCTGCCGGATGAGGAACACCGCGCGCGGCACGTCAGTCACGAAATGCAGCTCCTTGGCGCGGATGTACACATCGCCGGGCAGAATATTGTCGGTGATGATATTTTTGACAAACGTTCCCTTGTCATGTTTCTCTTCATAATAGGTCTTCGCGCCGTTGAGCGCCACGTAGGCCATGACGCACAGGCTTCTTGCGATTTCGTCGTCGCCCTCGGCGAAGACGGCGTAGTCGAAATACGCGCTCCAGCTGACCAGCGGCTTGAAGGTCTTCTTGTCGACCACGACAATGGAATCCGGCGCGCTGTTGAGCCGGATGACCGCCTCCGGCCATTTTTCGCCGATCAGGGACGTATCACTACAGGAAATGACGTTGCTGTCGGCGTCGATCACGCCGATCATACGGTCGGTAGCTTCCTTCATCTGTACGATGACACTCTGAAAAATGCGACTGGACATGGTGAGCCCCTCCTAATTGATTACCTTTTACACAAACAACCATTGACATAATACTACGGATTTAGCATTTGCGCAAGAGGGTCTTGACATTTTATTTCAAAATGGCCGCTCTTTTTTGTATCTTTTTCATAGTTTTTCGTCATTCCCGCCAAAGGGCTGGGAATTTCTTACGCAATTCGCAAGCAGCTTTTTTTCGTCAAAATCACAAGGACTTGTGATGCGCCGCTCCGTTTCCCCCATATCCAGTTCCAAAACGGCCCCGGGCGCGAGGCTCTCCAGCCAGAGCCCGCCTTCGGCCACGCGCTTGAGATAAAAAAGCGGAAGCCCCCGCGCAGCCATCATCCGACGCACCTGATGGAACTTTCCCTCCTGCACGCGCACGGCGCTTCGTCCCGCGCCAAGAGGAATGAGCACAGCCGGAAGACACGAAAGCCCATCCGCGAGCTGCAATCCGTCTTTAAACGCCCGCACATCCGCCTCGCTTGCCTGCCCCTCGTGCTCGCAGTAATAGGTTTTCCAGACACCGTGTTTGGGGCTGATGATGCGGTGGGCCAATTGGCCGTCGTTCGTTAAAAGCAAAAGCCCCTCCGTGTCCTTGTCGAGCCGCCCGACCGGCATGACGCCGAATTTCCGGTAGCGCTCCGGGATGAGCTCCATGACGGTTTTCTGCCGGGGGTCGTCCGCCGCCGTGAGGTAGCCCGCGGGCTTGTTGAGCAGAATCAGCGCCGGGCGCAGCAGCTCGACCGCTTCGCCGTCCAACGTAATTTCCGCCGCCTGCTCGTCAAATTTTGCGCTCTCGTCGCGGCACACTTCGCCGTTTACCCGCACACGTCCCGCCCGGATGGCGGCGCGCAGGTCCTTTCTCGAGCCCGCTCCGGCGCTCGATAGAATTTTATCCAGTCTCTGCATGTTTGTCCCCTTCTCCCGGAATATTTTTGTCCATGCGGCAATAGGTTGTACCAGACTGATCTTGAAAAACTGGAGGGAACCGTATGGTAATCATGACCGCCAAAGTCTCCAAACGAAAGATACTTCTCATTGGACTGCTGATCATCCTCGCCGTCGTGCTGCTCATTACGTGTCTGAAAAAATCGTCAGGCTCCGATACCCCGCCGGATACCGCCGAGGAGATCACGGAGGTTGCCACCAACGAAGCGCGCGTCGCATTTTTAGAGCAATTCGGCTGGGAGGTTCAGGCGGAGCCCGTCCAAACCCAGCAGGTGCGCGTGCCCGAAGACCCGTCGGAGGTATTCCTTCGCTACAATGATCTGCAGCAGTCGCAGGGGTACGATCTTCTTTCCTACAGCGGCAAAACCCTTACGCGCTACGTCTACCAGATCACAAACTACCCCGGCAGCGACGGCGTGTATTTTGCGACGCTTCTTATCTACAACGACAGCGTCGTCGGAGGCGATGTGGCCTCCAGCCGCCAGAACGGCGTGATGCACGGCTTTTCCATGCCCGCCGCCCAGCCCTCGTCCGGTGCGTTTCTCCCCGAAAGCCCCGAAAGCGAAGAAATTTCTGAAAATCTATCTTAACAGAAAAAATGCCTCTTTACAACCGACCATATTAGAAGTATAATACGTGCAAAGAAATTTAACATGGCAGCGCAATGCTGCCACCATATGTCTTCAGGGCAGGGTGCAATTCCCGACCGGCGGTAAAGTCCGCGCGCGCAAGCTGAACCGGTGTGATTCCGGTACCGACAGTATAGTCTGGATGAAAGAAGATAGCCGCAGGCCGATTCTGGAATTGCATGCATCCAGTTTCTGCCTGCCTATTGAGCGCCCGGAGAAGCTTCTTCGGACGCATATTTTTTTATTGTCAGGTGATACATATGAAACCATCAACCCTCCAGCTGCTTCAGGAAAACCTCTCGTTTCTCGGCGTAAGCCTCGCGCTTGTCGCGGTGATTCTGCTCGCGGCGCTCGGCTCCGAGTACCTCGTCATGAAAAAGCGCCACCGTCTCAAAAAAACGCGCGCCATCACGTTCATCGCCATGTTCTCGGCGATCGCGGCGGTTCTGCACATCGTAGATATCCCGCTCTTCTTCGCGCCGTCGTTTTATAAGCTCGATTTCAGCGAGCTTCCCGTCATGATCTGCGCGTTCTACATGGGCCCCGTCGCAGGCGTCACGTGCGAGTTCGTGAAAATCGTGCTCAAGCTTCTCATCAAGGGTACGTCGACAGCGTTTGTCGGCGATCTTGCAAACTTCCTGGTCGGCTGCTCGTTCGTCCTGCCCGCCGCCATCTGCTATCAGGCGACGCTTTCCAAAAAAGGCGCAATTCTCTCGCTCGCGCTCGGCACGGCGGTCATGAGCGTCTTTGGCAGCATGTTTAACGCCTGGTACCTCATTCCGAAGTTCTCCGAGCTTTTTGGTATGCCGATGGACGCGATCATCTCCATGGGCACCGCTGTCAACTCCGCCATCACGAGCCTTCCGACGCTCGTTCTCTTCGCCGTCGTCCCGTTCAATATCGTAAAGGGCGTTCTTGTGTCGATTCTCACAATGCTTCTTTATAAGCGCGTGGAGAAGGTCTTCTTCCGCCGCAAAAAGTCTGCCTGAGATGCTTGCAGGGCGTATGGTTTTTTGCGGTTCCGGACAGGCTATTTTTGGTTTGCATTTTCCTCCTTCTTCGGATATAATTTAAAAACTGATAATGCACTCAGCCTTGAAAGGAACTGCCCATGAAAAAGCCGTCCAAGCCCCTGCACGCACGCGGCGAGCTCAGGTCCGCCATCCGGCGTCAGCCCGTCGTGTTTGCCGTCTATCTCGTTCTGCGGCTCATCGTTCTTGCGTCGCTCGTGTCGGCCATCCTCCGGCAGGAATATGAAAGCGCGTTTGTGTGCGTGCTGGTGCTGTTTTTGTTCATGCTCCCGTTTTTCATCCAGAAAAACTTCGGCATCTGCCTTCCGAGCACGCTCGAAATCATCATTCTGCTGTTCATCTTCGCAGCGGAGATCTTAGGCGAGCTCCAGAGCTACTTCATCCAGTACCCCTACTGGGACACGATGCTCCACACGACGAACGGCTTTCTCTGCGCGGCGGTCGGCTTTTCGCTGATCGACATTCTGAACCGCGACGCGAAGATCAAGTTTACGCTCTCGCCCGTGTATGTGGCGCTGGCCGCGTTCTGTTTTTCGATGACGATCGGTGTTCTGTGGGAGTTCTTTGAGTTCGGGATGGATAGGCTTTTCCACATGGATATGCAGAAGGACACGATCGTCCACACCATTTCGTCCGTGATGCTGGACCCCACGAACAGCAACATTCCCATCACGATCGACGGCATTACCTCCGTCGCGGTCAATGGAAGGGATCTCGGCTTTACCGGGTACCTCGATATCGGCCTGTACGACACGATGGAGGACCTGTTTGTCAACTTCATCGGCGCGACCGTGTTCAGCGTGATCGGTTACTTCTATCTCAAGCACCGGGGCGAGGGCAAATTTGCAAAGGCCTTCATCCCGACCATTGAAGAAACGAACAAGGAGCCTGATTCTGACCATGTCAAAGAGCCCTCGCAGGAAGCTGAAAATCGGGACAATTGATGATTTTCACCATTTCTGGTACCTTCTCATCTGGATCGTCTATCTGTCTTTGTTCTATCTCGCGGAGCATCTCGTGACCAAAAACTACTGGGTGTCGTATCTGCCCATCGACGATCAGATCCCGTTCTGCCGGTTTTTTATCGTTCCGTACTGCCTGTGGCACCCGCTGTTAGTTTTAATGACGGCGTATCTGATCTTCACCGACCCGCCCGCCTTCAAGCGCTTCATGCTCTACATCGGCTTCGGCTTCGGCGGCTCGATCATCTTCTGCATGCTCTTCCCGAACGGGCAGGACCTTCGCCCGACGGATTTCCAGCAGAACGACTGTTTCATCTGGCTGGTGAAGAGGATCTACGCCGCCGACACGAACACAAACGTCATCCCCAGCATGCACGTTATCGGCTGCGCGGCCTTGGCCCTTGCGTGCTTCGACGCGCCGCAGCTGCGGGCCAAAAAACTTCACCTTGTGATGCTGCCGCTCGGGGTGATCATCAGCATGTCCACGGTCTTCGTCAAGCAGCACTCGATGCTCGACGTTCTTGTCGCGATTCCCGTGAGCGCGCTTTTGTGCGTCCTCATCTACAAGCCATTCCCGCGCAATCGCTTGCAGCAATCCGCATAACCCCGCGCCCGTTCGTCAAAGCATGGCGAATGGGCGCTGTTTTTGTTGTGTTTTCAGGAAAGTCATGATATACTATGCTTACTTTTAAACATTGGAGGCGCTTTTATGTCCGACTTTTCCCGATTCCGCACGGCGGTCGGCGGGTTCTCCCGCACAGACGTTGTCAATTACATCGAAGAAACCTCTGCCGCGCATCAAAAAGCGCTCCGAAAGCTGGAGGATGAGAAGCAGGCTTTCGCAGACGAAAACGACCATCTGCTGGCCGAAAACACCCGCCTGCAGGCAGAGCTCTCCGATCTGCGCGCAGAGCACGAGAAGCTGAAAGAGGAAGACAGCGCGCTCTCGGCGCAGGTCGTCTCCCTTTCCGATGAAGCAAGCTCCCTTGCCTCCCAGCTGGAGATGGCCAAGCGGGAGCTTGAGCAGCTGAAGCTGGAGCAGGCCGCTCTGGACGCTGCTTCCGAAGAGGACGCGGAAGAGGAACCCGCCGACGAAGATACCGCACAGCCGGAAGCAGCCGCGCCGGTCAATCTCAGCCAGCAGGAGCTTGCCGCCTATCGCCGCGCCGAACAGGCCGAGCGCAACGCCATGGTGCGGGCAAGAAAGCTTCGTGAGCAGCTGAGTCTTCTTTGCGAGCAGTCCAAGGACCGCTACACCGACGCGGGCGAGGAAATTTCCGCGCTCACCGCCGACCTGTCCTCCGGCCTTTCCCGTCTGCAGGAGACGCTTGCCGACATTCAGGCCATCTTCGACGACGCGGAAAGCGCGTTCGACGAGCTCCAGCTCCCGGACGATGATGAAATCTGACTTGTATCACAAATGCTTTCAGCCGTCACGCTTCTGTGTGGCGGCTGTGCTATGAGGGATCAACTTTGGAAAAACGGACGCTGCTGAAAAAGTTCTTTGGTCACAGCGCCTTCCGCGGCGGGCAGGAGGCGCTCATCGACGCGATTTTGTCCGGCCGGGACGTTCTGGGTGTGATGCCGACGGGCGGCGGAAAATCGATCTGCTATCAGATCCCCGCGCTTATGCTGCCGGGGCTCACAATCGTCGTCTCGCCTCTCATCTCACTCATGAAGGATCAGGTCGCGGCGCTCACGGAGGCGGGCGTTCCGGCGGCCTTTCTAAATAGCTCCCTGTCTCTCGAGCAGCTGCGGGAGACTTACGCCAAAACCGCACGCGAGCAGTATAAGCTTCTGTATGTCGCGCCGGAGCGGCTCGAAAACGAAAGCTTTCTGTCTCTCATTTCGCACATTCCCGTGTCGCTTCTCGCCGTCGACGAGGCGCACTGCATCTCACAATGGGGGCAGGATTTCAGGCCCAGCTACCTGAAAATTGCCGACTTTATCGCGCAGCTCCCCACACGTCCCGTTGTCGCCGCCTTCACGGCCACCGCAACAAAGCAGGTGCGCGCGGATATCATCTCGCAGCTGGGGCTCAAAAATCCTCTTCTCAACATCACGGGCTTCGACCGCCCGAACCTCTATTTTGCCGTGCAGCATCCGACGAGCAAGCTGGCCGCCGTCTGGCAGCTCGTGCGCGAACGAAGCGAAAAATCCGGCATTGTTTACTGCAATACAAGAGCCTCCGTCGAGCGCGTGTGCGAATTTTTAAATGGCAAGGGCATTGCCGCCACACGCTACCACGCAGGACTCTCCGAGGAAGAGCGCCACGCCAATCAGGACGATTTCCGATTCGACCGCAAGACCGTCATGGTCGCAACGAACGCGTTCGGCATGGGCATTGACAAGTCGAACGTCAGCTTCGTCATCCACTACAACATGCCAAAATCGCTGGAAAGCTACTATCAGGAGGCCGGGCGCGCAGGAAGAGACGGCAGCTGCGGCGAGTGCATTTTGCTCTACGCTCCCGGCGATGTGCAGACGGCGCGCTTTCTCATCCAGAACGGTGGCAACGAAGATTTAAGCCCCGACGTGCAGGAGCATGTGCGTGAGGGCGAGCTTCAGCGCCTGCGGCAGATGACGGGCTACTGCAAAACGGCTGACTGCCTGCGCGGCTACATCCTCTCCTACTTTGGTCAGAGCCACCCAGAAAGCTGCGGCTGCTGCGGTAACTGCAAAACAGAGCGGCGGCTTCAGGATGTGACCGTTCCGGCGCAGATGCTTCTTTCGTGTGTGTACCGGATTTATGAGAAGCTCGGCTATTTTGTCGGAAAAACGATGGTCCTTCGCGTCCTGCGCGGCAGTCGGGACAAACGCGTGCTCGATCTTGGGCTCGACCAGATTTCGACGTATAATCTCATGCACGAAAAGCGGCAGGAGCTGAATGCGCTGTGCGATTTTCTGGAATCTGAAGGCTACCTCCATGTCGATCCAGAGCACAGCACACTCGAGCCCGGTGAAAAGGCGCGGGACGTTCTCTTCCGCGGCAGGCAGCTTCTCATGCCTGTGCTTGATATGTCGGAGCCTGCGTCGAAATCTTCCCAGAAGGGCGCAAAAAAGCAGCCCGTTCCCCTGCCCTCCGGCGCGGACGATCTGTTCGGCGTGCTGCGCGAGACGCGCATGCAAATTGCCCAGCGGGAGAATGTACCGGCTTACATTGTCTGCTCAAACTCGACGCTTCTCGACATGGCGGAAAAAGCGCCCGAGACCATGGACGCGCTTCTTTCCGTCTCCGGCATCGGCGAGGTCAAGGCCTGCCGCTACGGCGAGGACTTTTTGAGCGCCATCCGCAATTATCAACGTGGGAAATAGCAGCGTCCCTACAGGATCTCCGAAACCAACGTGTAGGGGTCGATGCCTTGTCAAGAGCAAGATAGGCCACATCGCCCCGTGGGGCACCAACGAATTCGCATTGGATTTTCATAAAAACGGATTGTACCGCCGGGTCGATGTAGGCATCGACCCCTACGACCGTTCCGGGAGTGCCCGAAAGCTTCGTAGGGACGGACGACTCTGTCCGCCCAAGGGAAGCTGCGAATTCGCCGTAAATATTCGCATTTTGGAAATACATTTTGCCGGGCGGAAGCCGCGTCTGCCCCTACGAAGCCTACTGGAAAAGCGGGCTCCCGGATGACCGGGGGCCCGCTCGTTTTTTATTCCTCGCCGTCCCACCGGCACGCCGGAAGGTCGACCCGGCCGTCCGGCAGAAACGGCACGCCCTCGGCCTCTAGCAGCGCTCTGCGAAGCTCCGCATAGCTGCCGCCTGCGATGGAGCCGTCTGATTTTACAACACGCTGCCAGGGAAGCTCCTCCGGACATTTGCGCATGGCCCAGCCGACCTGACGTGCTGCTCTCGGCGTGCCCAGCATCCAGGCAATCTGGCCGTAGGGCACGCATTTGCCGCTTGGAATTCTCCGGACAACGTCATACACGCGGGAGAAAAAACTGTCTTTTTCCTGCATAAAAGCCACCTGCATCGCTTACGAAGCTTTCGATGCTCTGTGGCGGTGATGCTCGCCGTAGAGATAGCTGTAGTCCTGCCGGAGAATGTTTTTGAC
>ENA-ORND01002194-ORND01002194.1-human-gut-metagenome-genome-assembly--contig:-NODE-2194-length-12165-cov-7.554913_pt1 | contig 12165 bp, 8 predicted proteins | sample MGYA00242111_ERZ509014 | MGnify/ENA primary metagenome ERZ509014 (study PRJEB26280, sample SAMEA2338694) | human gut metagenome | biome: human gut; feature: human-associated habitat; material: faeces... | reverse complement strand
ATAGTTTACATGCAACAGCCAGAAATTTCGATACACCCTCTTATTGGACGCTTACCAACAATAAACGCTTGCAAAGGAATCTTGGAATTTTAACGCCAATGGAAAAACACGAAAATTACTTGCAAGCTGCATAAAAACTGCCAGCAGATAAATTTCTACTGGCAGGAAAAATTTATATTTTTTCAATTGTCTACTTGACGGGGAGCGGTTCATTTCCCGACAGCCCCTTGCAAGTTAAGCTTTGTTATTTTTTTTTGATGAAGGCTTTTTCATTTGCTGATGCTGGAAGGTTTGGAGTTGTTCCCTTTGGAACCAGACGAACCTCAATTGCCTCGAGACGTTTTGCGTATCCTTCTGTTCCTGAAGATTCTCCATTCTTAGCCCATGCAAGCCATCCATAATCCTGAGCATGAACTCTGTAGTATACATCATAGTTCTTTGCTACATCACCAGACAGTTTGATCTGAATTGCTTCCAGACGTTTACACTGTCCAGTTGTTCCGGATAATGATCCGTTAGATGCCCAATTCTTCTCCCATCCAATATCCTGAACGTGAGATCTGTACTGGATTGAGCTGTTCACTGAAGACGGGAGTTTCATACGGATAGATTCCATACGTTTGCACTCGCCTTCTGTACCTGCCATAGCACCGTCATATACATATGCCTGTGTACCATAGTCCTGTACATGTGTCTGGTATCCGACCAGTCTTGCTTTCATAGCTTCTTTGATAGTACCAATAAGTTCTGGTGCTTTGTCCCCTTTGGTAACCAGCTGAATCCTGATTGCTTCAAGACGGTATCCGTAACCAGCTGTTCCTGCTTCTTCGCCATTCTTAGCCCATCCGAGCCATCCGAAGTTCTCGGCATGTACGCTGTAGTATACGTCATAATTCTTTTCAACTTCACCAGTCAGTCTGATCTGGATTGCTTCAAGACGTTTACACTGTCCTACTGTACCGGATGTTGCTCCGTCTTTACTCCAGTTCTTTTCCCAACCGATGTCCTGAATATGTGTACGATATTCGATAGATCCAGAAACACCATTTGGTAACTTGATCTGGATAGCCTCTAATCTTTTTGATTCACCAACTGTACCAGACGTTTGTCCGTCTTTCTTCCATTCTTTTTCCCAGTCATAATCCTGACGGTGAACTATGTAAGATACGGACATTTTTGTACTCTTTGTAGCTTTAGCTGGAAATTCCTTACCAGTTTCATCTGTGTATTTAGCAGTTGCTGTGTAGATGATCTGACTGTTCTTGTCTTCTTTAACAACATCTGCAGTTACGTCATGAGAATCTTTACAACGGCTGCATACGAATGTTGCAACAGCTGTATATCCTTTTTCTTTATCAGCTGTCCATTTCCATCCGTCTTTTTCTGAGACTTTGTAGTCATGACCGAGAGCTGCTACTTCTTCTGTCTTAGTACCTGTGTAATCTTTGCCTTCAAATGTAACTGTAGCTGTGTAAGTAATCTTACCTGCCTCTGTACATGTTGCGCCATCAGATTTCTCAGTTACTTTTGCATCAACTGTTTCTACATGTTTCTCATCATTTGCACATGTAAATGTTGCTGTTGCTGTGTAAGTGTTGTTTTCACCCTTTGTCCAGTTCCATACAGGAGCACCATACTTATGTTCAAGGGCTGCCAATTCAACTTCATATGTATCTGTTAATGTACCAATTTCTGTCTTACCTTCAGCATCCTTTACTGTTGCTGTTGCTGTATAGACATCTTTACCTTTTTCTGTACATGTTGCAGCTACAGATTTCTCTGTATCTTTAACTGCATCAGCAACTGTAATCTGCTCTGCTTTAGGTTCATCATCACATACAGAACACTTAACACCTGTTACAGATGCTGTATATCCAGTTACATTGCCGTTGTCATCTTTTACTGGTTCCCATGCCCATGTACCTGTGTACTGGTGCTGACCTGCGTCAGATGTCTTCTTATCAGATGCAGTATATCTGTAACCATCATCTGTCTTACCTGTTGCTTTGTAAGTAGATGTTACACCCTGATCACATGTACCAGTGTGACTAACAAGTTTAGCCGTTGCAGTTACTTTTTCTGCAAGAGCTTTCTCAATAGAATCTCTGTTAGCTTTGTTTGTTGCATTTTCATCTGATTCAAGGAGACAATCCAGTTTATTGATCTGATTTGCACAAGTTTCACATTTCAGATTCTGGAATGTAACGCTTGTGTGATCATCGCTCCACTCAGCATCTGTTGCTGTGTAAGCATGTCCTTCTGCTGCGTTCTTCTGAGCTTCATCCCAGATAGCTTTTCTTTTCTCGTATGTAGAATTAGCCTGTTCATATTTGGACTTAACAGGTTCTGTAATACAAGCACCGCACTCTGGGCAAACATAGTTGTCCGCTTCGTTCCAGTTACCGCTATCAGTCTTTGTATAGTATGTTTCATGGAACTTGATGTAATGATGCTCGTGTGCTGTACCTTCTTCTTCAACACGTGTACCGTCTTTAATCAGGCCGCAGTCAGAACAACGTTCTTCTGTAAATGCGTTGCGTCCGCATGTTGCAGGTACAGAAACTGTCTTATAGTTATGAGAATCACCTGTCAAAGTCTTCAAATCAACTGTATCAACAAAGTTTGCAGACCACATGAACTCGTCATTATCATTGCTCTGACTGCCCATGAACTGCTGATACTTCTTGTAGTTTGTATAAGTCGGATTGTAATCTGTCTCTTCGAATTCATAACCGTAGCTGGAATGGTCAAGCAGTTTGCTCTTACCTGAAATGAACGCGAAGTTTGTACCGATTGAAACAACCAGTTCGTCACCCTTCACAGTCAGACCTGCGATTGGATGATTTGTGACAGTGAAATCTGCACTCTTTTCATCTGTTGTTGTAAACGCCATACCGCCAAACAACTTTGTATTATCACGTTTTGCAGATACTGTGTTATATTCCTTCACAACGGCTACTGCACCGTCTGCAGGATTGTAGGAAACGATATCGTTGGATACGTTGAAGTAAATCTTACCATCTGTATACAGTGCTGCTGTCAGACCGATGGATGGGTAAATGCTCTGTTCATCCACAAACTGTGCATACAGTTTGGTCAGAAGATCATTCTTCTCCATCTTACCGTCTTTGTTCAGAACGCTTACAAATGTATCGTCATCATCGTCGTTTTTCTTGTCTGTGAAGTTGATTAGTGTTTCATAATCGCTGTCGCCATCGCCTGTATCCTTATTTGTCAGTTTATGACGAACAATCTTGTACTCTGCAGCCTTTTGGCTCTGATTCATGCTTGTGCTGCTTACTCTGTCAAACAGGTCTGTCGAATCATACATATAGTAAGCATAACCATCTGCATAGTAAACATTACTTGCTGCACGAGCCATCCATGCTTTTTCATATGTTGTATCTGTTGCTTCATTCTGATAAAGTGATCTTAAAACACTAAAGTTACCCTGATACAATTTTCTTGCATCTGTATCGCTGAACAGGAAGAAGACATGGTTCATATCACCATCTGTCTCGACACGGTCACGACTCATAACTTCTGTGTAGACATCTGTATAACAAGGGTCTACATAGTACCACTGACCATCCACCTTGACTGCATTCCAGTAATGGTCGGAACCGAAGTCTTCCTGTTCTTCGCCATACATTGTAACGTTGGACTGGAAGGAAATTCTTACAAGGTCAACTGTGTAGCCTGCATTGATATCCAGTGTCTTACCATCTGAACCATAGTACAGTTCTTTGGCTGTCTTCCAGTTATCACATACTTCTGAAGTTGTACCATCATCTGCTGTAACAGTTTTCTTGCTGTCATAACCTTTACTTGGATCTTTAAGATAAATATCTTTATCCAGGCACTGCACAAGATATGAAAAAGCTCTGGAGTAACCCAGACATACAGATGTACCCATACCGAATGCACCAAACTGAGTACCTTCCCAATAGTTGATGACACCAGTTGTCATACCGGTTGCAGCCTGCTTCGCATAGATTGGAATCGCCTGCTTAAAGCTTGTTTCCTTCGTTCCATCACCGTCCATATCCAATGCCGGATCATCGCTATCTAACTGCTGCTGAGTAAGCTGCTCAACAGTCATCGTAACGCCTTCAGAAACCTCAACGCCTTTTTCTTCAGCATTTTTGATAAATTTATCTGCTTCCTGCTTCAATGGTTCTGCTGCGTCTGGAAGGTTTTTTTTCACAAATGCTTCCGGAGCCTTCTCGATAGCTTCTTTATTAGCTTCTACATATGCATTCGCATCTTCCTCAGACTGTCCAGCCTTCACCAAAGTCTGAGCAATAGCGTTTTTATAAAATTTTACAAGCAAATCCTGCTTAATGCCTGCATAAACCTGATCATGGAAATTCTGTTTGATCTGTGGTTCGTAAACCTTATAGATCTCATCGTAAACTTCACCCTCATGCTCCTGCTTCTGAGGATCCTTTGCAATCATCGGCTTGTCATCATCTGATTTCTTACCGGAGTTCATGATGTAGGACATATCAAATGTATTGTTATGGGCCAACCAGTCATTCAGAACAAGCAGCTTCTGTGCCTTTGTCTGTGCACCTGATGCTGTAACTGCAGCAAGAGCTTCATCTCTTGCATTTGTTACATCTGGACCATAATACTTAATACCTAACTTATCACCATATGTGAAAGTAAAGATCATACCTGTCAGGTCATCGTAGCTCACCTTGCCATCTCTGATATCCTGAACAGATTTGCCGTCTAAGGCAAGCATCTGACCAAGGATACCAAGACCATCTGTATCATCGTTGAAATCCAGAAAGAATGGATTCTGAACACCGAGTACATTAGCATTGGCTGACCACTGATTCAGATACTGCTGATACATACCAACAACTGTATTAATCTGGTCTTCTGTCAGCTTCTTGGTTTCAGCCTGTTCATCTGCTTCATACAGGTCTGCTGTGCTGATATTAGATTCATTGGATTCTGTGCCGGCTTCTCCGCCAACCATTTCGAGATCCCCCAATGCTTCACGCAGGCTCTGGATTGCCGGATCGCTTTCATCAATCTTTATATCTTTTGTAAGTGCTTCTGCTACAGCTGCATTAGCACCCTTGAACTGGATGACTGGTGTCTGTATTGTAATACCTGAAATAGTTACTTTATTTTCATCAGTATCTGTGTTTGAAGAATCAGTAGTTGCTTCTGTTGCATCATCTTCTGTCACAGAATCTTCTGTTGCTAGATCTTCTGCCTCATTTGTATTGGTGTTATCCTGCACGGCTTCTGTAGTATTTTCCTGCACTGCTGGTGTTTCTTCATGTGCAGGCTCTGCAAAAACTGTTGAAGGCACTACACTGAATACCATTATAGTAGAGAGGAATAAACTCAAAAGCATTTTACTTCTCTTTTTCATAATGTCTACCCTTCCTTTCGTGTTTGTATTAGATAATCCATATTATGTTTTTTGTTTGCCCCCACCTCATTTCCATTGTATTTTATTTATACTCCACCCTCTATTATATGCTACTGTAATTCGTATTTTGCATATATTTTTGCATATAATATAGTAATTAGGTATTTACTTTAATATATCACTGCTAACTGTTTTGTTCAAGACATACTGACGTTTTTTAGCACAAAAACACATCGAAAAGTCTGGTTTTCAGGTTTCTGGCATGTATAAACGTAATAAAGAAATTCCCCCGTATCTTATGATTTGTTAAAATACGGGGAATCATCAAGTTTTTTCTTACTTATTTATATAGAATTTACATATTGATGCGACAGAGGAGTCTTTTTTAGTTCAGTTCCTCAAGAATTGCTGCTGTGAGTTCTTTTCTGTTTGTCTTGAAGTGGAAATACGGTCTTTCCTTGATTACGCGGATGTCTACCGGATATTCATATTCTTCCAGTGCATCTGCAAGACCTGCTTTTACTTCATCCAGACTCTTTGTTTCATCAAGGATTACAAAGAAATATGGAAGGAAATATCCTTCATGATCCTGATCTGGTACAAAGCAGAAGAATCCATCTTCTACACCAGCTACACGTACTGCTTTTGTCTCCATTCTCATCATGTAAAGTTCTCCGCCACCGAAACGCTTTGTTGTTCCACGTCCAAGAATGTATACAATTCCGTGTTCATTGATGTAAGCTTTATCTCCCGTATGTAACCAGCAGTTCCCATCTGGATGATTGATCAGTGTTCTTTCAGTAAGTTCATCACCTCTCCATCCCGCATAGTGGAGCATCATAGCAGGACCCGTCATACATAATTCTCCGATTTCTCCATAATTCAGTTCTTCCAGATCCTCTGAGAATACTGCCATAGTTGTTGCCGGCATTGGCATTCCAACGCATCCGTCTACCAGCGGGAACATCGGATTTGGAAGTGTAAAGTTTGAACATCCTTCACTCTGACCATATCCGGCACTTAAAGTTGCTTTAACATTATGCTTATGGAAGAATGCTTCTACTTCTTGTGTTTTCCTTTCGTTCATTGCTTCAGCTCCGGTTCCGATACTTCTTAGATGAGACATATCGTAATCTTCCGGAATTCTGTCACTCTTCATAAGCATTTCACAGAACATTGGAATCAGTGCCCAGAAGTTTGGCTTCTGCTCCATAAATGCGATATCAATATCTTCCAGCGGACAGAATGGATCAAGTACCATAATCAGTCCTGCTGACAATGGGAAGATTGCCATTGATACAGTTACTGCAATCAGTGCAGGTGGTAAGATTGGCAGCCACCATTTTTCCGGTACATCTGACGGCGGAATAAAGATGGACATCTGGAATGCAGTTGCTACTATATTAGAAGAAGAATGAATAACTAATTTAGAGATTCCTGTGGATCCGCTTGTATATGCGCCAAATACTGGTCTGTTCACATCTTCTTGTGCCATATAGTCTTCTGTATAATCTTTCCCAAGTGCCAGGAACTCGTCCCATGTAAGATCTCCTTCTGTTGTCTCTATCGCACCGGTATATCTGGATGCAATTTCTTTTTCAACATAGTCCGGGACAGATTTTCTATCTGCATAATCATATGGAGAAACCTTAATTACACGCTTCATTGGTGTCGTTGCACGGAACAGATCTTCATCTGACTTTGATGTATAATCCATGACAAATGCTGTCTCTGATTTTGATTTTCTGATTGCAAAACATAATTCTTCTGGAATGTCATCTCTGCAGATAATTGCAGCTCCGATTCTTTCTGCTGCGATCAGAAGGATAAAATGTGCCGGAACACTTTGCAGAAATACAGGAATTCTGTTTCCTTCACCAAATCCAAGTATCTTTAAAGATTTTGCTGCTTTATCAACTTCTCCCCAGAATTCTTTCCATGTAATTTTGTTTCCGTAATATTCAAATGCAATTTTATTTTCGTCTGGATTTTTTGCTCTTAAAAACGTTTCAACAGTTATTGTTGGCACTTCAACGTTGCGCAGTGCTTCTGGATAAAACTGTAACCATGGTTTATCAACGCTCGCTTTTCCAGTTAATGTTGCTCCTGTATTTTCCATAATTATTTACTTCCTTTTCCGATTATTTATTTGTTTTATAATGACGATTCGTATTCTATCATGGATATTTTTCCTTTTCAATAGAAGTGGTGAATTTGGCATATTGAATCAAACAAATCAACTAATTCATTTTTTTCAGGATTTCATTCAATAGGAAATTTTTTGTATAAATGTTCTTGTTTTCTTATTTTGTATGCAGTACACTAAAATTATAATAGAAGAGAGGGGCTTTTGATTATTATGAAAGAAAAAAACAGATTCAGTGTTCTGTTAGAGCATCTGACATCTATGGCCAATTTAAAAAATTATGTACTTGCCAAAGCTGTGCAGTATGATGAATCTTATATAAGCAAATGGATTAGTGGAAAATCACTTCCAACAGAAAAAAATCACGAAATTATTTTGCAGAATATCAGCCAGTGTATTGTTGAGGCTCTGACTGATGATAACCGGGACACTTTTTTAGAAGAATATCAAATTTCTGACGTTTCGAATCTTCAGAAAGCGATTTACGATCATCTCGAATCTGAATATACATATGTAAAAGAACTTCAGGTAACAACTGGTTCTAAAGTGGCTACTAAAATTTCATATTATCCGGAACTTACACTGGATCAGTTTATCTTTAAAATGAAACATCCATCACTCCGTAAAGTACAGTCGCTAAATATTTATGCTATGGTAGATATTCTGAATGTAGACACGAATTATCAGCTTTTAATTGCTGAATTTAACAGCATGCACAATGACATAGGACTTGTGCTTCCAGGAGTTCATTTTTCTTTAATGATTGATTTGGAATCGTCTTCAGATAATCCGGTTTATACGGCTGGTTTCCTGATGAATTTGCTTTCAAATCTTTCGAATATTGATTTTAATCTTTATTGCGGAACACAGGCACAGAAAAAAATGGTTTTTGCGATTAAAGATATTTATTCGCTTTCAGGTATGTTAGTTGATCAGAACCATTGTCTTGCTGTTACAACAATTGAAGATTCGTCTCTTTCAACGGAACTTTATTACAAATTAAAATTACTTTGCAGCAAAGAAACATTGCTTATTCGACGGACATCTATTCCTGAAATGATTCGTACTTACGAATATGAGCATTCACTGTTTGCCCGGAATTCTTCTTGTCTGCTTGGACATTTTACAGAACATTTTCTTCCAACTGATTTACATAATGAGCTGCTTGATAAGTATGGCTCTTTTATAGGAAAGACATACAGACCTGTACTTCAAAAAATGCATTCTCTGGTATCGCAGATACTTGCTGTTACACCGATAAGAGCACTGATTTATGCTTCTGCATTTACAGATTTTACAGTTACTGGCGAATTGGATTTCTATGGTTATCGAATTCAGCTTTCGCCGGAACAGCGTCTTCATTTTTTTAAGCATATGAAACATCTGCATGAAATTTCAAATGCGCTTCAGATTAAGATTTTGCCGAATGGTTTGCTGTCTGATTACCAGCATATCCCAAGACCGACACTGTTTTTTGCAGATGAGTTTTCTTATTTGCGTTTTAGGAGAAATACACCGTATTACAATATCTGTATTCCGAACAAAATTAGTTTGAATCGAATTTTTTCGGCCTTTTACGATACCGTTTGGGAGTTTGAATCCTGTATTGCACCGGATGCATATCTTACTCATGCAATCCATTCTGTAGAAATTTTGCAATCAGATGCTTCAGGTGATGTGCACAATTAAGAGAAGTCAAGTGGGCTGTTGCAAAATAGATGAGTAATCATCTATGGAGCAATAGCTCCATTTTTATGTCCAAAAGCAGAAAACGGACTCCGAAGAGCCCGCAATCCATGGTATAATTAAGTATGACCAAATACATAAAATACCATAAAAATTATACCGAATTCGGCGAGCCTTATCAACTGGTTTTGCCATTAAATTTGGAAGGTCTGGTTCCTGATGATGATTCTGTCCGACTGCTGAGCCACGAATTGGAGGATTTAGATTACAGTTTACTGTATCAGGCGTACTCTACCAAAGGCAGAAATCCGGCAGTGGACCCAAAGACCATCTTCAAGATCCTGACCTATGCTTATTCCCAAAATATTTATTCTTGCAGAAAGATTGAAACCGCTTGTAAACGTGATATTAACTTTATGTAGCTGCTTGCTGGTCAGAAAGAACCGGATCACAGCACGATTGCAAGGTTCCGTACTGGATTTTTGGCAGACACCTGCGAAGCCCTGTTTTATCAGATGGTACGTCGCTTGGAACGAATGGGAAGAAAATATGTTTCTGAAAATACAGGAGGCGGTCACCCTACTGAACCAAGAGTACCTACAGGCTGTCCGTATAAAGAACGATGTTCCCGTGCTAAAGGGAATAAACGTCTGTACATCTCCAAAAGTTTCTTAGAGAAGCGTCAAGAATCCTATGAAAATATCCTGAGTGAAAAGGGGATCTTATACCGGATGAATCGCTCGATATGATGCTGGGATCCTTTCAATTACTACTGGGGATGCCGAAATTTGCTATTCGTGCGACAGCCTCTTTTCTCTTTCAGGCTGCCTGTAACCGTATTTTTTCAGAAGCGGTACGGTTTCTGGCATTATTTTCCATATTTTCGCGGCTGGTCGGAAATACCTGCGAGGTAATCGAGACTGCAGTCGTACGTCTTTGCCAGCAGCATCAGCGAGTCCAACGGGATCTCACGAATGCCTTTCTCATACCGGTTGTAGGTGTCCAGATGGCTGAAAATCTTCCGCGCCGGCGTTTCTTCTATTTTTCTGTACATGAATGAACTTCTTTTTCCTGTCCTGCTTCGTCTGCGGCTGCCACACTGAACCGGCCACGGCTGCAGCAGATGATCGTCTTTTTCGTCCGATCAATCGCATCGCTGGTCTCAATTTCTTCTGTCTTCATCGCAAGCGCCCCCGGAATGGCTCCGTGGGAAATCTCTACTGCGTCGCGGATATCCACGATCTGATAGCTCGACGGATCGAGTTCTTTTAATTCTTTTATTGAAATACTGGTACTCATGTAAATTTTCCTTTTCTTTCTTCTTTTGATTTACTTTTTGCGGATGTCTGCCATCGTATTCAACAACAGTTCCCGTTTCCAGAACACCAGGCCTGCACTTGCGAACAGAATCGCATACCGCAGGATCCTGTATGGGAACAGCAGATTGCAGATTACGCTTACTCCAATCAGAAATGCGGAACATGCCAGCAGAAATCCGGCATCCATCAGGTTTTCCTCAATGCCTTCTGCCACCAGAATCCGTTTGCTCACCACATAGTGTCCAACCGAATACAGAATATAGCATGCCAGCGTCGTGTAACCGGCTGCAACATAACCGAAAATACGGATAAAAATAAAGTTCAGCACTACGTTGGCTACCGCTGCCGCCCCGACCAGTAGGAAAGCGCCGGACTCAGCAGCGCTTCCAGAAACATCAGTAAAATCATCGATTTCGGCAGATTCAAAGCCTTCTCCCAGAAACCCGATGTAAAACAATACAATGCGAAAACCGCACCTGTAATCACAAGCGTCAGTCCCTGCATCGAAGAGGTATAGGCATCCCGCTGCTTCTCGTACTTTGCCATCGCATTGTCGTAAACACCATTGAACAGGTACAGCGATGTCAGAATCGTCAGGATCTGCAGCCAGGACAGATAAACCGTGTAGGTACCGTACTCCTCCGTGCTCATCAGACGTGTGAAAATCGGAACGGTAATGAACGAAATGCCCTTTTGAAGAAAGCTGCAGATCGTAAACCAGAGCGCCGCCCGTGCCTGAATCGTTATGTGATTTTATGATACCAGCTCTTACATAAAGGTTAGTTTTTATCTGTCTGCGGAGTTTTCTTACATTCCAGTTGCATTTCATACACTCTGTTTCGTAAAAAAATCGTTCAAACGCATCATTTAATACCATAATTTCTCGAATATGTGAAAAAGACAAGTTATTAACTAAAACATCTGGATCTGTTACAAATTCGTTCGACACTGTCGAACTTTTTCCAAAATCTGGTAATTTAAATTCGCTCGACACTGTCGAACCAATTTGAGGATATACTTTATAAAACTGTCTACAAGCCTTAAAAAGCGTATAATTCATTCCTTTTGATCAATTTGCTTTTCCAGATTTTTCAAAAGATGAGAACCATATTCTGCTCTGTCGCTGCCATCTTGTTCGTATTCAACTATATAATAACCAATCGCCCAATTGCGCAATGTCATGAGCTGATTTACAGCTGATTTACAGCACTTTTTGCTGCTGAACTTGCTTTATCATTTATTTGCTTAATACTATCTGCAAGCAGTTCAAATTCCATTGCATTACCTCCAATACATTGTCCTAAGACTGTTATAAATTCGCATAGACACAGTATACCACAGCTCCTGTGTCTATGCGATTTCTTTGGCCAACTTGACCAAAAGTTCTCTCATATGTTGACAGCAGGCACCCGTAGCCGTGCTTTTCAGCACGAAGAAAGGCCCTGACTCTCCAAAATCATTATCTGGAAAATCAGAGCCTTCCGGCTTGGAAATAGCCTAGCACGGCTACCCCTACAGTAAACATATGCAATTACTCAAAATACTAATAATTATGGTAAAATACTGGGTATTCAAAGTTTTTTAGGGTCTTTACTTTTTAGGGTCTTTCGTTCGGGTTC
>ENA-ORND01002188-ORND01002188.1-human-gut-metagenome-genome-assembly--contig:-NODE-2188-length-12178-cov-4.460530_pt1 | contig 12178 bp, 9 predicted proteins | sample MGYA00242111_ERZ509014 | MGnify/ENA primary metagenome ERZ509014 (study PRJEB26280, sample SAMEA2338694) | human gut metagenome | biome: human gut; feature: human-associated habitat; material: faeces... | reverse complement strand
CCTCTGCGGAGGCGACCAGAGGGCTTTGCGGTCGCCCTCTGGACTGCTTCGCAGCACACTCCAATGTTACTTGATTTTTATTGTTGCAGGGGGATTCGCGCCTGTGGGCGCGACAAGGGGGCAGTGACGGCGTTACCCCTTCCTTAAATACAGCCCCCTTTGCTGCACAATCCCGTCCGCCTTCTGCACAATCGCGGGGCGGCGTTGCTGGGTGATGTCCGCGTCCATTACGTCATAAAACATCGCCGTTTCCGGCGTGTAGTCCACCGCTTCGCAGCCGACCGCATGCAACAGGCGCTTTGCATTCGACAGCGGCCACGAGAGCGCTTTTTCCTGATTCGCGTCGCCGTCCAGCCGGGCGTCCTGGGCCATTTCGTACAGCGAGGCATATAGCTCTGCTGCCGTTTCCGCGCCTGTGCTGATGATGGTAACAGATTCCTGCGCGAAAAGCGCTTCGATGGTCTGCGCGTCCAAAGCGATTCGCCCTTCCACTTCCACCAAACGGCGGCGGAACTCAGGCTCATCCGCCACTGCAACAGGCTTGGGAGGCTTGCGGCGCATGGCGCTCACAATGCTCCCGATGGCGGCGCAGAGCGATACCGACTGCACAACGATGCACAGCGCGAATCGCCCCATCCAGCCGCTGTTTTCCGGCGTCACGCAGTTGGGCAGCGTCAGCCAGAGCGCCAGCGCACCCAGATTCAGCAGCGCGGCGGCGAGCGGGAAAATCAGCGGCCTTCCAGTCCCGCTTTTGGGTGGCGGGGATTTCAGCGCGTACCAGTGTCATGGATTGCAGCGCGGCGGCTTCCCGCGCATAGAGCAGATGCAGCAGCTGCCGACGCGCAGGGTCGGTTTCGCTGGTTAGGCGCGCCTGCTCCGCGGTTTGCAGCTGCTGTACAGCGGCTTGCAGCATTTCTTCGGTCGATTTCATGTCGATTTTCTGCCTTTCGGGGGATGCTTTCCCCAATACAAGGGTACTGCATCTGACTTTCTTTGTCAAGTGCGGCGAAATAAACAAGGATTTTCGGGATTTTTGCAGAATATTTCATTCGGTATGCTCTGAAAGGGCTTCCATGCGTAGAGAGAATGAGAAAGGCAGGGCAAATCCTATGGCGATGAGCGCCGAAGAAAGACAGCAAATGCTCCTGACACAGCCGGTGGAGAAGATTATCCCGAAAATGGCGCTTCCCACCATCTGCTCAATGCTGATTACCTCCATTTATAATATGGCGGACACCTATTTCGTCAGCCAAATTGGCACGGCGGAAGCCACCGCAAGCGGCACATCCGCCTCCGCCGCCGTCGGCATTGTCTTTTCCGTGATGGCGATGATTCAGGCGCTGGCGTTCATGTTCGGCATGGGCAGCGGCACGAACGTCAGCCATCTGCTGGGCATGGGCAAGCGCAAGGAGGCGGAAGTGTACAGCGCGGTCGGTTTCTTTTCCGCAGTAGCGGCGGGCGTGCTGATTGCGGTGCTGGGCAATGTGTTCAATGAGCCGCTGATGCGCCTGCTTGGCGCGACGGAGACCGCTATGCCGTATGCGCTGGACTACGCGCGGTATATTTTCCTCGCCGCGCCGTTCATGATGGGGTCGTTGTCAATGAACAACCTCCTGCGCTTTCAAGGCTTGGCGACGTATGGCATGGTCGGCATCATTTCCGGCGGCTTGCTGAATATGCTCCTTGACCCGCTGCTGATTTTTGTGTTCGACATGGGCATTGCGGGCGCATCGATTGCGACGGCAATTTCGCAGCTGACGAGCTTTGTCATCCTGCTGGTGATGTGCAGCACGCACGCCGACGCCATCACGATTCATCCGCGCAACTACCGCCCAACGAAGCAGATGTACGCCAAAATCCTGAACAACGGTCTGCCGTCGCTGGGGCGGCAGGGCATCATGAGCGTGTCGACGTCGCTGCTCAACAATGCCGCGGCGGTCTATGGAGACCCTGCGATTGCGGCATTCGCGATTGTCAGCCGCTGCCTGAATTTCGTCAACTCCACCGTCGTCGGCTTCGGGCAGGGCTTCCAGCCGGTCTGCGGCTTCAATTACGGCGCGAGAAAATATGACCGGATGCACCGCGCGTTTTCCTTCAGCGTCAAGGTAACGACGATTGTGCTGCTGGTGCTGGGCGCGGCGGGCTTCGCCTTTGCCGAGTCGGTCGTCACGCTGTTCCGCCGCTCCGACCCGGAGGTCATTCGCATCGGCACGGAAACCTTCCGCATTCAGATTCTGACCGTGTGGGCGTGGGGCTTTATTACGCTGAGCAACATGTACACGCAGGCGATTGGCTACGGCATCCGCTCGACGATTTTGGCGGCAGCGCGGCAAGGCTTGTTCCTGATTCCGACGCTGCTGGTGCTGCCGAACGTGTGGGGGCTGCGCGGGCTGGAAGTCTGCCAGCCGCTGGCGGATGTGCTGACGCTTGCCCTCGCCGTGTGGATGATGACGAAGGTCATTCGTGCGCAGAAGGCGCAAATGGCGCAGGAAACCGCGTGAAGCCCTTGCAAATCGCATGACAGAATGGTATAATAGCCCTTGCGATTGACCCCATTTTGTGCGAATTTGAAGGGAGCAGCCTTTATGAAGCAGATTACATCCGCCCAGCTGCGGGAAATGTTCCAGCAGTTCATGGAGTCCAAGGGACATCATCGGATTCCCTCCGCCTCCGTTATTCCGGAAAATGACCCGACCGTCCTGTTCACCACCGCCGGTATGCACCCGCTTGTGCCGTACCTGATGGGTACGCCCCACCCCGCCGGCACGCGCCTGACCGACGTGCAGAAGTGCATCCGCACGGGTGATATTGACGACGTGGGCGACCCCAGCCACCTGACCTTCTTTGAAATGCTGGGCAACTGGTCGCTGGGCGACTATTTCAAGAAGGAAATGATTCCGTGGAGCTGGGAGTTCCTGACGAGCGAGAAGTACCTCGGTCTGGACCCCGACAAGCTGGCATTTACCGTCTTTGAGGGCGACGAGGACTGCCCCCGCGACGAGGAAGCCGCCAATCTCTGGCGCAGCTGCGGCGTGAAGGATGACCACCTGTTCTATCTGCCGAAGGAGCACAACTGGTGGGGCCCGGCGGGCATCACCGGCCCGTGCGGCCCGGATACCGAGATGTTCATCATCACCAAAAAGCCCTGCGGCCCGAACTGCTCGCCTGCCTGCCACTGTGGCGCGTATCTGGAAATCTGGAACGACGTGTTCATGCAGTACAACAAGCAGAAGGACGGTACGTTCATTCCGCTGAAGCAGAAGAACGTCGATACCGGCATGGGCCTGGAACGCACGATTTGTGTGCTGACGGGCAAAAAGACCGTCTATGAGACGGACGCCTTCACCGACATTCTGGCGAAGATTGCCGAACTGTCCGGCAAGGAGTACGGCGCGGATGAGGAAACGACCAAGGCGTTCCGCATCATTGCCGACCACATGCGCACGTCCACCTTTATTCTGGGCGACGACCGCGGTGTGTCCCCGTCCAACACGGATCAGGGCTATATTCTCCGCCGCCTGATTCGCCGCGCAGTGCGCTACGGGATGCAGCTCGGTATGCCCGACGGCTTCACCTGCGAAATCGCGAAGGTTATCATCAACCAGTACAAGAATGCGTATCCGGAGCTGGAGCGCAACGCGGCGTTCGTCATCGATCAGCTGACGCTGGAGGAAGGCCGCTTTGCCCGCACGCTGAAGCAGGGCAACAAGGAGTTCGACAAGGTGGCGTCCCGCGCGGCGGATGGCAAGATTGACGGCGAGACGGCGTTCCACCTCTACGACACCTACGGTTTCCCGATTGAGATGACCGTGGAACTGGCGAAGGAGCGCAATCTGACGGTGGACACCGCCGGATTCGAGGAAGCGTTCCGCAAGCATCAGGAGCTGAGCCATCAGGGTGCGGAGCAGAAGTTCAAGGGCGGTCTGGCGGACACGAGCGAGGAAACCGCACGCCTGCACACCGCGACTCACCTGCTGCACGCGGCGCTGCGCAAGGTGCTCGGCGACGAAGTGGCGCAGAAGGGCTCGAACATCACGGCGGAACGTCTGCGCTTCGACTTCTCCTTCGGCCGCAAGGTGACCAAGGACGAGCTGGCGCAGGTCGAAAAGATGGTCAATGAAGCGATTCAGGCGAAAGTGCCGGTTGTGTGTGAAGAGATGACTGTGCCGGAAGCGAAGGAGAAGGGCGCAATTGGCCTGTTTGAGTCCAAGTACGGCGAGAAGGTTCGCACCTACAAGATGGGCGATTACTCCTTTGAAATCTGCGGCGGCCCCCACGCGCAGAACACCGGCGATTTGGGCACGTTCAAGATTCAGAAGGAAGAATCCTCTTCCGCTGGCGTCCGCCGCATCAAGGCGGTTCTGATTCCCGACCAGAAATAAAGGACGGGGGAGACCCAAGGGGCTTTGCCCCTTGACCCCAGCAGGGCGCTGCCCTGCACCTGCGAAGGGTCTTCGACCCTCTCGACACCCTTTTCGCGATTGAGATGAGCGCATCTGCATACTGTATGCGCGTGTTGCTCCCAAAGATCTACGAACGAAAATGCACCCCTCTTTCGGTGATTTGCCGAAGGAGGGGTGCTTGCTATCAGAATCAGGAATATCAGTAGTTTTCCGCCTTGACCATGAAGTAGCTCTGCGGATGCGCGCACACCGGGCAGATTTCCGGCGCTTTCTTGCCCACAACGATATGGCCGCAGTTCGCGCATTCCCAAATCACGTCGCCGTCCTTGGAGAACACAAGGTCATTTTCCACGTTCGCCAGCAGGCGGCGATAGCGTTCCTCATGCGCCTTCTCGATGGCGGCGACCATGCGGAATTTATGCGCAATCGCCGGGAAACCCTCGGCGTCCGCTTCCTCTGCCATGCGGACGTACATGTCTGTCCACTCGGCGTTCTCGCCCTCGGCTGCGTGCAGCAGGTTCGCCGCGGTATCCTTGATTTCGCCGCCCTCCAGCAGCTTGAACCACATTTTGGCGTGTTCCTTCTCGTTCGCCGCGGTTGCCTCGAAGAGTTCGGCAATCTGCACATAGCCGTCCTTGCGCGCCTTCGATGCGAAGTAGGTGTACTTATTGCGCGCCATAGATTCTCCCGCGAAGGCTTCCAGCAGGTTTTGCTCGGTTTTCGTGCCCTTAAGTTCCTTAGCCATGGTAAAAATCCTCCTAATCGTTGGTTTAACGTGCATTTTGCAGAAGTCTGCTGGGATCATTATACCACAAAATTGAGGAATTTGAAACAGGATTCTTGCCTCCGCAGAGGCGAAATCCCTGCGCTGCACGCGCATATAGCATATAAGTATGAAAGCAAAGTCAACTGAATCGAGAAATGCTTCAATCGCGAAAACTTGACATTGACGCGGCATGGAGTTCGTGGTATAATTCACAATGTATTCATATGCCAAGATAAAGGAGCAGTATGGATAAGAAGAACTATTGGGTCATTGCGCTGATGGTCGCACTTGCCGTCGGATTGCTGGCGGCGGTAACGCTGCTGCGTCCGAGCGGGGGTCAAAATGGCGAAATCGTCGTGACGGTGGATGGCGCGGAGTACGCCCGTGTGCCGCTGGGGCAGAAGCAGACATTGACCGTCACGCAGGAGGACGGCAGCGTCAACGTGATTGAGATCAGCGAGCGCGGCGCGGTGATGGCATCCTCAACATGCCATAATCAGCTGTGCGTCCAAATGGGCGAAGTGACGCTGGACAACTGGGAGACGCGCCCCAATCAGCAATTCATTATCTGTCTGCCCAATCGGGTAAGTGTGGAATTGGTGGTGAAGGAATGAAAAAAACAGCGGTGCTTTCGGGGCTGATGGCGTTGACGCTGCTGCTGGGCGGATGCAGTGCGCAGCAGGCAGGCGGCGAAACCCCGACGACCCCCCCCGCCGCGGCCGCCACGGTTGACCCGGCAGAAAAAACAACGGGCGTGGGTTTCTACTTCGACACAGTTGTGACCATCACGCTCTACGGCGCGGACGACACCCTGATGGATGACATCTGGGCGGCTTGCAAGCGCTACGAGAACATGCTCTCCAAAACGGTGGAGGGCAGCGACGTCAGCCGCATCAACAACGCTCAGGGGCAGACCGTGACCGTTGATGCGGAAACGTGGAACGTCCTCAGCGAAGCGAAGAAGCTCAACCGCATGACCGGCGGCGCGTTCGCCATCACGATTGCGCCCCTGACCGCGCAGTGGGACTTCACCGGCGGCACGAACCGTATGCCGACCGACGAGGAGCGACTTGCCGCCCTGCCACTGGTGGACGATGAGCAGCTCATGCTGGGCGAGAACAACACGGTTACGCTGCCAGCTGGGATGCAGATTGACCTCGGCGGCATCGCTAAGGGCTACATTGCAGACCAAGTGGCGGCGCTGGTGCGCGGGCGGTGCAGTGGCGCAATGCTGAATTTCGGCGGCAATGTCTACGCCGTCGGGACGAAGCCGGATGGATCGGCATACCGCGTCGGCGTGCAGGATCCGGACGCCCCCAACAACGGCAGCCCTATCGGCGCCTTTTCTCTCATCGACCCCAGCGCCGTGACCAGCGGCCCTATCGGCGTCGTTTCTGTCATCGACCGCAGCGTCGTGACCAGCGGCATCTACGAGCGCGGCTTCACCATCGACGGCGTGCGGTATCATCACATCCTGTCGCCGTGGACGGGGCTTCCGTCTGATTCCGACTTGGCGTCGGCAACCATCATTGCGGAAAGCTCCATGGACGCGGATGCGCTGGCGACGGCGTGCATCGTCCTCGGCAGCGAGAAGGCGCTCCAGCTCACGCAGGAGAACGGATATCCCGCGCTGATGATTCTGCGCGACGGCACGGTGATGATGAACGACCTGATGAAGCAATGGGGCTACACGTCCCTGCGATGATACGCTATTTTCCGCTGGAAATAGTATCAGCTTTCAATTTCACTTTTTCATAGTTCTCAGGAGGAGGCAATAAACCATGAGTGAAACCAAGACAACTCGGAAACAGCTTCCGGCGTACCTGATTCTGGCGCTGATTGCGCTGGCGGCGGCGCTGCTGCTGGCGGTGACGAATGCGATTACGGCGGGTCCCATCAAGGCGCACGAGGAAGCGGCGCAGAACGCGGCGTTCCAGAGCGTCATGACGGCGGATTCCTTCAGCACCATGAGCATTCCGGATGGCTACAATGTTACATCGCTGGTGGAAGCGAAGAAGGACGGCAAGACCATCGGCTACTGCGCAGTGTCCTCCGCCAAGGGCTACGGCGGCAATGTCGCCGTGACGCTGGGCGTTGATATGGATGGCAAAATCGTCGGCTGCCAGATTGGCGACACGAACTTTGCCGAGACGGACGGCTTCGGCGCGCGCTGGAAGGAACCGGCTCGTGCGGAGGCATTCATCGGCCTGAGCGCGTTCGGCGGCGATACCATCGAAGCGATTACCGGCGCGACCGTCACCTCCAAGGCGGTGCTGGCGGCGTCCAATGATGTGCTGAAGTGCATCAGCCATGTGCTGGGCAAGGACGTCGAAGGCGACGTGCTGGCGTTCGGCGTGAAGGAAGAAAAGCCCGTGCAGACGGTTGAGCTGACTGGCGACGTGCATCAGGGCAAGGCTGTTGGCTTTGGCAACGGTGAAGTGACGGCGCGCCTGACGCTGAATGACGACGGCACGATTGCGGCGCTGGTTATCGACGCTTCCACGCAGACGCCCGGCTTCGGCACGCGCTGCGCGGACGAAGAGTTCACGGCGCAGTTCATCGGCAAGAGCGGCCCGTTTACCCTGAATGAAAATGTGGATGGGCTGACCGGCGCGACCATCACCTCGACGGCGGCAGTGGAAGCCATCAACGCGGCGCTGACTTCGCCCGCGATGGCGGCGGAGGATCTCGAACCTGCTGCGACGGAAGCGCCCATGGTGCTGGAAAACGCGAAGACCGCGACGATTGCGGGCTTCGGCGGCGCGGACATCACGGTGCAGGTGACAGACGAGAACGGTGTGATTACGGCACTGGTGGTGGATGCGTCCAGCCAGACGGCGGGCTTCGGTCAGAAGTGCGCGGAGGAAGCGTTCACGAGCCAGTTCATCGGCAAGAGTGCGCCGCTGACGCTGGGCGATGGTATTGACGCGGTGGCAAGCGCGACGATTACGTCTCAGGCGGTTGTAGACGCGGTGAACAGCCTGTATGCGGAAGCGCCCGCGAAGGCGCTGTCCACGAAGGTCAAGGGCTGGCACGAGGGCGTGGCCGTGACGGTGGAAATTGACAAGAATCATGTCATCACGGCGCTGACGGTGGATGCTTCCGGCGAATTCTACGCGCTGGGCGGCAAGTGTGCCGATGAAGCGTTCACGAGCCAGTTCATCGGCAAGAGCGCGCCGCTGACGCTGGGTGTGGACATCGACGCGGTGACGGGCGCGACGCTGACCTCTCAGGCGGTTGTTGATGCAGTCAACCAGCTGGCGAAGTAATACATGAAGAACGGGCAGGACGCATTTTCACGTCCTGCCCGTTGCTTTATGTCTTAGGAAGCATGACTTCCGGGGACTAATGGTTTTCACTCCATACTGGTCATTGGCATGCTTCCAGAGGGCTTTCCGATCGCCCTCTGGACTCCTTCGGCACCCCTTCGGATGCTGATTGAGCTGTGTTGGAAGGTTTTTTAGTTTGTGTACTGGATGTTTTGCCCGCGTGTTTATTTTTTCGGCGTCAAGCCCAGTTTCGCCGCGCATTCATCCATATCCAGCGTCGCAAAATAATCCTGTGCAGTCTCCGCACGGCGAATCAGCCGATAATCCCCATTCTGCGTGTACAGCACCTCTGCCGACCGCAGCCGCCCATTATAATTATACCCCATCGCATGACCGTGCGCACCGGTGTCATGAATCACCAGCAGGTCACCGATCTTGATTTCCGGCAGGACGCGGTCGATGGCGAACTTATCGTTATTTTCGCACAGACTGCCGACGACGTCATAGATGTGGTCGTGCGGCAGGCTTTCCTTCCCGCAGACGGTGATGTGGTGGTACGCGCCGTACATCGCAGGGCGCATGAGGTTCGCGGCGCAGGCATCCACGCCGATGTAGTCCTTGTAGGTGTGCTTCTCGTGAATCACGCGCGTGACAAGCCAGCCCATGTTGCCGGTCATCCAGCGGCCGAGTTCGGTTTTCAGCGCGACGCCGCCGTTCGGGAAGATTTCCTCGTATACCTTGCGGACACCTTCGCCGACAGCGAGTACATCCGTCGCGGGCTGGTCGGGGCGGTAGGGGATGCCGATGCCGCCGGAGAGGTTGATGAACGCCAGCTCCAAGCCGGTTTCGGCGGCGAGGTCGCGTCCGCAGGTGAAGAGAATCTTCGCCAGCGCGGGGTAGTAGTTGTCGTCAGTGTTGTTGGAGGACAGGAAAGCGTGCAGCCCGAAGCGCTTTGCGCCAAGTTCTTTCAGGCGCTTCAAGCCCTCCTGCAATTGGGCATAGGTGAAGCCGTATTTCGCGTCGCCCGGATTGCCCATGATTTCGTTGCCGATTTTGAAGTCTCCGCCGGGGTTATAGCGGCAGCAGATGGTTTCGGGAATGCCGCCGTGCTGACGGAGAATGTCAATGTGGGTAATGTCGTCGAGGTTGACGAACGCGCCGAGACGGCGGGCATCATCGAACTCATGGTAGGGCATGGCGTTGGCGGAGAACATGATGTCCCGCCCGGAGAATCCGCAGGCGTCCGCGAGCATCAATTCCGTGTCGCTGGAGCAGTCCACACCGCAGCCCTCTTCCTTCAGAATGCGGAGGATAGCGGGGTTCGGCAGGGCCTTGATGGCGAAATATTCCTCAAAATCTTCGCACCATGCAAACGCCTGCTTCAGCGTGCGGGCATTGCGGCGGATTCCGGCTTCGTCGTAGAGGTGGAAGGGGGTCGGGTACTTGGCGGCGGCATTTTCAAATACCGCGTCAGAAAGCGAAAAATTCGGCATGGCAGTTCACTCCGATTAACTTATTGGATTCCGCGTCAATATAGCACAGAATGCGGGGGAATGCAAGTTTTTCTGCTGTACAGGTGAAGAAAAGGAAAAAATGCGGCGGGAAAAATCAAATTCGGGTATGATTCCGGTGAAACCCCAGCAAAATACTCGATTTTTTCCGCGAACCCTTGTAATTTCGGGGGAATGCCGTTATAATGGTGCAATGCCCGGTATCATATTTTCTCGGGTGATACTACTTCCAGATTCGCCCGCGCCGTCTGCTTGCGCCTTTTTGATTCTGGAAATGGTATAGAATGGAGAAGGAGGAAACGATTCTATGGAAGAAGCAACGACTCGCAGTAATTTTGTCTGGGAGGCCGTCGAACAGGATTTGAAGGATGGTCGCTACACGCAAGTGCATACGCGGTTTCCTCCCGAACCAAACGGCTATATGCACATTGGCCACTGCAAGGCGCTGATTACGGACTTCCTGACGGCGGAGAAATTCGGCGGCAAGTGCAACCTGCGCTTTGACGATACGAACCCCGCGAAGGAAGACACCGAGTTTGTCGAAGCCATCAAGAACGACATTCACTGGCTGGGTTTTGACTGGACGGGCGGCCTGTATTACGCTTCTGATTATTACGATAAGTGCTACGAAATCGCGGAGGACTGGATTCGGCGCGGTCTGGCGTATGTGGACGAGCTGAACAAGGAGCAGATGCGCGAATACCGCGGCACGCTGACCAAGCCCGGCAAGAATTCGCCGTGGCGCGACCGTCCCGCAGAAGAAAGCCTTGATCTGTTCCGCCGGATGCGCGCGGGCGAATTTGCCGAGGGACAGTACACCCTGCGCGCCAAGATTGACATGGCGTCGCCCAACATCGTCATGCGCGACCCCACCATGTACCGCATCCTCTACAAGGAGCATTGGCGCACGGGCAAAAAGTGGTGCATCTACCCGATGTACGACTTCGCGCACCCGATTGGCGATGCGCTGGAAGGCATCAGCCACTCCCTCTGCTCACTGGAATACGAAATTCACCGCCCGCTGTATGACTGGGTGGTGGAGCACAGCCAGTCCATGCTGCCGGCACGTCCTCGCCAGATTGAGTTTGCCCGCCTGAACATGACCCGCACCGTGATGAGCAAACGCAAGCTGCGCGCGCTGGTCATGGGCGGCTACGTCAAAGGCTGGGATGACCCGCGTATGCCCACGCTGTCGGGTCTGCGCCGCCGCGGCTGCACTGCCGCTGCGATTCGCGATTTCGTCAGCCGCATCGGCTTGAGCAAGGCGGATTCCACCGTGGATACCGCGCTGCTGGATGCCTGCATCCGCGACGATTTGGGTGAAAAAGCGGCGCGCGTGATGGCGGTGCTGCACCCGCTCAAGGTGGTGCTGACGAACTGGGATGCCGACAAGACGCTCACGCTGACGGTCGAAAATCACCCGAAGCACCCCGAAATGGGCAGCCACACAGTCACGTTCGGCAAAGAGCTGTACATTGAGCAGGAGGACTTCATGGAAGTGCCTGCGAAGAAGTTCCAGCGCATGTACCCCGGCTTCGAGGTGCGCCTGAACGGGGCGTACATCGTCAAGTGCGAGGGCTGCAAGAAGGACGAGAACGGCAACGTCACCGAAGTGTACTGCACGGTGGACATGGACAGCCTGTCCGGCAGCGAGGGCGCTGACCGCAAGATTAAGGGCAAGACACTGCATTGGGTGAGCGCGGCGGACGCTGTGCCGTTTGAGGCGCGCCTCTACGATCCGCTGCTGGCGGATGACAGCGCGCTGGAGGACGAAGCCGAGCCGATCGCCGAGGATGCGGTGGATGCGGAAGAAACCGAAGAGGCAGAGGAAGCGGACGCGAATCTGTCCCGCGCGGATTATGACTTCCTGAAGAAGCTGAATCAGCACAGCCTGACGGTGGTGCGCGGCGTGATTGAGCCGTACGCGAAGGAATGCGCGCCGGGAACGGCACTGCAGTTCCTGCGCACGGGCTATTTCTGCAAAGACCCGGATTCCACGGCGGAACTGCCGGTGTTCAACCGCACGGTTGGGCTGCGGGATGCGTTTGCGAAGGCGGCTAAGTAATTTCTAAGTAGGTAGAATTGCTTTTCTGCGGAAAAGGGCTTTTGTGAAGCAGGGGGTTCGCCTCTGCGGGAGCGAAATCCCCGCATAAACACGCGGACACAGCATGAAAGTGCGCTCAATCCAATCGCGAAAAAGGGTCAAGGGAGGAACTCCCTTGCAGGGTG
>ENA-ORND01002184-ORND01002184.1-human-gut-metagenome-genome-assembly--contig:-NODE-2184-length-12186-cov-3.814360_pt1 | contig 12186 bp, 11 predicted proteins | sample MGYA00242111_ERZ509014 | MGnify/ENA primary metagenome ERZ509014 (study PRJEB26280, sample SAMEA2338694) | human gut metagenome | biome: human gut; feature: human-associated habitat; material: faeces... | reverse complement strand
TTCAAAAATTCACTTCTTTTACAGCATATTGCTAAAGAAACAAATAGTAATAAAACAATCAAAGTTTTAACAAAAAGTTTTTTAACGGACTTACCAAAATTATTATCTTTCTTTTCAGTACTAACTTTATTTTTATTAATAATATCCATATACTTCTTCTTATCTATTTCATTCATAAATATCACCACTAAAATATATGAATAAAAAAAGAAAAAAGAATTTATTTTTTCTTTTTTCTAACCTTATTAGTATATAATCTAACAACTGAATCAACAGTAACTGGTATTGTAATAGTTCTTGAAGCAAATCTTTCTTTTTCTAAATCATTTAATTCATCATAAAGATAAAATATAGACCATCTCATTTTTGTACCATGATAATTAATTGGAAGTTCTGTAAAATATACATCATCATCTTTTCTAATTAACATTCTAGGTTCACAAGACATATTTCTAATTTCATTCATAGATATATTTTCTTCAACAATACTTTTTGTCTTTCCATCTTTAACAATATTAATCTTTCTCATTAGTGGAACAGCCCTCATATTATATACATCTGATTTTTCCATAAACACCACCCCTTTTTTTATTTCAAATATCTAACAATTAACTCCGAATCAAAATCATTATCAAAAAACATATTTCTTAATTCACTTTTATTATAAACAATTACCAAAGTTTTATTATCTATATACATATTAATAAAATTATCAAACTCAGTAATCAATTCATTAATATATTCTTCCTTATTTCTTTCAATATCTTCTTTAGTAAGAGAAATATTAGTATTCTTATCAATAACAATTTGACCATTACCAATAATTAAATCCTCATCAAATATTTTTTCTACTATATATTTTCTAGTATAATTATATTTTTTTAGTAAATCATTATTACTAAGAATTCTTCCAGTAGCTAAATCTATATTAGTAGTAATAACATATTTCTTAATATTATTACTATATATATTTTTATCTAAATTAAAATCTAGTTCATAATATATTGATAAAATAGCACCATTAATTTGCATCTTTATTGAACTAGTAACTTCATTACTAGGTATATAATTTTCTACTTCATTATTTATTTCATTATAATAAGTAGTAATATATTCAATTAATTTATCTTCCTCATCCATAAAGCTTTTAATAACATTATTATCTAAATCTTTTAAATTAACTCTAGATACATTAATCTTACTATATACATTGCTATAACCATTAAACACAACCGGTACTGTTTCCACATAATCTTTTATATCATAATTAACTATCTTTCTGCTAGTAGTATCTTTATTAATACCTTGATATTCAAATAATTTATACAAGCCAAAACCAACAAGTAAAAGAAATATTGCACTTACTATTACTAATACTTTAGCAGTCTTCTCACTCATTACTTTATCTTTCATCATATTACCTTCTTCCTACCTATCATTATAATATAATTAAAACAAAATGTAAATAAAATATCTTGTATTCACATTTTTTATATGATAATATATATATAGGAGGAAAAGATGAAAGATTTATTATCTAATCAGCAATTAGAAATTTTACAAAATATTGATACTGCTAAAACGGTTAAGGAAATTTACAAATTATTATCTACATATAATGCATATAATATTTTACTTCTAAAAGCAAAGCAACATTATTATGGTATGAATTATGCTGAAAAACATTATCAAGAAGCAGAATGTTATAGAAAAATTCAGACGGATTTATTTTCATTATTTGCAGGTAATGAATACATAGTTGGAAAATGGATTGATGATCCAATGGTAGAAGAACTTTTATTTTTAATTGATTCTAAAACTATACTAAAAATAAGTATAATTGATAAAATGCAAAATATTAGTTGTGATAAAATATCAGATATACATTATAAACTTATAGATATTAATGATTGTAGACTTAAAATATATCCGAAAAGAATATATCATAGAGATCCATATTACTATGATGAATATTATGAAAACCATGATGCATGTAGCTTATTTAATGATGGTAGTATTATTACCCAAGGATATGTTCTAAATGATAATTTACTTTCTTGTAATAATGTTGATATAAGAGAAATATTAAAAGAACAGTCTATAGATGAAATACATGAAAAAATTGCTAAGGCAAAAAATTGTAAAATAAAACAACTTACATTAAAATACAATGAACATTTAAATTAAAAAAAGTGAGTACTGATAAGGTATTCACTTTTTTATATTTATATATAAAAAAAGAATCTATCTTTCGAGATAGACATAATCATTTTCTATACTAAGATTATTCTTAGTATTATTAACTACTACTAAACTAATAATAATTAGTAGAAGATAAAATATAATTACTCCTTTATTGTTTTTAACAAATTCCATATCTATCACTTCTCCTTACATCTTAATACTATCACATACTTATGTTCGCGTCAATATAAAATCACTGTTTTAACGAATAATTGTTTGACATTTTACACTTTATGTGTTAATATTATAAATGAAAGGAGCATATTATGACTAAAGAAGGAAGATTAACAAAAAGACAAAAAGAAATATTAGAATACATAAAAAAATATTCAGCACAAAAAAAATATCCCCCATCAATCAGAGAGATATCTGCTAATTTTAATTTAAGTTCTCCTGCTACTGCTCATGTACATGTAAAAAAACTAATCGAAAAAGGATACTTAAAAAGAGGTAAAACAAGTAATCATTTACTTGAACTTCAAGTACCAAATGAATTTGAAACTAAAAGTGATGATGTTGTAACTGTTCCATTATTAGGAAAGGTAACCGCAGGTAATCCAATTGAAGCAATTGAAGTACCTAACGAAGTTATTACTCTGCCAGCATACCTACTTCCTAAAAGAAAAGAAGTATTTACAATCAAAGTAGAAGGAGATTCTATGATTAATGCTGGTATCTTAGATAAAGATATTATAATCGTAGAAAGATGTAAAACAGCTAAAAATGGTGATATAGTAGTAGCCATGGATGAAGAAAACCAAGTTACTATTAAAAGATTCTTTAGAGAAAATGATTATATAAGATTACAACCCGAAAACGATTACATGCTACCTATAATATTAAAAGATATTTCTATCTTAGGTAAAGCAATTGGTTTATATAGAAAATTCTAAAAAAATGTCAGTTAATTCTGACATTTTTTTAATCTTCTTTTTTATATAGAGTAATAACTTCTACTCTATTATTATTAATAGTACTAGGCTCAAATCCAGTTTGAGGAGGCATTATATCACCAGTACCAGTATTCTTATCATAATAGTAAGTAACATATATTGTACCATCAATATATTCTCCACTAGTAGGTCCTTCTACCATAATAAATGTATATCCTTCAAAGTTTTTCTTTTCTGTAAAGTATTCATTACCTACTAAATCAGTAGTAGTTACTTCTTCTGTAAGTTTATTTCCATCACTATCCACATGATTAACAACTAATTTTCCTTTTAGTACACTATATGATAATTGCATATCAGTCATAAAATTATATCCTAAATATGCATTACAAATATAAGCACCATTGATATGGAAAGTCATATTTAATTTATTAGAACTATTGCTTTCTAATATACCAATTTTTTCTTTGATTACTTCTTCCCCTTTATTTTCATCTCTCATGTATTCACCAACAGAATAATTATTAGAAGTAGCATCAGTTATGTCATCATCTTCAAGTCCAAGAGATAAACCTTTATTATAGAAATAATCATAAGAAAGTCTTAATATTTCTTCATTTGTCTCTTCAACACTTGGAGTTGTTTCTTTTCCGTAGTGGGCAAAGAATTCAGCTTGTGCCTCTTCACACATAGTATCAAATGATGTAACTTCTGTTCCACACATTTTACTATATTCACTTTTTGCAAAGTTTTCAAATACTTCAAGAGAAGATGCTCCAGTAAATCCAGCATATCTTAATATAGCATCTTGATAAGCTCTTTTACCAGGATTATCTTGTTTAAATTTGTCTTTATATACTTTAAAAGCATCATTTAAAGTTTTAAAGTTTCCTAAATTAGTACTTACTCTATCTATTGTATCATTATATCCAAGTATTTCTCTAATCACTCCATAACTAAATTCATCCAGTCTTGTATAATTAGTATTATACTTTTCATTATAAAAATCTACATAATATTTTGCTAAATCGTTAATACCATTAGGATATTTTTGATTTCCATCAACATCTTTAATTTTCTTTAATGCAACATCTATATTTTCATCTGTAACCTTAGCATTATTATTTAATCCTAAAGCTTTTAATGCTGGATTAGCTAAACGATATAAATGATAGTCTTCACCTATAGTTAAACCATTAAATGTTGTATTCTCTTCTCCTCTTACAAATGTAGTATTTTCTACAGGAAATATATCAAAAGATTTTTCATCATAATTGTATGTATATTTTGAGTTATTAATTATAGTTAAATTTACTTTAATATTATCTCCTGGCTCTAATGAGTTATTTAATTGTAAATACTCACTATTTTCATCTAATAATAGTTTTTCATAATTTTGTCTTGCAAGTTCTTGTAATACTTCAGGAGCAATTACAATATTATCTTTATTATAATCACTTGGAATTGTTACTGTAACATCTACTGTAATGTCAACACCAACACGCGATGTTGGATCACAAATCAACTCGCCTCTTTGCTCCCAACAATCATATTTAAATTCTACCTTAGTTTGATATTCAATATCAATACCATCACTAGTAGTTTGTTTAACTGGCTCAATAGCAGTCCATCTTGTTTCTGCTAAAACAGATGTACTAGCTAATAATAACACAGTTAAAGCAAACAATAATAATTTTATTTTTTTCATTCTATCTTTCCTTCCACTTATATAATGTAAATATTTAACATTTTTTAAACATATAAGTTATAAATAGAATGTTCTATTTATAACCAAAACCCTATTTTATTAATCTTCTTTCTTATATAAATTAATTGTTTCTACTCTAGTATTATTAATAGTACTAGGCTCAAATCCAGTTTGAGGAGGCATTATATCACCAGTACCAGTATTCTTATCATAATAGTAAGTAACATATATTGTATCAAAATCATATTCTCCACTAGTAGGTCCTTCTACCATAATGAATGTATAATCATCAAATTCTTTTTTAATAGTAGTATATTCTGTACCTACTTCACCAGTAGTAGTAACTTCTTCAGTTAATTTATTACTATCACTATCTAAATAGTTAATAACTACTTTACCAATATTATCATGAGCAGCCTTAATAGCTAAAGCGCCAGCTATTTCTCCATCTTCAGTAACTGAAGTATATTCTCCACCTTCAATTAAATCAATATGAAGATTCTCTTTATCATGTGCTTCCCATCTACTATTTTCAGCATCATCGTACCAACCATTTATTTTATGTTCACAATCATCAAGAATCCAATCTTCTCCTACACTATCAAAAGTAATAGTACCAATATTATAGATATCATCACCTGCTACTCCAGCATGATTATTATATAAATCTGTATCTTTTGATATGATCATTGTACCAGCATTATAAACACCGCCACCTAGTTGATTTGCTTTATTTAATGTAATATTAGCATTTATTGGTAATGTTAAAGTACCTTTATTAAATATTCCTGCACCATTATCTGTTTCATTATTTTCAGTAATAGTAAGTATACTTCCATCTTCAAAAGTAGTAACACCATAATTTTCTAAAGCATTTCTATAATTTTTATTCATAGTAATTACAGAACCAGCCTCAAATTTAGCAATAGCTTTAGAAAGATATATTCTAATAGCTCCTCCTGTAAAACCATAACCATTCTCATTAGAAATTATTTCTGTTGTCTTATCAGCACTAAGTCCTGATATTACAGTTATTCCATAAAACGCATTACCATTAGTAGTAATATTAGAATTAACTGCAGTAAGTGTAGCAGCAGATAATCCATGACCATTATTATTTAAGAATTTTATTTCTGAATTAATAGCGGTAAACACTCCACCATTTGAAGCATTACTAGTACAATTTTGTACTATAAATTTAGAATTTTCTACATATATCTCTGGACTATTAACATAACCCCTATTAGTACCATCAATAAATAAAGTAGAAGCATTTTTTACAAATATACCAGTACCAGCAGTACTATCAAGTTGAATAGCTTGTCCATTTATTCCTTTTGTATTAGTTCCTAGTATATTTAAAGTAGAAGCATTATCAATTTCAATAGAAGCTCCTCCATTACTATAGATAGCACATTTAACTCCATTTAAAGAATCAAACTTAAATGTACCAATAGCACCATTATCTAGTTTTAGCCTTCCAGTTAAAACAAGCATTACCCATCTACCGTTAGTATTATTCCAATCAGTAGCATCCCAGATGAAATTAGTTCCATCAAAAGTCATATTGCCTTTATAACTCCATTGTGCTTCACCTGTATTATCAAGCATACCATCAAATGTAATAGTATATTTACCTTTAAAAGTCAATGACTTATTAAAAGCTTTAGTAACTGTTCCATCATTAATAAGTTCAATGACATCACCATCTTTAGCCTCTTCAATAGCGGCATCTAATGTATTATATTCATTATCCCCTATTTTAGCAGTTACTCCTTCTGCTTTAACACCAGTAATACAAAAACATAGAGATATTAAAGCAAATAAAAATAATTTTGTTTTTTTCATTCAAAAACACCATCCATCAAATATTTCAAAAGACTAATTATTTAAATATAATTAACTTCTTTCATTATTATCTTTGACTAAAAAATGATCTAGAATTATTTTAACCAAAAACCCATAACAAAAGAGTATATCATATTCGTCCCTTGTTAGTCGTATATAATATACTCATTTTCTTATTTTGTCAAGCTTTTTTCTTCTAAAATAACCATTTAATATACCTGGATAAGTATTAAAATATCTAGGATTTACTGTATAGCTACTAAAATCATTAACATGAAAGCCCTCTACTACTACATAATGAAGATGTGCCCCTTTTGTTCCTTTGTCATAACCACCATTAATATAAGCTGTAGATTCTCCTCCTACTAAACCTATTACTGTATCAGTATCAACTACATCACCAACATTTACTTTAACCTCAAGTAAGTGTCCATAGATAGTAGTATACTGTTTGCCACCAATAATATGATAAATGTAAACTATATTTCCACCATAAGTTGCTTTATAAGTAATAGAACTAACTACCCCTTTAGCGGAACTATATACATTAGTCCCCTCCCCGTTGCAGGCTAAATCTATACCTTTATGATTAGATAAATAATCTTGGCTTACGCATCCCTTATCCAAAGGAAATATAAAATTACCTCCATCTCTAATATTTAAACATGCCGATATATCCATGTATCTAGAACAACCTATACTTTCATATAAAGCAATTTCCTTTTTAATACTAGTAATATCATCATCAATGCTACTATTAATACTATCACCATCTAAATAACTAACACTCTTAAGAATAACTTCCAATTCCCGGTACTTACTTCTCTCTTTATCAAGTTTATTAATCTTTTCATTTAATTCTTCTTTTTTCTTATTTAATTCTTCTATCTCTTTGTTCATATCTTCTATCATAGTATTATTATAATTATTAATTTGTTCTGCTATCATATATCTATATACCATATCTGAATATGTTTCAGCAGCAAATATATATTCTAAATATATATTTTCTCCTTGACTAACTTGATTATAAACCATAACATTATCAATTTCTTCTTTTAAAGAATTAATAAATTCTTCCTTACTAGTAATTTCTTTATCAAGTTCATTAATTTCATCATTTAAAGAATCAATAATTATCTGTATATCTAGTCCATTATTAGATAAAGACTTAATATCTTCACTATTTAGATAAGAATATAAATTCTTTTGATTCTCTAATGCATTTAACTCACCATATAAGTCATTAATATTCTTACCATTAACTATTGGTATAAATAAAATAAATGTTAAAATAAATACTGTAACTTTCTTCATAATACTCCTTAATAATCAATATCTATTTTAACCTAGAATATTATAGTTGTCAATTTACATTTGCAATATTTTTAGTATTTTATAGCGTAAACACTTTACACTTTTACCATAATTAACAAAGTGTAAACAAAAAAAGAAGCTATTTAAGTAATAACTTAAGTGCTTCTTTAATTTGATTTTCTAAGTCAAGAGTAGGATCAACCTTACTAACAATCTTTTTAACATCTACTTGTTTATATCCAAGTCCCACTAATGCATCAAATAATTCACTAGAATGATCTTCTCTCTTAAATAATCCCGTATTAATAACATTTAATTTACCTTTTAAATCAAGTACTAATTGTCTAGCTACCTTATCACCAATTTTAGGAAATTTCTTTAAATAATTAATATTTTCTGTTTCAATAGCCTCTTCAATCATACTAATAGATCCAGTAGCAAGCATTGGAAGTGCCATCTTAGGACCAAGTCCCTTAACAGAAATAAGTTTTAAAAATAATTCTTTTTCTTCTTTAGTTTTAAATCCATATAGAGTATATTCATCTTCAGCTACTTTAGTATAAGTATATATCGTATATTCCCTCTCCATCATAAAACCATACGGATTAGGAACATAAATTAAATAACCAATACCATTATTTTCAAGTATAACATAACTAGCTTCAATATCAGTTATCTTACCATTAATATAACCATACATTATTTCATATTCCTTACATCTTTACTAGTAACTTTTTTAAATAACTGATCATCATTAGAATGAATCATTTTAGCCTCTTTATGAATTTTATCTATTGCTTCTTTAATCATAATACCAAGTAATTCTCTATAATCAATATTTTTATCTTCAAACAAATGATGTGAAAAGAAATTAGGAATAGTATTAATTTCATTAATATATATATTATTAGTTCCTTCTTCTATAAAGAAATCTACTCTTGCTAAACCTTTTCCATCAATTGCTTTAAATGCTTTTATAGCAAGTTTTCTGATTGTTTCTATTTGCTCCTCTTTAATTTCTGCTGGAATTATAGTTTTAGATTCTGGCATATTATATTTTGCATCAAAACTATAAAATTCTTCTGCAGCCTGAATTTCACCAACTGTTGATGCTTTTACTTCTTTATCATCTAAAACTGCACATTCCACTTCTTTAGCATTAATTCCTTGTTCTACTAAAATTTTTCTATCATATTTTCCTGCATTTTCTATTGCCATTTTTAACTCTTCTCTATTAGTAGCCTTTTTTACACCAACTGATGAACCTGAATTTGATGGTTTTACAAACATTGGGAATCCAATTTCTTTTATGATTTTTTCTAAATCTAATTTTTCTTCCTCAAATTTATCATTTATAATATTATACCCATCATTTTCTCTCTTTATATAAATATATTTTGCTTGTGGTATTCCAGCTTTTTCGAAAATAATTTTTGTATATACTTTATCCATTCCAACACTTGATGCTAAAACTCCGCATCCTACATAAGGTACTTGTAACATTTCAAATAATCCTTGAATTGTTCCGTCTTCTCCACCTAATCCATGTAATACTGGAAATACAACATCTAGTTCTTTTAATGTCCAAACCAAATTATATATTTCTTCTTGCTTTCCATCTTTTACTTCAAACCATTTTCCATATTTATTTATATATATTTCTTTTATTTCATATTTACTTTTATCTAAATTCTCCATTACAGATTTTGCAGACATTTCAGAAACATCATGTTCTGTTGAAATTCCCCCATAAATAATACCTAATTTTATCATAATATCACCCTTATAATTTATATTTATTTTTTGTAAATTTTATCACATGAATTTATATTTATCAACTATAATTTCTTTTTATCACGCATACATTTATATGAGGTGATTTTATGCCAATTTCTTTAAGTAATAAAAAGAAAATGCGAAATGGGTTATTCATGGTTTTAGTAATTTTTACTCTATTAACTACTCGACTGTGCTATATTCAATTTGTTTGGGGAACTGAACTAAGTGAAAAAGCAGGAACTCAGCAGTCTCAATCTAGAACTATCACAGCCAAAAGAGGTACAATTTATGATTCAACTGGAAAATATATTTTAGCCGAAAGTTCAAGTGTTGAAGCCATCAGTGTAAACCCTACTCTTATTTATGAAAAAGATAAAGAAAAAGTTGCCAGAGCTTTAAGCGAAATTTTTGAACTTGATTACGATAAGGTTCTAAAAAAAGTTTCCAAAAGAAGTTCTATCGAAACAATTGTCAAAAAAATTGATAAAGAACATGCTGATAAACTAAGAGTCTGGATGGAAGAAAACAATATTTCTACTGGTATAAATATTGATGAAGATTCAAAAAGATATTATCCTTATGGTTCTGTAGCAGCTCAAATAATTGGATTTTGTGGAAGTGATAATCAAGGCTTAGATGGAATTGAAGCAAAATATGACACTGACTTAAAAGGAAAAAATGGAAAAATTAATCGTCAAACAAATGCTGCTGGTGCAAGTTTAGGAGATGAAAATTATGTTGCTGCAATTGATGGCAATAACTTATTTTTAACAATTGATTTTACAATCCAATCTATTGTTGAAAAATATTTAAAAGAAGCTTGCATTGATAATGTTTGTACTGATGGTGGAAGCATAATTGCGATGAACCCTCGAAATGGAGATATCTTAGCAATGGCAAACTATCCAAGTTATGATCTAAACACTCCTTATAAACCATATACAGATGAGCAAAAGGCAACTTGGAACACTCTAGAATCTGCTGAAAAAACAGCTACACTCCAAAGAATGTGGAGAAACAAAGCTATTTCTGATACATATGAACCTGGTTCTGTTTTTAAAACTGTAACCTCTTCTGCTGCTCTTGAAGAAGGAATTGTAACAAATATAGACCAACAAGGACAATTCTGCTGTACTGGTGCTATAGAAGTTTCAGGAACTAGAATTAAATGTTGGAGATACTATAGACCTCATGGTCCAGAAAGCTTAAGGCTAGCTCTTATGAATTCCTGCAATCCAGTATTTATAGGACTTGGCCAAAAAATAGGTGTCACAAAATATTATGAATATCTTCGTAAATTCGGATTATTTAATAAAACCGGAATTAAATTACCCGGTGAAGCTAATAGTATATTTGTTAAAGAAGAAAAGGCCGGCCCTGTTGAACTTGCAACAATAAGCTTTGGGCAAAGATTTGAAATAACTCCTCTTCAAATGATAACTGCCGTGTCCTCTATTGCTAATAAAGGAGTATATATAAAACCTCATATTGTAAAAAGCATTCAAAATAGCACTACTGGTGAAATAACTGAAATGCCAATTGAAACAGGAGAACGCATCATTTCCAAAGAAAATGCAGAAAAAGTTTTAAGCATGATGAATAGTGTTGTTTCAGAAGGAACTGGTAAAAATGCAAGAGTTGAAGGGTATCAAGTTGGAGGAAAAACAGGAACATCAGAAGATGGTGTTAATACTGGAAAATATGTTACTTCTTTTTGTGGCGTTGCCGAAACAGATAACCCTAAAATAGTATTGCTTATTACTTTATATAATCCTACTGGTGAAGGTGGACACCAAGGTGGCGGTGTTGCAGCACCTGTAGGTGGAAAAATTCTTAGTGAAGTCTTACCTTATTTGGATTCTAAAAAATAGAGACCGATTGGTCTCTATTTTATTTATTCTCTATTCTAATCCGAAACTCACACCTAAAGCACTATTTAACTGATGCAAAATTTGTGAATCATCTATATGCCCTATCTTTTCTTTTAATCTACTTTTATCAATTGTTCTTATCTGTTCTGCCAAAACTACAGAATCATTTTTTAATCCACATTGTTCAGAGTCTATTTCTATATGTGTTGGTAGTTTTGTTTTATTCATTTGTGATGTTATAGCCGCTGCAATTACTGTTGGACTATATTTATTTCCCATATCATTTTGAATTATTAAAACAGGTCTTATACCTCCCTGTTCAGAGCCAACAACCGGGCTTAAATCTGCATAAAACATATCTCCTCTTTTTATTACCATAATCTTCACTCCTAATATTGGTATATGTCAAGATTGCTTCTTTTTTTATATCTATCTCATTATATTTTATGTAGATTATAGTATTTTGGTTAGTATCTTTTATTTCTATTTTTATAGGTTTCCCATCCTTTTTTGATACATAAAGTTT
>ENA-ORND01002176-ORND01002176.1-human-gut-metagenome-genome-assembly--contig:-NODE-2176-length-12205-cov-2.894156_pt1 | contig 12205 bp, 10 predicted proteins | sample MGYA00242111_ERZ509014 | MGnify/ENA primary metagenome ERZ509014 (study PRJEB26280, sample SAMEA2338694) | human gut metagenome | biome: human gut; feature: human-associated habitat; material: faeces... | reverse complement strand
GGGTCGGACGAGCCGGAGATCAGATGAACCATCGTCGGTGCAAGCGGCGTGACAAGGAGAATCAGGCATGCGGTCACGCTGAAGCAGAAAATATAAGCATAGCGAATGCCTTTCCGTACGCGCTCCCAGTTGTCCGCGCCGCGGTTCTGTGCCACATATGTGTTGACTGCCTGTGCCATCGAGGAAAGCGGCATCATCGAGAACGAAAGCAGCTTTCTTGCGGCAGTATGTCCCGCAATTGTTTCATAGCCGAGGCTGTTGATGCCCGGCTGCAGGACAATCGAACCGACATAGATAATACTGCTCATAAATCCCATCGAAAATCCCTGTGCCAGAAGCTCCATGTACAGTCCGCGATCCGGTTCAAAATGACGTTTTTCCGGAAGCAGAATTTTTGCTTTGGTAACAATATAAATCAGGCAGAGCACGACGGAAATTCCCTGCGCAATCACGGTTGCAATTGCAGCACCGCGAACACCCATGCCGAAAGAACGGATAAACAGCAAATCCAGTACAATGTTTACCAACGATGAAATAATCAGGAAAACAAGCGGCATAAAGCTGTTTCCGATTGCTCCCAACAGACCGGAGCACAGGTTGTAGGCAAACATGACAAACAGAAAAACGGATAGAATTGAAATGTAGCTGTAGGATTCTTCGAGGATTTCTGCCGGTGTTTTCAGCAGCCGCAACAGCGGATGCATGAAAATCGTTGCAAGAACGGTGACCACCAGTGTAACGGTAATACCAATAACGATACAGGATGCAACGGATTTTTTCATCCGTTCCGTCTCCTGTCTTCCAAAGCATCGCGCCGTGACGATCGCGAGCCCGTTTCCGACGCCGAACGTAAATCCGGTCATCATTTCATAGATCGACGAGCAGGCACCCATAGCTGCAATCGACGAATCGCCGAGTGTATGGCCGACAATCAGTGTGTCCATCGTGTTGTAAATCTGCTGAAATACACGGGATGCCATGATCGGAAGTGCAAAAAGAAGCAGAGATTTCAGAATCGAGCCGTGAAGCAGATCAACCCGGGAACTCCGCTGGGTTTGTGACTGTGACATAAAAAATTTCCTCCCTCAAAAATACTTCATTGTTCCTATTATAACAGACGGGAGTAACTACCGGACAAGGAATATCTCCAAATCTGTAAAACAAATACAATAACACAAAATTTTACAGATTTTCATACTTCTTCCTCTCTTTCCTTCTCTTAGAGCGTGTCGTTATTCTTTTCCCAGTAAATACTGATAAATATCTCTCTTCGTTACGCCACGGTCTTTTGCCACAAGCTTCATCGCCTCTTTCCGCGCAATCCCCTGGTCTTCATACCGTTTCATATGTTCCTCAATCGAAATTTCCTCAAACGCAGCCTTCGCCTCGTCCTCGATTTCTTTCTGGCTTCTGCCTTCGATCACAAGAACGCATTCGCCCTTCGGATCTTCCTGCTCGTAGCGGGTAATGGCATCTTCTATTGTGGTCTGCCATGCTGTCTCATGCTTTTTCGTCAGTTCCCGACACAGTGTCAGGCGGCGGTTGCCAAGGATTTCCAGCAGTTCCCGCAGCGTTTTCAGCAGATGATGCGGCGCCTCGTACACGATCATGGTTCGTGTCTCGTTTTTCAGCCGCTCCAGCGCCAGTTTATGTTCTTTTTTATCCGGCGGAAGAAACGCTTCAAACACAAATCTTCTCGTCGAAAGTCCCGACAGCGTCAGTGCCGTTACACACGCACACGCCCCCGGCAGACTCGTCACTTCGATTCCGGCTTCGTATGCCATTTTCACCAGCTCCTCCCCCGGGTCTGAGATTCCCGGTGTTCCGGCATCGGTTATCAACGCTACAGTCTGTCCGGCAAGCATCTTATCAACAAGAACTTTAGCTTTATCAACTTTATTATATTCATGATAGCTTGTCATCGGCGTATCAATCTCAAAATGATTTATAAGCTTTATGCTGTTCCGTGTATCTTCCGCCGCTATCAGATCAGCTTCTTTCATAATTCTGACCGCACGCACCGGCATATCTTCAAGATTGCCTATCGGTGTTGCACACAGAAAAAGCTCTCCGGTTTCTTTATTTTTAGTATCCAAAATCAAACCTCCGGTCTACGAGTTATATACATTAAGTAATTCATCCGTATAAACACCGGGCGATGTATATACGATTAACGGGCTTTCTGCTTTAAGCATCGGCCGTCCTCCGCGGATTCCCTCTATAAGTACCATGTTGGCATCCTTATCCGCATACGGATGCACCATGCGCATACGTTTGGGTTCTATCCGGTATTGTTTCATGAGCATTATTATCTCCGTGAGACGATGCGGCCTGTGCACCATATAAAAACGTCCCGACGGTTTCAGGACTTTGGCGGCCTCCCTTATAACATCTTCCAAAGTGCATAATATTTCATGACGCGCGATTGCCTTATGACTCTCCGGATTCTTGAGCCCGTGGTTCTCATTCATATATGGCGGATTAGTTGTGACAACATCAAAAGAAGCCCCACCAAACAGTCGGGAAGCTTCCTTTATATCACCATGCACAATATCGACATCTGCCTCAATCTTATTCAATTCCACACTTCTACGGGCCATGTCAACATTAATATCCTGTATCTCCAGTCCCGTAAAATGCAGTCCGGTAATCTGATCATTGCGTGCTTTCATCAGAATCGGTATGATTCCGTTTCCGCATCCGAGATCAAGAACCTTATCGTCCTGCCTCACTGTGGCAAACGCACTTAATAAAACCGCATCCATTCCAAAGCAGAAAATATCTGTGTTCTGTATTATTCTGTATCCGTTTCTTTGCAGATCATCAAGTCGCTCACCCTGATTCAGCTTAATTGTCATCTAACTTGGATTTTCCTTCCTTACGTTCAAGTTCTTCAAGCGCACGGATCTCGGCATCTGCCATATCTTCCTTGTAACTGTTGTTACGACGCTTTTTAGGTTTGAATTTAATTTCATCAACCTTATATTCTTTGATATCTTTCTCGCCATTTTCCAGTGTGACAATAATTTTGATCTTCTGTCTCAGGACATTGACGCTGTATACTTCTCCGGTCATTCCGTCCTTAGTGGACACTTTATCCCCGACATCCGGGAGTCTGCTGTTAAGATATTCATAGGTATCCTGTTCATTCTTAAGGCAGCACATAAGCCTGCCGCACATTCCCGATATCTTGGCCGGATTAAGCGAAAGATTCTGTTCCTTAGCCATCTTAATTGACACCGGTATAAATTCCGACAGATACGACTGACAGCACAAAACTCTGCCACATATTCCGATTCCGCCACGTATTTTGGTCTCATCACGCACGCCTATCTGGCGAAGTTCTATTCTGGTTCTGAACACAGCTGCCAGGTCTTTTACCAGTTCACGGAAGTCAATTCTTCCGTCCGCCGTGAAGTAAAAGAGCACTTTATTGTTATCAAATGTATACTCAACATCTATAAGCTTCATCTCAAGCTTATGCTTGGCTATTTTCTCAAGACATATCTTGTATGCTTCTTTCTCTTTCTTACGGTTGGCCTCCTCTTTCTTATCATCCTCGGCCGTAGCAATACGGATAACCGGTTTCAGCGGAAGTACCACTTTATCATCTTCGACTTCTCTTATTCCGAGAACAACATTACCGTATTCCACACCTCTTGCTGTCTCAACGATAACGTGCTGTCCCTTTTCTATTTTCATATTCATCGGGTCAAAAAAATATACTTTTCCGGCCTGTCTGAATCTGACGCCTATAACTTTAATCATGTCAATTCTCCTTAATATTTAACAGCATAAGCTCGATTGCCAGATCAAAATTAACATTGGCATCAAGTCTCTGCTTGGCTGTCTCGCATCCGCGCAGGATATTCTCCAGTCCTTCATAGGAACTCTTGCTTGCCTGCTTTCTTATATAATTAATATCATCCATAAACACCAGATTATTGGCATCCTTGGTCACTTTAAAAAGCAGGACGTCCCTAAACCACATCTCGATAACATCAATATAGTCCTTTATGTCATCCTTGTATTCTCCGGCACGCTTAACCGCGTCAAGAATGTCCGGATTACTGTATGTGTGTATATTCTTGGCTATTTTGAGGGCTTCATCCCTTATCTTATCAAATACGTCCGATTTTACAAGCGAAACCGCACGGCCAATCTTTCCCTGTGCATACGAAGCACACATTCTCGCTTCATATTCCGGAAGCTTATGCTCACGCATGAGATAGTCCGCCACAACGCTGTCCCTTAACGGTCTGAACTTAAAAATAATACATCTTGATATGATCGTCGGCAGAAAAATCTCATCATTATTCGTAAGAAAAATGATAACACTGTATGCCGGCGGTTCCTCAATGGTCTTAAGAATCGCATTCTGCGCCTGGACTGTCATTTTCTCGGCTTCGTCGATGATATATACTTTATATCTGCCGTTATACGGCTTAATCTGTATATCTTCCACAAGACCGGTTCTCACATCATCAACACCAATGCTGCCCGGTTTCTCATGCCGCACCCATATGAGGTCGGGATTGTTCCCGGATTCTGTCTGCTTACAGAAATGACACTCTCCGCAGCCTTCGGCACCTCCCTTTTCACAAAGAAGAGCCTCGGCAAAGGCCTTGGCAACCATCTTTTTGCCGGAACCGTCATCTCCGTCAAAAATATATGCATGGTTGACTTTATTGTTAGTTATCGCATTCTTAAGCTGTGCGATTATATTCTCATGTCCTATAATTCTATCATATGCTGACATAGCTGTATCCTCCCTTGTTCCGGCACTACGCCACTATATCTAAGAGCAGTCCCTGAATCTCGCCTACTTTATTAAGAATCGTAAGGTTGTCCTTCTCGTCCTTGACAAGCTCCTTTGCAAGATCATCAAGATTCTTATCCACCAGCCTTACTATGCCGTAAACCCTGTGTCTGCCTCTTCTGTCAAGAAAATTCTCTCTTGAAAATTCATGGGAATGGGTAACTACCTCATTCATAAATTCCTTGACGAGTGAACGGTATTTCTTCATATCGGTGACATCCATATGCTTAGCGATTCTCTCACCCTGTGCCGTAATCTCGTCCATAAGGGATCCCAGCTTATTCTGCAAATCTTTCTCTTCGATATTGCTGACAAGCATAAACTTAAACGACCCGTCCGATTCCTTGGGCGTACTCTTAATTTCAATAGGCGCCGCGCCTGTAATATCTTTAACCTTTATGGCCATTTAAAAATCCCTCCTTTTCCACATAATTATATCATACCTGAATCTAAATTGCTAGTTTATCACATCCGCAATATATGCACGTATTTTATCAATACACCTGTCAAGGTCGTCATTATTAAATCTGATATCTATATCGAGCGCTGCTATTTTATCATCAGAGAAATCATCCTCATCCGCAAGAAATCGTCTGCACATCTCAGCATATTTGGGATTCTTCTGTGAATCCTCCCGCGCAAGCGCCCTGTGTATACGTGTCTTCGCATCTACTTCTATATATATCGGATGTACTCGGTCTTTACCGTAGTAATTTCTTATTTTATCGTAAGCCTCCAGCGTTCCTATTATGATATATGATTCTTTTGAGTCCATATCTATCTGTCCGTCATCGAGGGTAAAATATTTCCAAACTCCGTAAACCGTATTATACGCGCGAAGTTCCACTATCCGGCCCTGCTCCTCATACTGCGCACAGTGTTCTTCATCAGTAAAAAAATATTCCCTGCCATCCGCTTCACCGTCTCTCATCGGCCTCGTGGTGTACATCGTAACCGTCTTAAGCCCGCAATCCGCCTGACCCACCAGCCTTGAAAAAATCGTATCTTTTCCCGATGAACTTTTTCCCATAATCACAAAAATATCTGCCATGTAAATCTCCTGTTTCAATCGTCCATTACCGGTATCATGCCGTCCGCCGTGATTCCTCGTATCTCAAAACCGCGTCCGGCGTACTCTTTAATTTCCCTTAAAATGTCATCGCTTACCATCTCGCCCGGAACTACCCACGGCACTCCCGGCGGATAAATGTATACATATTCCGCGCATATTCTGCCGGCTGCATCTTCCGCGGTTATCATCTGCATATCGTGCCTGTCAATCTCCCATGGCTCATGCACCTTAACCGGCCACCCGAAATCTATATTTTTATCCTTGTGCACACTGTGTATTTTATTATCTGTCTCCAAAAGCGCATTATACAATCTGTCGATTCCTTCATCGGTATCCATGCAGCTTGTCATTGCGATGACGTATTCCGCAGATGCCATCTCAGCTTCAAGATGATATTTGTCCCTGAGAATCCGCATAAGTGTATTTCCGTTTATGTCGGAATTATCCGTACATATGACCACTTTCTCCATATCATATCTGCTGCTTTCAAACAGCCGCAGATGCTTAAAACTCCTGCATTTTTCACGAAATTCCGCCATTCTTTCATAATGGTATGCGTGAAGGGCCGCTCCCTCACTTTCCATAATGTCCATGCACCGCTCAACCGACGCGGTCAGCAGATATGACGGGCTTGTACTCATATATATATCTGTGTATTTCTTGATAACACGACTGTCAACCCGGCCGCTTCCCACACACAGAACCGCCGTCTGCGTAAAAGCCGGAAGCGTCTTGTGCAAGCTCATTATAACAATATCCGCGCCCTCCGTTACAGGGTTTGACGGGAATTTGTCCCCGATTCCGAAATGAGCACCATGCGCACAATCAACTATCAGCACTCCTCCGTGCGAATGTACAATATCCGCTATTCTTCTGATGTCTGATACTACACCTTCATAAGTCGGTGAAGTGATAAACACAGCCTTAATATCCGAAAATTCGCAGTATTGGCGCTCTATATCTTCCGGCATTATCTCACCCGCAATCCCCGCTCCATCCGTGTGCGGATAAATATATTCCGCACGTATCTGCCTTACAAAAATAGCATTATATGCTGATTTATGTGAATTTCTGGCAATCAGGATTCTCTCGCCCGGCCTTACCGCTGCCGATACCGCTGCCATTATTCCCGATGTGCTTCCGTTTACCAGAATATAAGATTCCCGCGCTTTATAAAGTCTGTTTACACGCTCCGTCAAGTCTTTGAGAATCCCCGCAGGCTCATGCAGATCATCAAATCCGTCTATCTCCGTAATATCGTAATCATACGGATTGATATTCCACGTGAGGTTTCTCTTATGCCCCGGCATATGTAACGGGTACATGTCCGACTGCGCATACGCTTTCAGTCTGTCCGTAAGTGTTCCCATCCGCGCACCTCTACATAAAACGGTTGATGAGTGAATTTATTTTATCCATATCATCATTAACCTGATTCTCTATATTTTCTTTCCGGTATTCAAAAATAATCCTGTCATAATCGCCCTGTTCCGTTATTCTGTAAGCGCCACGCACTCCCTCATCACTCATATCCTTATCGCTGTACTCCAGTACTCTTTTTGCATCGGCATATCCCAGATTCATTCGGACTTTCGCACCGCGTGGTGTAAAATCAAGCGTCCCGTTCCAAAAATCCCCTATCTCCGCCGACGGTTTAATATATACAAATTCCGCATCCGGGTATCTGTCATAATCAATCTTTCTGTCCATTGACAGTCCTATAACTATAAAATGCCTTATACCTTTATCATAAAGCGGCTCTATCGGCAGATTGTCCGTAAGCCCGCCATCCCTGTATTTTCTGTCGCCTATCTGTACCGGCGTATATATAAAAGGCAGTGCGGATGATGCCAGAAGGATATCCTTAATCTCATCCTGCGGTCTGTTATTCAGCTCAAAATATCTGATACTGCCCTGTCCCTCTCCGTTCTCATCATATTCCGTGGCCGCGGCATAAACTGTTACATCACCGGTTCTGACCTGCTCCAGATTGACATAATCATCTATCATCTTAAGCAGTCCTTCCCTCGAAACCAGGCCTTCCTTACCGTCAATCATCGATGGCTCGATTGCGAGAAACTGCCCCCGCGAGACGCTCTCCCATGCCGCGCCGCGCTGATCGTAGAAAACCCAGCTGCACAGATGTTCTGTATATCCTGCCATTTCCCAGCCGGCCAGTGTTTCCGCCATTCCCGGTCCTCCATGCACATAGAGAATAACAGGCATATCCTCGTCATATTCGTATGTTATAAAAAAATGTTTTACACCATTAATCTCAATATATTCTGTTTTTTCCATTATTATGCCGATTCCTTTTCTGATTTTTCCACATTACTATAGCACATTTCTACACCCATTTCATTCTTTTCATTATTTTTTTAGAAATGTTATATTTATTTTATTTTATGTTCACACTTTGGTCTTAATTTCGTATTATTATGTACTTGTACCAAACCAAAAGAAAAGGCTTTATCCTTTTTCTTCATTCCTATCCGGCAGCCTTATTACCAGTAAGGCTGCCCTCCTTTTATAAGTAATAATTGATTTTACCGTATATATAGAATATGATAGAAATATCATGACAGAATTAATTTTATGGCAGAAAGGACTTCCTCTTATGAAAATCAGACATATCACCGCCGCGGTTATGGCCTTTGCATTTGCTGCGGTTTCACTTTCCGGATGTATGAAGACACCGGATCCGGACGGAACCGCCTCTTTAACGGTATATGACCAGAACACATCTTTTTCCGGCGAGGTTACCGGCTGGTTTGCCGATATAATTAAAGATAAATTTGATATCAGCCTTACTTTCAAATCAGCTGATTCATCAACTTTTGCCGCATATACGGAACAGGGAACTCTCGGAGATATCATAGTTTTCTCCAATGAGAATAATTACGTCACTGCATGTAACGCCGGAGCGCTGCTCGACTGGGAATATGCGGACTGTCTTAAGAATTATGCGCCTTACATTAATGAACATTATCAGGATTCCCTTTCCAGAACCCGTTCTCTAATCGAGAATAATAAAATATACGGAATAAGCGGAAATATTTCCCTGGATACGGATAAGCACAGTGATTTTGACATTATCCCATATGTCAGATGGGATTTATATTCTGCATTAGGGTATCCGTCAGTCAACACACTTGAAGACTTTGAGAGTGTAATTTCTGATATGGTAAGTCTGGCATCATCTGACTCCGGTAACGTTACCGGCATCAGCCTTTTTACATCATGGGACAACAATATGCTTGCATGTGCATCGGCAATAGCATCCATGTACGGATATACAGAATGGGGCACCGGATTTTATAATATCAACACCGATACATACGAGTCATGTACGGCAAAAGACGGAATATACATACGCGCACTAAGGTTTTTTAATTCGCTTTACCGCAAGGGGCTCATCGATAAGGATTCAATGTCGCAGACATATGACATCACAACAAAAGACTACGAAAAGGGCAATGCCGTATTCTCTTTATACAGTACGCTTGCATCCGGATATAACAACGCAACACATATTGCCCAGGGCAAAAGCATGATGCCGCTTGTCGCCGCGGATTTCAAGCCCGAATGTTCGCAGAACAGCATTTACGGTTCGCAATATATATGGTCCGTGGCAAGCAATACCAAATATCCTGAGCGTTGCTTTGAATTTATAGACTGGATGTTCTCTCCTGACGGAATCCTTACAACAACGTACGGTCCGCAGTCCCTGACATGGGATTACGATTCAGAAGGTCTTCCATATATTACAGACTTCGGATATGAATGCCTGACCAATACTTCAACCCTTATGGGCGATAATTATGACGGAACTTATCTTGACGGCTTCCCTGATTTTGGCTGTCCGACACTTTCCAAATCGACTCTTATAGCGGGTCTTGACAACGTATCATATAATTACCTTACATGGGATTCCACAATAAAAAGTCCGTGGTATGATAAAAATTACGGAGCGTATGACAATACACTCGGTCAATGGTCCAAAGATACCGGTTATGACAGTATAAATTCATATGTGGAAGCAGGCGGTTACACGCTGTACCCGGCGTCATCTTACACGATGCCATCCATCCCTATCGATTATGCACTTTGCAAAAGGGAAATTGCCAACGATTTATGCACATATTCCTGGAATGCGATATATGCCGGCACCGAGGAGGAATTTAATACCATAATCGATAATATGTGCACTTCGATTGAATCGAGAACGGACTATAAATCGGTCATTAATTTCTATAGCGAACAGGCATCCGAATATCATAAATCAGTTCAATAAAACAAATCAGCCGGACATGTATTCTCCGATACACGTCCGGCTGCGTTATATTATTCCGGCTGTTATTTGAACATAAACCAGTACACCACTGCAATAATCACGACTGCTGCAATTACTCCCGCTATTACATACGGAGCTTTGCTTCCATTAACAACTTCCCTGCGATCCTCAAGACTGTCAGATACGCCGATATACATTCTGTCAATTGTATTACGATCCCATAAGATAATACCCTGTTCTTCGCCAAGCTTCTTGGCCGCCGATAAGAATGAACTGTTAGTCACAAAAACCCTCTTGTCATAATTACCGGATGCTGCCGCGAAATCCTTAATATAAGAACTTCCTACCGCATCAATATCATATCTGCACTTAAAGCAATAATTTTCCCCGTCCTTTACGGCAGTTATATCTATAGCGGAATCCGCTGTATTTTCCTTAACATCACTATATCCAAGCCCCTTTAAAAGTCTGGCCACCATGGATACAAAATTATTCTTATCGTTAATAACCATATCCTTCTCCTTAACTTCAGATTTTGTTTTCTACAGTATATCACAACCTTTCAATTAAGTACACTATTTTTATTGACTGATAGCTCATTTCAAGTTACTATATTAATATATATTAATGTATTTTGGAGGTATTATATGTCAGATAATATCCGTGTAATTAATCTTAACAAAGGTGAGGTCCTCGCGTCATCCGGAAACGATACGGAATTCATATATTATATTATAGGCGGAACACTTAAAGCGTATACTTCATTTGCCGAATTTATATACGGTCCCGGAGAAATAGTAGGAACCACCGATGCATATTACGGAATTAATTCCCATACTTATGTAGCCGAAACCGACTGTGCCATTGAGGCCTATCCTTTTAACACAATGTCCGACCTCTCAAAGGTATTCTCGGAACACAAGCCGGAACTGGCCGGTATTGTAATAAAGAACAACGCGCACATGTTGGAGTTGATAAAATGTTACCTTTCACTTATGATGAAATGCCGTTTCAAGGACTCCTCATATTCTTCAGGTGCGCATGTCAACCGCTGGGAACTCGATAAGTATAACAGCATCTCGTCAGTGCCGTCAGATGTTATGACTGCCTATTTTTCTTCCGGCACAGCTATCAATGTCGCCGAAATGGCAGAAAGTGCAAGACTTGCAAGTTCAATTAATGATGCCTGTCTTGAAATGGCTGATTTTCTTGGAATTAATATGGATTATATCCCGGAAGAGCCGGAAAAAGAGGCTCCCATATCAATGGCTCCGTCTGATTTTTTCTCCGGGGATACCGATCTTGATTTCAACGAAGAAGAAGTTATGAACGCACTTACCGGCTCGTTTGATGCCATCATGTCATATTCACAGGCGGACAGTAATACAATTTCGGAGTTTGGTTCATTAATGCACAAATTCAAATCATCATCAGCGAAGCTTTCATCCGATGATGATATGCGCGAATTACGCAGACATCTGAGCAGATTGTTTTATGATATATATTACAATGTATTTATGCATTCGGTACAGGATGATAACCTTCCTGCACCGGTTAAAATGTTTCTTAATTTTGGATATATTGATGAAGAACTTTTAAGCAAGGACAACCTTACCAAGCTTTACAAATTATCATTTCTCGTTGATAACATCTGCAACGATAACGGTGTATATACTATTTATAACTGGCTCAAGCATATCCTCTGGGGTGAGAAGGAACCTTCCAACAATAATCTTGACCAGAGTTACGATGAATATATACGCGAGCAGATACGTCTCGGAAAAATAGAAGATCAGGGTATCCTTAATGACACCGACTCCAAATTAAGGTTTGAGATTCAGAATATGTTCATCCAGACCAACCGAATGACATATGGCAAGGCCAGTTCGTTTGTTCCGTTTATGATTGAAGAGAATATTTTATCCCCTCTAGGCAATATGCTTCTCACGGCGGATTATATCAACAAGTTTATAGATAATGTTAAGAGTATTGATTTTTCACTTTTCTACCGCTCGGCTAT
>ENA-ORND01002171-ORND01002171.1-human-gut-metagenome-genome-assembly--contig:-NODE-2171-length-12237-cov-6.100640_pt1 | contig 12237 bp, 13 predicted proteins | sample MGYA00242111_ERZ509014 | MGnify/ENA primary metagenome ERZ509014 (study PRJEB26280, sample SAMEA2338694) | human gut metagenome | biome: human gut; feature: human-associated habitat; material: faeces... | reverse complement strand
CCTCAATGGCTAATGACAATGTTTCTTTTTCATCAGCCAATGCTATAAGAGCCTGCTTTTTCCTCATCTGTTCCCGAAGGTATAGCCACCAAAGAGAAGCGAAAAGAATAATTAGTATAAGAATGAACGATGCGACTGAAATTCCCCACAACAAAGGGTATTTATCACTAAACGGAATATTGATAATACGATATTTAGCAGGAATACTTTCCTTACTCAAACCTATTTGCGTCATTGTATTCCAATCAACAACATACTCTTTCCGGCTTTCAACAATAGGCATGTCCGCCGGACTCGCACCATGTAATATACGAACGGCTGCTTTCACCTCTTCTTCCACCTGAATAGGCAACGAAGTGATGTATCCACCCAGCAACTTCTCACCAAACCCGAAGGCTTCATTGATGGCTGTCAGACTGGGACTGCCACAGATGCTTCCAATATTAATGGTAGTATAATCCCGTTTCAGCTGAATATAACATTGATCGCGATAGCTTCTGTTCAACACCCACATAAAGGTAGCATCCGAATGATTTCTGGCATTACGTAAAGGAATAGCCATGAAACGAGTATAACCTTCTTCCTGCGTCAAACGTATCTGTTCTTCAGGAGAAAGTTCGGGGTTATCGATGAATCCGGTCACTTTATGACCTTTAAACTGTTCCTTTGCATCTCTTCTGATTTGCTTATCAATATAAGTGGTATCGAGCATGGTAAACAACCGGACGCGTTCACCGAAAAGTTCTTTTGCCACACTGATATTTTCATTAAAGGCGATCTTATCATGGAAACCCGTCACATTAGGATGGCGTTTCAGCAATCCCCAATTCGGGTAATTGACACCACCAAAAACCACAGGTACTTCTTTGCCCAACTGAACCCCACATTTCATCAATGAATAGGTAGCCTGGTCTTCATTCACCAGAATCACTTCCGGCCGCCAGTCTTTCGATACGGAATCAACCAGAAAGCGCATCCGCTCAAGTTCCGGCTCTTCCCAGTAGGATTCACAGTCTAAATAAACGGTACGAATATCAGCATCAATTTTCTCTTTTTCAAATTGCTCCGCTATCATCCGGTTAAATTCCGGATAAGCCGCATAAGTCTCCTCATAAGAGTGGATAACTAAAATACGCCGTTCCTCTTTTTGAGAACAACTGCTCACCCCCAAAAAGAGCAATAAAAATATAGGGAGCAATCTAAAAATTCCTCTATTCACACCATTCATTTATAATAATCGGGATTAATTTTTCTCTGACTCGTAATACAAAGGTAGTTTATTTTCGAACATATAAGCCTAATAAGTGAAAAAAAAGAAGCTGTCTGAACAGAAATTCAGGCAGCTTCTATCTATATAAAGAACTATTTTTTCAGAGTAGCATCATTAACGCTGTCCCAATTGTGAATCTACAAAGAAAATTCCGGTATCACCAGCCTTCTTGATCTTGTCAACAATGCCTTGTGCTGTAGCTTCTTCTTCTACTTGTTCGCGAACAAATCCCCACAAGAAATCCTGTGTTGCTTTATCCTTTTCAGCAGCAGCTACGTCTACCAGCTTGTCTACCAATTGAGAAACATGACATTCATGCTTGTAAACGTGTTCAAACACTTCGAGAGGTGTACCCCATCCGTTAGGAACAACATCTATTTTATCTACTTTAGCAGTTCCTCCACGTTTGATGATATAATCTGCCATTGCATAAGCGTGTCCCATTTCTTCCTGGGATTGCTTTTTCATCCAATGAGCAAAACCGCTGAAACCTTCTTTCTCAAAATAGAAAGACATTGCTAGATACAGGTTAGCAGACCACATTTCAGCAGTAATCTGTTCGTTAATTGCATTCTGTAATTTTTCTGAAATCATAATCGTATTTTTTATTAAGTTGTTAATGTAGTTTCTTTTTGAACTCATTACAAAAATAACAAGCTTTCAGTTAAAATTGTTCCATGCACCCTATATTTTTAAACTACATTCACATTTTGATTGTAGTGGTTCATTTTTTACTTACACCAGTTCGTCGGAAGTATATCCTTTCGGCAGTTCACGACAGTTGTATCCGGAAGCCATTATTTCACCATAAGCACCAGCAGAACGAAGGGCTATCAAGTCACCACGCTTCACTTTGTTCAGGTCAATTGCTTTTCCGAAAACATCCGACGATTCACAGATCGGTCCTACTACATCGTATGCCTCCAATGGTTCTTCGGAAGTAATATTTTCCATTTTATGGAATGCCTGATACAGAGCCGGACGGATAAGATCGGTCATACCTGCATCCAGGATGGCAAATTTCTTCCGTGTGCCTTGTTTTACATACAAAACCTTAGAGATTAAGGAACCGCACTGTCCTACAACTGCACGTCCCAATTCAAAATGCAAGGTCTGATAAGGACGTAATTTCAGTTGTCCGGCATAGGTAGCAAAGTAATCCTTGAAGTTCGGAATAGCCTGACGATTGGGATGTCCGTAGTCAATTCCCAAACCACCTCCTACATTAATGTGTTCTACCAGAATTCTGCGAGCTTCCAATTTATCCTGCAATTCATTGACACGATTACAGAGAGCTACAAAATCGCCCATATCCAGAATCTGTGAACCAATGTGGAAATGAAGCCCGATAAACTTTACGTTTTTCATCTCCTGCGCCACATCTATCACCTTGTCCATATCCTGCATGCTGATACCGAATTTGTTTTCCGCCAAACCGGTAGTGATATTTGCGTGAGTATGTGCGCCTACATCCGGATTGATACGGAAAGCAACATTAGCCACCTTATTTTGAGCAGCAGCCAATTCATTGATTACTTCCAGTTCGGGAATAGACTCTACATTGAAACAGAAGATGCCGTACTCCAGCCCGAGGTTAATTTCCCAGTCTGCTTTACCTACTCCTGCAAAAACAACTTTATTGGCCGGAAATCCTGCACGGATAGCGGCACGAATTTCTCCACCGCTCACACAGTCGGCTCCCATTCCGCTCTCACGGATGATGGTAAGTACTTTCGGGTTAGCATTTGCTTTAACAGCGTAATGCACTGAATAATTAGGATATTTGGCAACCTCATGGTTAATAGCCGACAATGTATCGCGCAGCACTTTGGTATCGTAATAATAGAAAGGTGTCTGCAAAGTGCGGAATTTATCGATTGGAAATATTCCCTTCATAATTCGAAAAACTTGTTTAGTTGGTTAAAAAAGAGCGCTTTTATCAGTTCGGTAAAAGCGCTCGTATTATTTGTGGAATTATTTGCCGTTGAAAAGCATATCGCTCAACGATTGTAAAGCTACTTTCTTATCACACTCCCGAATGAGGAAGGAGATGTTATAGTTACTTCCTCCAAACGAGATCATTCGCACCGGTATATCGCGCATCGCATCGAGTGCTTTTGCTTCAAAACCGACATTTTCCCATTCAAGGTCACCTACAACGCAGATGATACACATTTCTTTATCAACGGTTACTGTTCCGTATTTCTTCAGGTCGTCCAGAATCTCATTAAGATGTTTCGTGTTATCTATCGTAACAGATACACCGACTTCTGACGTACAGATCATATCGATAGATGTCTGATAGCTTTCGAAGATTTCGAACACCTTACGCAAGAAACCATGAGCCAATAACATGCGGCTGGATTTAATCTTAATAGCAGTGATGTTATCTTTTGCAGCTACTGCCTTAATCTTGCCTTTTTCCGTATCGTTAGAAATCAGTGTGCCCGGAGCCTCCGGATCCATTGTGTTCAACAAGCGGACAGGGATATTGGCATATTTAGCCGGCTGGATACAAGTAGGGTGCAGAATCTTTGCACCGAAGTAAGCCAACTCGGCTGCTTCTTCGAAGTGCAGCTGGCGTACCGGAGCGGTCTTGTCAACAATACGCGGGTCGTTATTGTGCATACCGTCGATATCTGTCCAAATCTGGATTTCGGAAGCGTTCACTGCTGCTCCGATCAGAGAAGCGGTGTAGTCGCTACCACCACGTTGCAGGTTGTCTATCTCACCGTAAGCATTGCGGCAGATGAAACCTTGCGTAATGTAGATTTCCGTATCCGGATAAAGATCCAATTGAGCACGCAATTTATCCTTAATATATACGGGGTCCGGTTCTGCGTTCTTATCAGTACGCATGAATTCCAAAGCCGGAAGCAACACGGACTTCACACCGCATTCCTGCAGGTAAAAGTTTACCATCGCCGTAGAGATAAGCTCTCCCTGTGCCAAAACCACTTTCTCTTCGAACAAAGTGAAAAGGTCTTTAGTATAGGAGCGGATGTAGTCGAAGTGGGATTTGACAACTTCAAGACCTTTCTGTTTATATTCCTGGGTTGCAAAAAGCTCATCAATATGCTGTTTATATTTTGCTTCCAGCTTATTAATAATCTCGTTGGCACCCTCCGGATTCTTCTTATACAGATAGTCCGAAATTTCCACCAATGTGTTTGTCGTACCTGACATAGCTGAAAGGACAACAATCTTCTGTTCACCATCGGTAATCAATTTGGCTACTTCCTTCATGCGCTGAGCAGAACCTACGGAAGTTCCTCCAAACTTTAAAACTTTCATTTTCGTTACTGTTTTAGTTATCTATATTTAAATCTATTTCTATTGTTCTCTGTCTGGGCATATATTCATCAGTCACATCTACAATCTGATGGTCGGCACAACGATATACCCTGCCCGGATAATCTTTCAACAGTTGCAAATTGTGCGTCGTCATCACTACCGATGAGCCGGATTCGCAGATATTGTGCAACAATTCAACGATGGCTTTACCTGTTTCCACATCCAGATTTCCGGTTGGTTCATCCGCCAGGATGATAGCCGGAGAATTGAGTACGGCACGTGCAATCACAATGCGCTGCTGTTCGCCACCGGAAAGTTCGTTCGGAAGTTTATAACCTTTGTTGGACATTCCCACCAGTTGAAGCACTTCTTCAATACGATCCTGTATCTCCTGTTTGTTTTTCCAGCCTGTGGCACGAAGCACAAATTCCAGGTTATTATATACAGTACGGTCTGTAAGCAGCTGAAAATCCTGGAATACAATGCCTAACTTGCGGCGCAGTTGCGGGATATGCTTACGTTTGATAGATCGCATATTATAACCCAGCACTTCCGCTTCACCGTCAATTACGTCCAGTTCGCCATAAAGAGTCTTAAGCAGACTCGTTTTTCCCGAGCCTACTTTTCCGATCAAATAGACAAACTCTCCTTTGTGCAATTCCAGATTTACATCACTTAGCACACAGAGTTCCTGTTGATGGATTTCTACGTTCTTATATTGTATCAACGCCCCGTCATCCATGCCGACTCCCGTTTTAATTTTTAATTTCTAATCTTTACTTATTAATGCTTCTTCCAGGTACTGCTATGTCTTTCCTGCAGTTCACGTGCAAGATCTTCGATGCGATAGCCTTTTGAAGCAAGCAATACAATCATGTGATAAATGAGGTCGGCTCCTTCGTAGATCAAACGTTCGTCAGTACCGTTCGTTGCTTCGATCACTGTTTCCACAGCTTCCTCACCTACTTTTTGAGCTATCTTATTGATTCCCGACTCAAACAGACTGGTCGTATAAGAACCTTCGGGCATCTCTTCGTGACGCTTGTCTATGAAGTCCTGCAATGCTTTCAGGAACATGACTGGTTCTTCGTTTTTCTCCCCCCAACAAGTATCTGTGCCTGTATGACACACAGGACCTACCGGATCTACTTGAATCAATAATGTATCATTGTCGCAATCAGCCTTTATAGATACAACATGAAGGAAGTTACCGCTTTCTTCACCTTTTGTCCATAAACGATTCTTCGTACGGCTAAAGAATGTAACTTTTCCGGTTTCCACCGTTTTATCATAAGCTTCTTTATTCATGAAACCCAGCATCAAGACCTTACGTGTCTCGTTGTCCTGTATGATAGCCGGAACGAGTCCGTTCATTTTATCGAAATCCAATTCCATTTTTATATAAGTTCTAATTACTATTCCAATTTACAATTACTACCTATTCGCCTACGGAATTCTTTTGCAGACAGTTCCTATATTTATCTGACTATATAATCCATCCGCAGGAAAACCCGGCCGGGGTGCCTCACCCCCTGATGGTAATTCCTTCGCCGCAAAGATACGATTTTAATTCGGGAATTTTAATTTCTCCGAAGTGAAAAACACTGGCAGCCAATGCAGCATCTGCCTTTCCCTGTAAAAAGACATCACGGAAGTGCTCCTTACAGCCCGCACCTCCCGAAGCTATGATGGGAATAAAGAGTTGATCCGCTAAAGCGGCAAGTGCTTCATTTGCATAACCGGCTTTTACACCATCGTGATTCATGCTTGTGAAGAGTATTTCTCCTGCTCCGCGTTCCTGTGCTTCTTTAGTCCACTCGAACAGATCTTTATCCGTTTCGATGCGTCCTCCGTTCAGGTAACATTTCCAACCGTTTTCGGTCTGTTTGGCATCTACAGCCAACACACAAACTTGTGAGCCGAAATTCTTTGCTATCTCGTCAACCAACCGGGGATTGCGGATAGCGGAAGAATTGATAGAAATCTTATCTGCCCCTGCATTCAGCAGACGGTCTACATCACTTAATTCATTGATTCCACCACCTACGGTAAATGGGATATTGATATTAGCAGCAATCCGTTTTACCAATTCCGTAAAAGTCTTACGTCCTTCATGGCTTGCAGTAATGTCCAGGAAAACAAGTTCATCCGCTCCCTGTTCACTGTAAGCACGACCTAGCTCCACCGGATCACCGGCTTGGCGCAAGTTGACAAAATTCGTTCCTTTCACGGTTTGTCCGTCTTTTATATCCAGACAAGGTACTATTCTTTTTGCTAACACAATCCTATTTTATTTATTGTTCAACAATTTATAATCTATATTCCTGAAGCTCGATTCTTATCTTCCTTATAATAAAGGTATCTTATTTATTCCGATACGCTCATTACAGAAAGATTCTCAAATCTTGTAAGGTGATATGTCCTTCGTATAATGCCTTACCGAAAATAACTCCGGGAACACCGGCCTCATCCAAGGCTACAATATCATCCATCTTGCTCACCCCGCCACTAGCCATCAGATAAAGGTCAGGGAATTTTGCCAACACCTCTTTATACAAATCGATAGAAGGGCCACTCAACATTCCGTCACAGCTAATATCCGTACAGATTACTTTTCGTATACCTTTATCTATATAATTTTCGAGAAATGGAAAAAGTTCACAGGCACTTTCATCTTTCCAACCATTGACGGCTATCTTATGTTCTTTTACATCTGCCCCCAAAATAATCTTCTCACTGCCGTATATTTCCAGCCAATGACAGAATAATTCCGGATCTTTCACTGCAATGCTTCCTCCGGTTACCATCTGCGCACCGCTCTCAAAAGCAATTTTCAAATCTTCATCACTCTTTACTCCTCCACCAAAATCTATGACAAGAGAAGTGCGTACAGCAATCTGTTCCAACACCCGATAGTTAACGACATGATGAGAAGCAGCACCGTCCAAGTCTACCACATGAAGCCTGCGAACACCGTTCGCTTCAAACTCCTTTGCAACTTCCACCGGGTTCTCATTATACACCTTTTTACTATCGTAATCTCCCTGGGAAAGGCGTACGCACTTTCCATCAATAATATCAATGGCTGGAATAATTTCTATCATCTATTTACTATTTGTATCTTAGAGGTTTAAAAAGTTTGTCAGAATCTTCTCTCCTGTCTTACCACTTTTTTCCGGATGGAACTGGGTAGCATAAAAGTTATCTTTATGGAGCGCAGCACTGAACGGGTGAATATAGTCAGTTGTAGCAGCAGTAAAGTCGCAGGTCGGCACATAGAAGCTATGCACAAAATAGACAAACTCTTCTTCGGTGAACCCTTCAAACAATTTGCTATTCGTTTTTCCAATGGTGTTCCATCCCATGTGCGGCACTTTATCCTCATGTTTCTGCGGGACAAAACGTTTCACATCCACATCAAAGATATTCAAACAATCGACTTCTCCTTCTTCGGAATGCCGGCACATCAACTGCATGCCGAGACAAATTCCAAATACAGGCTGACGGAGATTCTTAATCAGTTCGTCCAGTCCCGTTGCCTTCAAGTGGTTCATGGTAGTTTCCGCCTCTCCCACTCCGGGAAAAATAACTTTATCGGCCGATTGGAGTTCTTCTTTATCAGCAGTAATCACCGCTTCTACCCCCAACCGCTTTAAAGCATAATCCACAGAACGAATATTGCCGGCATTGTATTTTACAACTGCTACTTTCATCAGCTAAATATTACTGTTTTATTTTTATAAGCCAAAACTTTGCGCTCGATGTGCTTCTGCACTGCACGCGAAAGAACGATTTTTTCCAAATCCTTTCCTTTATTTACGAGGTCTTCAATAGCATCTTTATGAGTAATGCGCACTACATCCTGTTCAATAATCGGTCCGGCATCCAGCTCTGTCGTTACATAATGACTAGTTGCACCAATAATTTTCACCCCTCTCTGGAAAGCTGCGTGATAAGGCTTCGCCCCTACAAACGCAGGAAGGAAAGAATGATGAATATTGATAATCTTATTCGGATAAGCATTAATCATCTGTTCGGAGATCACCTGCATATAGCGTGCCAATACAATAAATGTAATCTTATGTTTGGCAAGCAATTCCATCTCTTTGCGCTCCTGTTCTTCTTTCGTCTCCTTGGTGATAGGGAACAGATAGAAAGGAATTCCGAAACGTTCTGCCACGTGCTGCAAATCCGGATGATTACTTATAATAAGAGGTATCTCTACATTCCACTCTCCTGCCGTATACCGGGCTAACATATCGAAAAGACAGTGTGACAGCTTGGATACGAAAATAGCCATACGTGGTTTTACATCAGAGAAATAAAGACGAAAATCCATTTCATATTTTTGCCCGTAGAGTGTTCTGAAATAATCTTCAATTTTTTCCTGTGGAACCAGAAAATCTTTCAGTTCCCATTCAATACGCATGAAGAAGATGTTCTCTACATGATCTACATACTGATCCAAATAGATAATATTTCCTTTGTTTACCGTAATAAAGTCTGTCACTTCCGCAAGGATTCCCGGTTTGTCGGGACAGTGCAATAACAGTTTGGCTGTTGTCATCATTCTTTTTACTAATTTACGATTCCCGGCAGAATATTTTCCACCTTTCTTATTTTAGTCCGCAAAAATAACGATTTATTGCAAAATTACGAATTATTCAAGCAGAAAGTTGATATAAAAACGGTGATTTCTTACAGATAGAAAGATATCGAGAGTTATTTTCAATGAAAAGAATGACAAACTTTAGGATAGTGACGCCATTGCCTTCGGATAGTGACGGTATTCCATCGTGATAGCGTCACTATAACGATCAGATACCGTCACTATCCGAAGAGAAGAAAAACGAATATTTTTTTTCAGGCAACTATACTTTAATTACACCAAAATAGAAAATTTTCCCAAATATTATTTGGATATTATGTAAATAACTACTATATTTGTGATATAAAAAAGTGTTCTTATGTTTAATAGTAGATTCACATCCCTATCAGATTTGCGGAAGGCTTTTCCAACAGAGCAATCCTGCATAGATTATTTGGAAGAAAGACGGTGGCATGGAAACGTAGTTTCCCCATTCGATAAAACTTCCAAAGTCTACAAGTGCAAAGATAATAAATATCGTTGTAAAAACACAGGAAAATACTTCGATGTTAAGACAAAAACTATTTTTCAAGGAACAAGAATTCCTTTGATTAGTTGGTTTGAAGCAATATGGACGATTTTATCCTACAAAAAAGGTATTTCTTCCGTTCAGCTAGGAGAAAACATTAAAGTATCACAAAAGACAGCATGGTTTATGATGCACCGAATTCGGAAAGCATTAGGAATAGACAATGATGTTGGAAGTGAAGATGAGGGTGGAGGTGGTAAATTAAGCGGAACTGTAGAGATCGACGAGACTTTTATTGGAGGAAAGAACAAGAACAGGCATTGGAACAAGAAAGTTCCAAGAAGTCAAGGTAGGTCTTTCAAAGATAAAACGCCAGTGTTTGGATTAATACAACAAGGTGGAAAGGTGATAGCGAAGGTCGTTCCTAATACACAGGTTAAAAATCTTTCGCCATTAATCCTAAGATATGTCAAGTTAGGAAGTGATCTTTATACTGATGAATGGAATTATGGAAAGAAAGCTGATACGTTATATAATCATCAAAACGTAAACCATAAGAAAGGATTCTACGGAAAAGGGGCATTCACTACTAATCATATAGAAAACTTTTGGTCGGTAGTTAAACGAGGTGTTATCGGTGTATATCATTATTGGTCTAGGAGACACATGCAGAAATACATAGATGAATTTGTCTACAGATTTAATAGGAGAGAACTCACTAATCGAGAAAAGTTTGACCGACTTTTAGAGAACTTAGAGTATAGATTAACGTATAAAGAATTAGTATATGGCTGATAAAGAACCAAACTTTCAAATGACATTTGCCTTTATTGATAGGCAAATAGATAACAATATTATTCAACAAAGAATGTTGGATGGATATATTAATGCTACGGCTATCTGTAAGGCTTCTAAAAAAAACTTTGCAGATTATAGAAGACTAAAAAATACAAATGAGTTTCTTGATGAACTTTCTGCCGAAATGGAGATTCCCATAACGGCTCTTATTCAAACAATTAAAGGTGGAGTACCTGAATTACAAGGCACATGGGTACATCCTTACGTAGCTACAAATTTGGCACAATGGGCTAGCGCAAAAACCGCTGTTAAAGTAAGTATATGGGTAACAGAATGGATAAATGGTGATATAAAGCCACAGCCTACAATGCCATATCATTTACAAAGATACTTGCTTAATGAAGGGAAAATACCTAAAGATAAATATTTCTCTGTTTTCAATGAAATTGTGTTTAGTCTTATTGCACCTCTTGAACAATTGGGCTATACATTACCTGATAATCTAGTACCCGATATTTCAGAAGCAAAAATATTTTGTGATTGGCTACGCAAAGAAAAGGGAGTTGAGCCTAAAAACTTTCCAACTTATGACCATGAATATAGTGATGGTAGAATTGTTAAAGCTAGATTATACCCTAATGATTACCTTGCTAATTTTAGAGCACATTTTAATGACGTATGGCTGTATCAGAGGGCGCAAAAGTATTTCTCGAATAGAGATAAAACGGCATTACCGTATGTTCAGAAAATGATATTACAGTTACCAAAAGCAGAACAAGAACAGATAAAAATGTTACCTGACAAATCAAAAGAAGAACCTCCGAACGATGATTTCGACAAAGGAATAGACAAGATACTGGGATTTGAAGAGGATTGAAATAGAATGACCGGAGTTTATCGCTCCGGTCACATAATTGGCTTCTAAGAACTATCTCTTTGAGAAATTATCTGTTGATGAACTTCCCCAATCCGTTGAAGAATTATACTTCCAATAATAAGTAGTTGTCATTGCAGAACCGGATATTTGTGCACTTTCATATCTATATTCAGCAATCCCATAATACTTGATGATAAAATTGTTAAAGGTAACTTGATTGTCTTTCATAGAGTACTTCCCTGTTGAAAGACTTCCTACCATCACAAAATTGGTATCAGTGAAATAACCTTCAACATTTGAATCGGAAGTAAATTTAATAATAATGTAATGATTGTCCGCAAATTTGGTTATCCATTCTGTGCCGGATAAGGAATTGTTCTCATCATCGCTTGAACACGCAGAGAACGTTAAAAACATAGCTGTAAGTAACAGCGTCATACTTAAAAACTTTTTCATAAACTTGAAATTTTATGGTTAATACTAAAAATAAAGGGTCGCCAATTTCAGCGATAACCACGCATTACAAGTTACAAGAAAGCGTAGACTATCGCCCATACGCCTTCTTGGCTCACCACAAGCCACAATACATTATGGGGAAGTCTACGCCTATAAGGTTTCAACTCGCCCAATATGTATTGGTTCATTTATAGCTCGTTTAATTTCCGAGGTGGTGATTCAGAAGGCGATTGAGCTATTTTATGTCGTTACAATGATTGGAAAAGTCCAATCTTATTTGTATATTTGGTGCAAATATAACAAATAGTTTAAATGTTATAATCATAAACGTGAATTTTTTAAATATTAATGTAAACAAGGTATAGTTGCCTTAATTATATATTATAACACACATTTTCCCCTACTACTAAAGAATTTAAACTTTA
>ENA-ORND01002165-ORND01002165.1-human-gut-metagenome-genome-assembly--contig:-NODE-2165-length-12258-cov-8.873720_pt1 | contig 12258 bp, 5 predicted proteins | sample MGYA00242111_ERZ509014 | MGnify/ENA primary metagenome ERZ509014 (study PRJEB26280, sample SAMEA2338694) | human gut metagenome | biome: human gut; feature: human-associated habitat; material: faeces... | reverse complement strand
GTGCCGCAGCCGCCGGAGCGGTGCTTGAGCCGTTAGGCGGGAATTGTGCGGTATTCCCTTAGAACCCCCAGTGCAGAAAATCAGCATCTTGCACGATTATTTGAAATATTTTTTGTGAATACTCTTGACAGAGCGTGGTTTATCCGCTATTATAATAAATGCGTGAGTTAAGGGGTCAAGTGCGGCCAAAATGGAAGCACAACCCCCGCAAAAACTGCGCGGAATAATCAAGAAAGGAGAAAAGAAATGCCTACTTTTAACCAGCTCGTACGCAAAGGCCGTGAGGTCCTGGTAACCAAGAGCACTGCTCCTGCCCTTCAGAAGAGCTACAACTCCCAGAAGAAGCAGTACACCACCATGAACAGCCCCCAGAAGCGTGGTGTTTGCACCGCTGTTCGTACCATGACCCCCAAAAAGCCCAACTCTGCTCTGCGTAAAGTTGCCCGTGTCCGCCTGACGAATGGTATCGAGGTCACCTCCTACATTCCTGGTATCGGCCATAACCTGCAGGAGCACAGCGTTGTCCTGATCCGTGGCGGTCGTGTTAAGGACCTGCCCGGTGTCCGTTACCACATCATCCGTGGTACTCTGGATACTCAGGGTGTTGCAAACCGTAACCAGGCTCGCAGCAAATACGGCGCAAAGCGTCCCAAGGCCGGTGCCAAGAAGTAAGGAAACATCTTTTCGCCATAAAATGGTCAGCTGACCCTTTTGTGGCATAACGGGAGTTTTCTTTAACTTTCGAGTACCGATGATATCATTAATGTGAAGGAGGGAAGAAAGATGCCCAGAAGAGGTAAAATCGCAAAGCGCGAAGTTCTGGCTGATCCTATTTACAATTCCAAGCTCGTCACCCGTCTGGTCAACAGCATCATGCTGGATGGCAAGAAGGGCGTCGCTCAGAAGATCGTTTACGAAGCTTTTGAGACTGTCAAAGAGAAGACCGGCAACGATCCTCTCGAAATGTTCGAGAAGGCCATGGAAAACATCATGCCCAGCCTCGAAGTTAAGGCCCGCCGTGTTGGCGGCTCCACCTACCAGGTTCCCCTGGAGGTCAGCCCCGCCCGCCGCGAGACCCTCGGCCTGCGCTGGCTGACTCTGTACAGCCGCAGCCGTGGTGAAAAGACCATGTCCGCTCGCCTGGCCGCCGAGATCATTGACGCTACCAACAACGTTGGCGGCGCCGTCAAGAAGCGCGAAGATACCCACAAGATGGCAGAAGCCAACAAGGCTTTCGCGCATTACCGTTATTGATCTGCTTACTGAGGAGGTTTAAGCCATGGCAACGCCGAGAGACGTATCCCTGCAAATGACCCGAAATATCGGTATCATGGCCCACATCGACGCAGGCAAGACCACCACCACCGAGCGCATTCTGTACTACACCGGTATTAACCATAAGATCGGCGAAGTTCATGACGGCGCTGCTACGATGGACTGGATGGAGCAGGAACAGGAACGTGGTATTACCATCACTTCCGCTGCAACCACCTGCTACTGGAGCCACACCGAGACCCAGCACGATCCGGCTCTGTTCAAAAAGAACCGTCATCGTATCAACATCATCGACACCCCGGGCCACGTTGACTTTACTGTTGAAGTTCAGCGTTCTCTGCGTGTTCTGGACGGTTCTGTTACCGTTCTGGCCGCAAAGGGTGGCGTTGAGCCTCAGTCTGAAACCGTTTGGCGCCAGGCTGACGAGTACAAGGTTCCCCGCATGGTTTACGTCAACAAGATGGATACCATGGGTGCTGACTTCTTCCGCTGCGTACAGATGATGCATGATCGTCTGCATGCCAACGGTGTGCCTATCCAGCTGCCTGTCGGCCAGGAAGACACTTTCCGCGGCATCATCGATCTGATCGACATGAAAGCCGATATCTACTATGATGATATGGGCAATGATGTGCGCGTTGAGGAAATTCCTGAAGACCTGAAAGAACAGGCTCAGGAATATCATGACAAGCTGATCGAAGCTGTTGCTGAGACCGACGAAGAGCTGATGATGAAGTACCTGGAAGGCGAAGAGCTGACCAAGGGAGAAATCAAGGCTGCTCTGCGTAAGGCTACTATTTCCAACGAGATCGTTCCTGTTGTCTGCGGCTCTTCTTACAAGAACCGTGGCGTTCAGAAACTGTTGGATGCAATCGTTGATTATATGCCTGCTCCGACCGACGTTGCGGCCATCAAGGGCACCAACCCGGAGACTGGCGAGGAAGAAGATCGCACTTCTTCCGATGATCAGCCGTTCTCTGCACTGGCATTCAAGATTATGACTGACCCGTATGTCGGTAAGCTGTGCTTCTTCCGCGTGTACTCTGGTACCGTTGAGGCTGGCACCACTGTTTACAACTCTGTTAAGGATCAGGACGAGCGTATCGGCCGTATCCTGCAGATGCATGCAAACAACCGTAAGGATATCGACATCTGCTACGCTGGCGATATCGCCGCTGCTGTTGGTCTGAAGAACACCACCACTGGTGATACCCTGTGCGATGAGAAGCATCCCATCATCCTCGAGTCCATGAACTTCCCCGAGCCGGTTATCCGCGTTGCCATCGAGCCCAAGACCAAGGCTGGCAGCGAGAAGATGGGTATTGCCCTGTCTAAGCTGGCTGAAGAGGACCCGACTTTCCGTACCTGGACCGATGAAGAAACCGGTCAGACCATCATCGCCGGCATGGGCGAGCTCCACCTGGAAATCATCGTGGACCGTCTGCTCCGCGAGTTTAAGGTCGAAGCTAACGTTGGCGCACCTCAGGTTGCCTACCGTGAAACCATCCGCAAGGATGCTAACCAGGAAACCAAGTACGCACGTCAGTCCGGTGGTAAGGGCCAGTATGGTCACGTTAAGATCAAGATTGAGCCCAACCCGGGTAAGGGTTATGAGTTTGTCAACGGTATTGTTGGCGGCGCTATCCCGAAGGAATACATCCCCGCTGTTGACAACGGTATCCAGGGCGCGATGAAGTCCGGCATTCTGGCTGGCTATCCCGTCGTGGATGTCAAGGTCACTCTGTGGGACGGCTCCTATCATGAAGTTGACTCCTCTGAAATGGCGTTCTCCATCGCCGGCTCCATGGCATTCAAGGATGCTATGAAGAAGGCTGATCCCGTCATTATGGAGCCCATCATGAAGGTTGACGTTGTTGTTCCTGACGAGTATATGGGCAACGTCATTGGCGACTTGAACAGCCGCCGCGGCGCGATCCAGAACCAGGAATCCACCGATGGCACTGCCCGTGTCACCGCGATGGTTCCTCTGTCCGAGATGTTCGGTTACGCTACTGACCTGCGTTCCAAGACCCAGGGCCGTGGCCAGTACTCCATGGAGCCGGCTGATTACCAGCAGGTTCCCAAGAGTGTTGCAGATAAGATCATGACCGAGCGCAATAAGGGCTGATTCTGCACAAATTCGCGCAAAATACTTGATTTTTCTTGAAAAATCTAGTATGATAGCCTTACAACAGGCTATTTTATCTGTTTGAATTAAAGGAGGATACTTCCAATGGCTGAAAAGGAAAAATTTGACCGCTCTTTGGAGCATGTCAACATCGGTACCATCGGTCACGTTGACCACGGCAAGACCACTCTGACTGCCGCTATCACCAAGGTTCTGGCTCTGAAGGGCGACGCCGATTTCATGGATTACTCCAGCATCGATAAGGCTCCTGAAGAGAAGGCTCGTGGTATCACGATCAATACCGCTCACGTTGAGTACCACACCGCGAAGCGTCACTATGCCCACGTTGACTGCCCGGGCCATGCTGACTACATCAAGAACATGATCACCGGTGCTGCTCAGATGGACGGCGCTATCCTGGTTGTTGCTGCAACCGATGGCCCGATGCCGCAGACCCGTGAGCACATCCTGCTGGCTCGTCAGGTTGGCGTGCCCAAGATCGTTGTGTTCCTGAACAAGTGCGATATGGTTGACGACGAAGAGCTGCTCGACCTGGTCGAAATGGAAGTTCGCGAACTGCTGGACAGCCAGGATTTCGACGGCGACAACACCCCGATCATCCGTGGTTCCGCTCTGAAGGCTCTGGAGAGCACTTCCAAGGATCCCGATGCTCCGGAATACAAGTGCATTTGGGAGCTGATGGACGCTGTTGACAGCTACATCCCGACCCCGGACCGTGCTGCTGATAAGCCGTTCCTGATGCCCGTTGAGGACGTTATGACCATCTCCGGCCGTGGCACCGTTGCTACCGGTCGTGTTGAGCGTGGTACTGCTCATGTCGGCGATCAGATGGAAATCGTTGGTCTGAAGGAAGAGAAGCTGACCACCACCATCACTGGTCTGGAAATGTTCCGCAAGAGCCTCGAGTTCGCTCAGGCTGGCGACAACATCGGCGCTCTGCTGCGTGGTATTGACCGTGACCAGATCGAGCGTGGCCAGGTTCTGGCTGTTCCCGGCTCTGTTCATCCCCACACCACTTTCGATGGCCATGTTTACGTCCTGAAGAAGGAAGAAGGCGGCCGTCATACCCCGTTCTTCAACAACTATCGTCCTCAGTTCTACTTCCGTACCACCGACGTTACCGGCATCATCACCCTGCCCGAAGGCACTGAGATGTGCATGCCCGGCGACAACGTTGATATGCACGTTGAGCTGATCACCCCGGTTGCCATGGAAGAAGGCATGCGTTTCGCTATCCGCGAAGGCGGCCACACTGTTGGTTCCGGCGTTGTTTCCAAGATCGAAAAGTAATTTTCGGCTTGTGATATAGCTTTCAAGGCTCCTGCTGTTAAGGCAGGGGCCTTTTTGTTGTGTATGACTTATGGGACGGGGAGGGGGCAAAGGCCGGGTGTGGAAGCCCAAGGAAGGCATCATGAAAACATCAGGAATTGTAGATAGGGGAGAGGAAACCATTCGGGACTTTGAGAAAAGTGGAGCAGGAGGGGGCACTCACACCGCCCTACCTTGGGAAGGTGTATTTCAGGTCGCGGTTAAGGGGCAAGGGCTGATCTATCCCTAAGTTTTCGGAACGGTCAGGAACGCTCTCTACAGTACAATTTATAATGGGCAATTCTCAACCTCCAATTTTCCCTTCAAGTTTCCTCCAATCTCTGCCAAATCTCTCAACAACAAGCCAAACCGAAATGGCAAAAAATGCGCGATCACAATACCGGGTGATTGGATTAAGAGATTGCAAAGAACATTATCGGGGTAAATGTTTAATCATTTGATAAAATCAGGAATAAACCATTCAAAAATGTTAATAAATACCGCCAAAGGGTCACCGCACCGCAGCGCAAATAATGTGCGAAAAACAGGTTTCAGTTGATTCAAGGACAAAAATTTACCTAGAAACCGCTCTAATTAACTATGCAAATTCTGGCAACTGTGATATAATGTATATGCCTAGATGTGTCGGAAAGGTTATCATTTGCGGGATCAAGGCATGCAGCCGGTACAACGTTTTGTCAGCCGCTGTGCCGGGGCCAAAAGCCCCAAAAGCAGGCCGCAGCCCGGCAAGGGATCGCCAGACCGAGGGGAGCACAACCAGGCGTTTTGCAATCAACACCTGCAAAGTGCCGCACATCTGCCGTACCACTTTTCACACAAAAGGGGAAAGTAGTAACACTTAAGGGAGGATAAAACTATGAAGAAAAACCTTCAGCGTTTTGGTGCATCCGTGCTGGCAGCAGCCATGGTTGCCCAAAGCGTGGCGCTTCCCGCAGCAGCCGAAACTACCAAGATTGATTCTTCGGTAGCGCAGTCTGTTGCAGCTAGCGCAGCAAGCGCGGCCAGCGCTGTGCAGTCCCTGCCCAAGTTCACCAGCACCGCAGACCTGATCAAGCAGACAGCCCAAACGCTGGCTGCCCAGGGTGAAGTGCATGAACTGGAGCAGGACGATGCCAAGCTGGAAGCGACTGCACAGAGCAAGGCGGGCATGAGCCTTGCAGCGTTGGAAAATGCACTGGCCGATGCCATGTACGCCAACGCCGCAGCCGGCAAGATCAACACCGAAGCCTATGGCCTGAACAAGGACGAGATGGCATCGGTGATGGCTGCCACCATCAAAACGTATCATCTGTCCAGCGCCGTTACCGACCTGGGCTATGAGACGAACGCCGCAGGCGTTGTGACCGCCGTTACCTTTACCGGCAGCTCCGGCATGACCTCTGCGATGGAGTCCATGACCAACAGCGATGATGAAGTGATTGCGCAGCAGGCTGACAGCTACGCACAGGCTTACGTTGCTGAAAACTCCGATACCTTTGCGGCCAGCGCCGCTGCAGACGGCCATACCTATGGCGAGCCGAAATGGTACTGGAATGACACCAACCCGGAGGATGGCCACACCCATACCTGGAAGGAAACCCCCGATGGTTACTGGACCAAGACCGATGACGGCTGGGCTTACACCGCTGTGTATACCTGTGAAAAGGACGATGCCTACCAGAAGGTAGAAGGCACCGTAACCAAGAATACCACCGATGCAAAGCCCGGCGTTGCCGGCAAGACCGTTTACTCTGCCAGCGTGCCCGCTGACAAGAGCCCGCTTAAGAAGGAATACAAGGAACCCACCACCCGCACCGACGACATTGCCGCCCTGCCCTGCCAGAGCCATGCCGTGCCCAAGGATGCAGACGGCAACTTTGTTGCTACCTTCAACTGGGAAATGAAGAAGGTCGAGGGCAAGCTGGAAGCTGACTACAGCAACGCCCAGCTGTTCTATGACAGCAAAACCGGCAAAATTTCTGCCGGCGCTCCCGTTACCATTGACTGGGAATGCACCGGCATCACCTTCAAGTGTGCTGTCTGCGGCGAAGAATTCAAAACCCAGCCGGTAATGACCATGCCGGTCAGCGTTGTGGTAGACCAGAATAACAATTCCGTCTACATCAATGTGGGCGGCACCCCGACCCTGGATACCACCTCCGGCGGCACCGGCGTTACCCTGGTGTCCGCAATGGATGGCGGCAACTGGTACGATATGCAGAACAACCCGGTTGACGCAAGCAAGGTGAACTTCACCTATCAGAGCGGCGACAACAAGGGCAAGAACAGCCTGCTGCTGTACGACAGCCAGAAGACTGCCGTGTATGTGGACGACCAGGGCAACCAGGTCACCAATACTTACGATGTCTCGACTGCGCAGATGAACTACTACTACTTCCAGCTGTCGCAGTTCAACCAGGACGAAGCAGAGTACTTCGGCGTGGTTGCCCCGTTCTGGACCTCCAAGGGCGTTCAGAAGCAGGGCGAGGATGGCAGCATCACCGGCACCATGGGCGCAATCAAGATATTGTGCAGCATTGATCCGAACGATAATGTCCCGCCGACCACCATGGCATTCATGCTGAACATGCTGCCGCAGGCGTTCATGTCTTACGTCATGAACTATGGCGAAGCTCTGAAAGCCATCCGTGATGCAGGCTTGGCACAGGTTGCCAAGCTGGGTGACAGCGCTGACTATGTCACCAAGCTGCTGATCCTGCACGACTGGATCTCCCAGGTTGCAGAATTCGATATGGGCTCCATGGGCGATATCACCGGCGGCGGCAACAACGACCCCATCCAGATGACTGCTTTCGGCGCCCTGCTGGGCGGCGAGATCGGCGCTAAGGGCGTTGAGTATGGCTGCATCTGCCTGGGCTATGCAGCTGCATTTAACTACATGGTCCAGAATTTGCCTGACAACAAGAGCATCTATAAGAATGATGACGGCAGCTGGAAGACCCCCGATGAAGTAGGCGATAACGCTGTTGTTGACTTTGCCCAGATCCTGTATTACTGCAATACTTCTGATACCAGTGTTGCCGGTAATGCGTTCGGCGGCGGCATGTTCAACAACGTCCACTACTTCAACGCAGTCAAGGTCAACAAGCTGCAGGGCGACAGCAACTCTGCTACGATGACCACCGGCGAACCCAACAAGAACTGGTACTATGTTGACGTCTGCTATGACGACGTGAACACCGAGTGCATGGCCCAGACCCGCGTTGAGAACGCAGGCGACCTGCGCCATGTCAACTTCCTGGTTTCTCCCTCCGGTCTGGAAGGCCGTTACAGCAAGTACTATGATTACATTGACTCGCTGTACGATGGCTACACCTACACCAAGAACAAGAATCCCGATGTGGATAAAGACGGCAATGTTGTGTTGAACAACGGCAAGCCGCATTACTCTTACACCAAGGCGGAGAACAAGAACGAGACCCGTTACACCGATACCTGCTACGAGGATACTTGGTTCACCTCTATCTGCAGCCCCATCTACTTCGACAATAATTACTTCTATTACGTTGATACCACGACCAACCAGAACCTGTATAACAACATGCGCCGCCAGCAGTCCGAGAACGGCAACAGCGGCAGCTCTGGTTCCGGCAGCTCTGGTAACAACTCCCAGATGCAGCAGTTCATGAAGAAGATGCAGAACCAGGGCCCCGATACTCTGGAAGCACGTCCGCGTAATGCGAACTACTATATCCGCAAAGAGGATTCCAGCAGCAGACCCGGCGGCTTCAGCATGAGCAGCTTTACCAAGACGGATGACCCGTTTGATATCATCCTGATGTACTACAACGATCTGAAGGAAACCAGCAGCAACTTCAATGATGACGACAGCAATGCCAAGGTCCTGGCTGAAGCTGGCACCATCTATAAGATCGATACCAGTGCAAAAGATAAGCATACCAAGGTTGAAAACAACCTGAACACCGAGTGCCTGGCAGACGCTGCTGCAAAGCGGATCTACCCCGCACTGGTACACTCTACCGCACTGTATGATGGCAAGCTGTACTTCAACGTCAACAACGCCATCTACCGTATGGACCCGACCACCGGCGCAGTGGAAGAAGTGAAGGAATACAACACCGTCTATGGCGGCATTAAGCTGACCAAGGATAAGGACGGCAACATGGTTCCCGATACCCACTTTCCCGGCATGAGCATGGTTATCATGGACAGCCCCCAGAATACCGACAGTGTGCAGTATCTGAAGACCTTCATGAACCATCCTCTGGCGGGCCTGACCCTGCGTGACAGCTACAGCTTTGCTACCACCACCCAGCAGGGCCAGACTGTGATCACCGGCATCAACACCACCAAGGATCAGCTGGTCGTTTCTGTCGGCACCAACCTGTCCAACACCTATAAGGAACTGGTGGACGGCAAGGCAGAAGTCAAGACCGATGCCTCCGGCACTTCTTATGCAAACCGTAAGAGCTACAAGACCGAGTCCTGGAACTACAACCCGAGTTACAACCAGAACATGGGCAGCTCTGACGAGAAGAACAAGAACGAAGAGTTCATGTGGTGCGCTAACCTGGTTGAAACCATGCCGATGTCCGACATGGTCAGCGACCTGAGCAGCGGCGCAACCACCGATGTTTCCGTTGAAGCATGGTGTGATACCCCCGCTTACACCCAGGCCCGCACCAACAAGTACGGCCTGACCAAGGGTGAAAAGAAGTACGCTGACGGCGCACTGCCCAAGGGCCATACCTGGGCTCTGGACGAGCTGGAAACCAAGTCCGTTGGCAACAATGTGTACCTGTGCTCTGATTGCCATACCGCAACCGAAAGCACCCCCCACACCGTTACCCTGCCCGATGCAGTTGAAGGCGTTACCCTGACCCTGGGCACCACCAGCAACACCTACATCAAGGACGATACCGTTACCCTGACCGTAGAAAAGAAAGGCACCGATATCGTTACCGTTACCGCAAAGAACGGCGATACCGATGTTGCTCTGACTGAAGTTCAGGAAGCAGCGCAGGACGAAGCCGCAGCCCAGGCTACCACCGAAAAGGCTAAGACGGTTTACACCTTCACCATGCCGGACGGCGATGTGGCCATCAGTGTTACCAAAGCTGCTAAGACCTATGCGGTCAAGGTGGCTGATGTTAACAAGGATACGTTGAAGATCACCAGCCCCGAAGCTGACCTGGATAAGGTTGCTGAGGGCACCAGCGTTACCGTTGTGGCTACCCCGAAGGATGGCTATACCCTGACGGCTGACGGTGTGGTGGTTACTTACGGCGACAATCAGACCCTGAAAGCAACTCCTGACACAGAAAAGGCCAACACTTACACCTTTGCAATGCCCGCTGGCGATGCAACTGTCAGCGCAGCGTTTGAAGAGGTTAAGAAGTATAACGTTACTGTGGCGGGTACTGTTGAAAACGGCACTGTGGGCGTAGAGCCGAAAACCGCAGCTGCGAAGGATGTTGTTACTGTTACCGTTACCCCGAATACCAACTTTAAGTACACGGACGGCAGCCTGAAAGCTACTTATACGGATGGCGGAACGAAGAAAGAAATTAACGACTTTAAGGCAGTAGACGGTAAGGAAAACACCTACACCTTCACGATGCCTGCCGCTGATGTTACCGTTAGCGCTGCGTTTGAGAAAATTGCGACCGAGACTTACACAGTAACTGTTACCAAGGACGGCGACGGCAAAGTTACGGTCAATGAACAGGAAACTGAAAAGCTTGAGGGTCTAAAGTCTGGTGATACTGTTACACTGAAGATCAACCCGATAGATACAGATACTTTGCTGACTGAGCTGGCAGGTGTAACGGTTACATCTGGCAAAGTTGATGTCTCCACCACAAAGGTAGATGAAAATACCTATACTTTCAAAATGCCGGACGGCGATGTAAATGTCAGCGTAAAGTTTACGACCGTTGAGTATGGCATTGAAGTTAAGATGCTGGGCGAAGGCGAAGGCACTATCACATTTACTGATGGTAAGACCCGCTTCGCGGCAGGTACAAGTGTTACAGCTACCATCACGCCGAATGGTACCACCTACGAATTGACCAAGGTGATGTATGATGATGGCAGTGAGAACAAAGATGTTACGAGTGAGTTGAAGAACGGTTGCGAGTATACCTTCACTATGCCTGCAAACCATGTGAAGATTGAAGCAACCTTTGGAGCGGCACCGTCTACTGAACCCGAAACGCGCACCGCTCACGGCGCTGCTGAAAAGACCACCATTACCGCAATGGCTGTCTTTACCTGCACCGATAAGAACTGCGCAAGCGCACAGTTCGTGGATGCAACGGTAAAGCAGACCAGCGGCGTTACCACCGCTGCTGTCAACTTCAACGGCAAGGACTACACCGCCAAGTACGGCGAGAAGAACGGCTGGGTTGAAGAAAACGGCAAGAAGTACTGGTACGAAAAGGGCGTGAAGCAGGGTACTGAGGGCCGCGGCAAAGAGATCTATGATCCCGATTCCGACGCCTGGTACTGGCTGGATGCTGTCCAGGGCGGCGCAATGACCGTCAACAAGGACGTTTACCAGGAATCCGCCGCCGGCCAGTGGGCTGATAGACCCGATGGCACCGGCAAGTGGGTCCGTTACGATGAGAACGGCCACATGATCAAGGGCTGGCAGACGACCGAGAAGGGCACTTACTACTTTGACCCGACCTTTGGCACCATGGCCAAGGGTGTTACCGAAATTGACGGCGTACCGTGCGCGTTCGATCAGAACACCGGCATTGGCCTTGATAAACAGTGGGTAACCATCAATGGCGCTGACTTCTGGTACGAAAAGGGCGTTCGCCAGGGCCTGGATGGCCGCGGCAAGGAAATCTACGACCCGGCTTCCGACGCTTGGTACTGGCTGGATGCCGTTGACCAGGGCAAGAAAGCCACCAGCAAGGATGTCTATCAGGAATCCGAAGCTGGCCAGTGGGCTGACCGCGCCGATGGTACCGGCAAGTGGGTCCGTTACGATGCACAGGGCCACATGATCAAGGGCTGGAGCGCTGACAAGCGTTACTATTTCGACCCGATCTATGGCACCATGGCTAAGGGCGATGCAGTCATCGATGGCCGCACTTATCATTTCGATAAGAACACCGGCATTCGGCAGTAATCCCACAGCCGGAACAATGAGCTGTAACCCAGCCCATTAACCCCTAAATAGAAATGCCGCAGCAGATGTAACAGTCTGCTGCGGCATTTTTGTATTTGTGGGCATAGGTTCGGTGAAATATTTGCCAGGCCAGTAGGGCGGGGGACCCCACCCTGCCGAAATACTGGGAACAATACACAATTTAAAAATTGCAATATACCTTGCTACGCCGTAGGGGGCGGCGTCCCCGACGCCCCGGAGGAGCGTATAAATTACAGGCCTTTTGTTGGTAACTGTACGGTAGGGCGGCCAGCCCATTGGCCGCCGGATGAGCCCAGTCACAAATCTCATTTATCAGGCTCTGCGCGAGGAACCACCCCTCACCGGCTTTCGCCGGAGCTCCCCTCAAAGGGGAGCCAATATC
>ENA-ORND01002162-ORND01002162.1-human-gut-metagenome-genome-assembly--contig:-NODE-2162-length-12261-cov-2.665738_pt1 | contig 12261 bp, 17 predicted proteins | sample MGYA00242111_ERZ509014 | MGnify/ENA primary metagenome ERZ509014 (study PRJEB26280, sample SAMEA2338694) | human gut metagenome | biome: human gut; feature: human-associated habitat; material: faeces... | reverse complement strand
TACTGTTACCATCAACATTGTTACAATCATCGCTAATCTTTTCTTCATAATGATTCCTCCCATCAGCTTTTCTTTTTTTGTCAATTATAATATAACATGTTTCACTTTCGATAGATAGTCCTCTTTAGTCCACCTATTCGATTGTACCGGATTCCGGTACGTCCGGTTCCTGGTCAGCTTCTTTTTCTTTCTCTAAAGAAGCTACTTTTTCTTCCAGTTCTCCTACTTTCTTTTCCAGTTTAATGATATAGTCCATCATTTGTGGAATATACGGAGATGGGGTTCTCTCCTTTCTTTCCCACTGCTGATACGTTTGGCACGGTATTCCAAAGTATGCAGCAAACCGGTTTTGGCTTAATCCTGTCTCATCTCTAAGTTTTCTTACTTCAATTGGTATCTCCGTTAAACTCATATGGCTCTCTCCTTCCAAATGATTTCTCTTCTCATCTTCATTATATCTCATTGAGAGGTATTGTCAATAAGTTTTGAGATAATTGTCCGGATATCTGGACATTTTTAGCATTTTTACCAATGTAGCCTCCGGATGAGCTGGTGATTCGAAACTGGAAGTTGTGCAGATTGACTATTTTATACTTTTTTTCAAATCGGCGGCATCAGTTTATGGGCAAAGTCCTGTAATGCTTTATCTCTATATACTGTTTTGGCATTTATAAACTTAATAAATCCATCGTTAGGAATTTTTATTTTTTTATTAATAAGTGTTTTCCATTCAGGTCTCATCGAATTTTGACTTACATCTTTACTGATTTCTATACAAATGGATTCTTTTAACCCACTACTTTCGGTTTTGTCGAGTTGATGATTCCAAAGTATTATAGCAAGCGGCATACCGTCACGGCTATTTGGTAATAATCTATTGTAATCCAGTCCACTTATATGTTCCATTTTTAAATCACTTGTTTTCCGGATAGTGCGTTCTAAACTGCTTCCTTTCTTTATCAATAATCCATCTGGGTTAATCATAGGCTCAAAATTGAACAGCATAAATGGAATGTTATTTACAGTGCTGTAGGGATATGTCCAGCATTGTGATAAAAAATATGTTTTAAGGCATTTTTTTGCTTTATCATTTGAAATATAATATCCTAAATGTTCTCTTGCGAAATCAACTGCCAAATCAAAATTATCCCTAATTATTTTATAAATGGCTATCTCTTTCTTACTCATTACTTCTATTCTAATTTTATTCATAAATTTCTTGTACGATAATCAATTAATTATCACACATGTCCTTTCTCTTCCCGGCACCAAGCCGGGAAGTAATAACATAGCTTTCATGTGACAGTCGTGATATGCCAAACGGATATAATCCGCATGAACCTAATTTAACTTTTTTCTTTGCGGTGCTTTTTCACCATTTTAATCATCACAATGCCATTCTTCATAACTAAAATCGTTTACTAGAATTGCATCACCATCTGTTATTAAGTCATATGTAGTTCCGTCGCTTTTACAAATCTTACCGCATCTTGGACACTTGCACGCTTTAATAAATTTTGCCATTTTGTTTTTCTCCTAAATTCTAAATTTCAGTTTATTAATTTAAAATTCATAATAATTACATTTTTAATATTGGAATTACTCTCAATCCATCTTTGTAAATCAATGACCCACTTTTGCATATCATCTGTGTTATTAAAATCACTAATTTTATGGTCAGCTTCGATAATAACATTTCCATAACCACCTTTTTCATAAGAACTGTAAGTAAATGAGATAAAATATTTGTACATATGTATTTTCTCCTCTAAATCATAAATTAACTTATTCACAAAACCCATAAAATTTCTCCTTTTCTAATCTGATGTACCGGAATCCGGTACATTTTATGGCACAAAAAAAGAACCCTGTCTGCAATGCTGCAGATTGGATTCCTTTTATAATTTTGGACTTCTCGGTTTCTTCTGATGTATTTTATTTTTCATGGTTTCTTTCTTTTCTTCTGAAAACATATCATTAAAACTCACCGGCTTTATATCATCCGAAACAAATTCCGGATACATCATTTTCTGATGTTCTTCAACTTCACAGATTCTTGTATAAACCTTATCTCCATACATTTCTTTAATTTCAGCTGTTGCTTCTTTCATATTAAACTGTTCTACTTTAAACTGCGTTCCATACAGCTTACGGCAGCATTCTACCTGTTTATCAAAATCATGGGAAAAAGGTTTTGCCTTTACTCCAGATATCAAACCATAGGTATTTTTTTCTAATGGATAATCATTTCTGGTATCTGAAAGAAACGCTGCTCCATTATCAAATACAGGACAATACGAAAAACTCTTATCCTCATTCTGAATTACAGCAATATTATGAAAATGCCGGTCCTCATTCAGTATATATGCATCAAATTCCAGAAGAATCGTTATATATTTTCCAAAATTTTCCAGTCCGGTAATATTCTTTACATCTTCAACAAACTTTGGGATTCTATCCTGTAATGAACTCTTTTCCAATACCTCTTTTACCGACTTATTATAGTACGCCTGATATAGCCGCTCTGCAGTAATAAGTCTCTGTCCTGGCTGCAGGAAGTTATTTGAAACGCATCCATTAAAAGAATGTCCATTATATGCGATCATTTCCAACTGATACGGCACATATTCCATAATATTTGAATGTTCCAGTATTTTAGAAGCTGCATATTCCGCTGCACCCTCATATCCCAGGAAATCTGCTTTATACCACTTGCCAGAAATACCAACTTTTAACTGATTTCCTTTTGATGAATAACCAGAACCTGTGGAACCATCTGTATTATTAAAAACATGCATAATTATTCCTCCACAAATTTAATCCACATATCATCCTCTGCCATCCTGCCGGCAGTCTTTTTCACAATCGTTAACGGGTCATAGCTGTCCAATCCCAAATCACGCAGTATCCATTTTACATGGTCTCTGGTTCTTGGGAAGCAGCGGCTTTCAAGAAATTTTTCATAATCAGAAAAAGAAGGTGTTTCATTTGCTCCGAACGCTCTTTCTATTAAATCATCCGTAAAATTTTCTATCTTTACACTTTCATTGCCATAATCTACATATATTCTGGTTGAAAGGCTATCCTTATTCCTGTATTCTAAAACCATTTTATTTTCCTCCAACTCATCAGTTTACTTTGAATATAGCATACTTTCCTAAAGAAATATAGTTTTTACATTATATACTTTTCGCAATTCTGCAACAGCTCATAGTACTTATCTGCCAGTATCCTTTCTCCAACATATTTCTTATCACCGGAATGAGCTTTTTCCAATTCTACTATCTCTACACCTGATACAAGCCCAATTCCGACCACATCCGTCTCACCGGACCTTGAATAAAGAAGATATAACTCTATACTCTCATCCAATCCTTCCATAAGGATAAACTCATAATAATATTGCACACCGTTTGCTTCAAGACTTGCAGTATTCATATAAACCTGCCTTCTCCAGTCTGTTTTTAATGTATTTTCCATATCATCTATTTCAAGCTCTGTAACTTCATAATTTGAATGGATCAAATAGGCTTTCTGCAGGTTATTTTTTTGTATTATCTCAAAGGCTGGCTCCAATATATCCAATGTAAGGTCTATATCCAATGCTAATTTTACATCCAATCTACCATCCACATCTATCTGCTGAGAAAATTTATATTTGTATTCTAAATCAGCATAATTTGCCTGCGAAAATAATTCCGGCTTTCTGTGGCGGTAAGCCTTTTCCATCTGTGCTGGTGCCGGCGGCACCGGTGATTTTTCTTCCGGAGTCAGGATTTCTGACACTTTCTTTATATAAGTATCACGGTCAATAAGTCCAATCTGAAATTTACCATAATTAATTTTTTCTCTCACATAAGTTTTTGAGCCTGATGTCATTACGGCATTAAATGTCTTTTCCAACGAAAAATCCTTGAACGGATACTCTCCATCTTTATTTTTCCACTCATGAAATCCTTGCTGCAGCTCTTCCAGCTCCGCAAACATATCATCATCAAGTTGAAACTTAACTGTCAATTCTTTCATTTGCCTCGTCTCCTTCGATATTATTTTTCTCCATAAGGAGCTGCCGGCGGCAGTTCCTTATAAAGTTGGACAATAAAAAAAGAAACTCCCTCTGCAGTTTTTTCGCTGCACCAGAATTTCCTTTTATTCTGATTATATAATACCATAATCAGTATTATCACTGCTAGTCCTCTTTAATCCACCTATTCGTTTGTACCGGATTCCGGTACGTTTGACCTTAATATTGCCCTGATGTAAAAAAACTTCGTTTTATCCGCTTCATTTACTTCATATATTCCGTGACTGGGAGTTCTCGTTAGAGAACTGTCCTTATCTGCAGGTGTTTATACGTTAAGTCCCATCATAACATAAGCAGCTTGCTGCAATCAATTGTTCCAGGCAAAGCCTGGTCGTTAGTTTCAAGGCAATCCGGAACGGATTCCGGTAGAAATAATATGTATGTATACACATCGTGTGGAATAAATATATAGGAAAGAATATGCTTGGCGGCAAAACAACCTCTTTTTCCGCATAAAATAAGGCTTTCCGGATTTATCCACCATCCACATTTTTAGACTATATATACTGGCATATGTCGTTGTTTTTAGACCGGTTTTTCTGCTTTTAAAAATACGGTCTACTTTTTAGACCACTTTATTATAGATGTCCACCTTTTTAGACTACTATAACCACAAAAATCAGGGCATACACTCTTCTTTTTCAGTGTATGCCCTGCTCTACTCATTTATTCCTATTATTTTGTTTCTAAATGCCGCTGTGACCTCGTAGATTGCCCCAGAATTGACTTTTTTATTGCACCACAACAATTTCCCTGTCCGCATGATTTTACATGCTTTCAGGGATTCCTAATGCTTTTTTCAATAATTTATGTACGAACTTATTTTCCAAAGTTCTTTCCGAATATTTTATGCCGGAAATGCTCTGCTGGATGCAGCTCTTTACCTTTTCCATCAATGACTTTTTCTCTTCATAATACTGATACTGTACTGGGAGATATGCCACATCCTTTATGCTAGTTTCATCATAGGATATATGCTGCCGGTGACACTCTTTTTTTATCAGACCTTCGAGGTACCAGCTTCGTTCTGATTTCCATGCAGCATCTCCCGCTGCAAGCTGCTTAAATGCTGAATGCAGATATGTTATATAGTACTTTCCATCCTTTAATCCAATAGAGAAAAATTTCTTTAACGAATGCAAGTACGAACGCAATACCTTTTCGCTTATGTGGAGCAGCTTCGTGAATTTCTCATAAAACCGCTGAAAACCTATTTTCATGCTTCCTCTGCCCTCATGCGTACATTTCAAAAAGTACATAAGAAGATACTTTTCATAAGGCTTTAATTGTTTAAATTCTTTACTATGAAAAGCTCTTCGATTGAGGTTCACATAGCCTTTAGTCAGGGATTTTTCATTTGGGAATTCGTTGCCGGGAATACGAATATCATAATCTACATCACTATTCTTTTCATATGTAATGACATTCTTCTCCTTCAGTCCCCGGAGTGCATTATAAAAAGACTGTTTACACATACCTGTATGTCGCATTACATCCAGGTAGAATACACCCTCTACACTTCCGGTTGCCTGGTCTTCAGCCTTTACGATATAAAGGAAAAGGTCCCATTCCACTCTATTCAGTTTATGAAGTTTGTCAATAATTTCATAACTGACTTTCATTTACATTGCTCCTTGCTACTGTACTAATTACAATATGTACGATTTTGAAAAAAATAATGTTATTTTTTTCATTACCAGATGCTTTCATCTGGAACTGGTATTTTGCAGTCTTCCCATTCTGCTCCACAGGAAGCACATACCATAAATTTCTTTTCTTCATATGGACTCTGCTTTGCAAGTCTTCCATCACAATATTTGCATTCCCAGTGATAACCAGGTAATAATTCTTTTTTCTTTTCTTTTGCCATATTTCTGCTCCTTTCCATAAGCGCTAATATATCTTTATAATTTGGTGTAAAGCAATGCTTAAGGCGAAACTTTTTCTTTTTCTTCTTGCTTCTGGGTGAACAATATTCATTTAGCTTTATGATTTTAATTTCATAGCCATTTATAGTTTTTGATTTGATAGGAATATGATGCATTTTCTTCCAATTATTAGATTTATACATTTTTATCCTTCCCCATTTCTTTTACCTGGCTGTTCAACTTTGCCAGGGTGATTGCACATTGGTTAAACTCTCTATCTGATGTATTCATATTGTTTGTATTCAAATATAAATTCTCACTTCCAGAAATTATGGTCAGATTTTCCAAATCGCAATTCAATTGGTCTCCATCCAAATGCTTAATTTTACTTCCAGGTAAAACTTCAACTCCTGCGGTTTTTAAAATATATCTGTCTTTTTTTACAAAATTTCCATTTATATTAATATAAACATATCCAGCTCTCATTACCTCATCACCATGCTGATATGTTCTTTGGCGATAACCTGTCCTCAAATGCCGCTTTTGTAAAAAAGTTTTTATCTGTTTTACAGTATATTTTGTGTCGAATTTTTCATTAACCATTGCTGTTATTGTTTCCATGCTCTTACCTTTGTATATTTTTAAAATATACTGGATTACCTCCCCACCAAATAGTGGATCGTAAGCTTTTAGTCCGTTTTCAAATTTAAAATGTGTAATCTGATGTTTTTTAAAACGGATTCCATACTCTGCTTCAAGTAAATCTATTAAATGTTCTACGGAAACGCCTTTATAGTGTTTTTTTATAAACTTCTTTTGTTCTTCCGTAAACGGACTTTTATTACATCCCATGTCACTTGCTCCGCATATTATGATTTTTGCTGTATGCTGCAATTCATTTTATTCTCTTTCATCCTCTCTTGTGCTTTACGCTTTATCCATTCTGCGTAAGAATCCCATTTCTCTTTTTCACACCATTTTATATAAGCATCCCATTCATAATTTCCACCCATAAACACCCAATAAAAATAGCTTTCAAGCAATGTTTCTTCTGGAAAAAGTGCATACGATGTTTTTTCCATTTCATTAATCCAACAAATTGATAATCTAATTACTGCTTTTCCATGTGGAGTGTAATACGTTGCCATTTTATGAATAAAATTAGCATATTCTTGAAATGATTTTATTTCTAATTCTGCTAATTCTTCTTTTGTTAAGGGAAATTTATTGCATCGACAATAGGCTCTTATTTTGCTGAATACGGAGCGAAAAAAACGATATATAAATAGTATGATAACGCTTACCAACATAGTTATGAATAAAACAACCAGCATCTTATCACTTAACGACATAAGCAAATAGACAAGTCCAATTAAAAGTGCCCCTAAAAAAATTACAATACCGTTTACTATTTCATCTATAAAAACCGCAATAAAATTACTTCTAGAAAATCCTTTTGTTGATATATCCTTTAACTTTGTTTCGTGCTTATTTTTCATGCTTATTTAAACTCCTTCTATCTGGCATACCAAATATCGATGGAATATCATCTTTTGGTATTAGTCCCTTGTTTTGACTACCAATGTCGGTAAAATCACTTGCAAACTTCATTACATCCAATTGCAACCTTGCATTTTTTAAAATGCATTCTGCAGTATCTACAATAGCTTTATTTTCTGCAATGGTCTTTTCCCGTTCTGCCTCAGATTTATCAGCATTTCTAAGTGTATTTAATTGTTCAAACAATATATCATTTAGTTCATTTAAATTACCCATTTTTTCACCACTCATTTTCTACCATATAAAATAACATCCTAACCCAACCTCATACTCTTTCCGGTTTCTCACACCGTTCAAATTCTATAATCCACACCCAAGGATTTATTTCCTTCTCCTGCAATTGATCCATTCTCACATCTATAACTTTAAGCCAAAGACGTGCAGCTTCTTTCGGCATGGATGCCGGTGATTTCCACGTTTCACGTGCATCTTCTGAATTTACAATGCTCGCATCTTAACCCTCTTTTTTTAAGTCAATACGCTGCTTCTTTCTCAATAACCTTTCAGCACAATTTTCCGGACACCATCTTGGGGTTGTTTTATTTTTTGGAATATCAGAGAATTTTTCTCCAAATCCAATAAAACCTTCCATCTTTCGTATATTATGTTTTTTAAAATATTTTTATATAACTTTTCTTTAGCAATAGTTCTTTTTCCACGCCTATTGCTATTAGGCATTTTTTCCTTATCCATATTATTTAGTTTAAAGTTCATAGCTCCTAAAATAATATCCATACATTGTAATATAACATGATTTCTAGAATCAACCTCTGCAATATCTTCATTATAAATATGAACATTGTTAACAAAAAAGAAATCATTAAGTGCATAAATGTAACCTTTAAACTCTTTGTTTTTTCTTTTAGTGTCTGGCAATTTATCGAAGTATAATTTCAATATTATTTGATCACTTTCGTTTTGGTTGCAGTAATCAATACCGAATGCATGCTTGATAAATTGATAATATAAAAGAAAATATTCTTTTTCCTGATGCTCTCTTGTCAAATTTTGAGGAACTTGAGCATTTTGTCTAAACATTATTCGTATTTTAATTTTATTCTTTTTAACAAAATCAAAAAAATAGTCAATCAAATTCAAATATTTGTCTAAGTATTGCTCAGTGACTTTTGTCCACTTAACTTCTTGATACAAGCCAAGTTCTTCTTTTTTTGCTATTATCATACCATTTATCTTTTCAATTTCAGTATAATTAACTAATGCGCACCATAAAAGTTACTAAAAAACTTTCCCTTTCTATGTGATTCATCTGCATAAATTAAGTATTGTTTTTTCATTTTATCACCACTAAATGATATTTTATCACATAATCTTTTATTCTCAAACAAGATAATAGTTTCTTTTAACAAAAATTTCATAAAATGTAGTTTAATAAACAAAATCACTTGTATAAGTGTCAAAAATAATATATAATATAAATGTATTTTATCAAGAATGAGGGAGAGAATTAGCTCTATGAACTCATACCAACCTGCATAAAGTAAGGTGGTACAGCTAATAACGATGAAAGAGAATAATGCTAGCTACAAACTCTTTCAAGAGTTTTTTCTTTTTGATAAAAACAAAGAAGGAGTGATACAATGAAAAAATATTTATTTATTAGTGAATCAGTAACTGAAGGACATCCAGATAAAATATGTGATAAAATAAGTGATTACATTTTAGATGAAGCCTTAAGACAAGATAAAACTAGTAAGATGGCTGTTGAAGCCACAATCAAAGACGATTTAATACTAATATATGGAGAAGCAAGTACCAAGGCTAAACTAGATTATGAAAAATTAGCCAAAGAAGTACTAAAAGATATAGGTTATAATGAAGAATACCATGTAATAGTAAAAGTAGGTATGCAGTCTAAAGAAATAAATAAGGCTGTAGAAAAAGATACCATTATGGCAGGAGACCAAGGAATAATGTTTGGCTATGCCACTAATGAAACAAAAGAATTAATGCCTATGCCAATAATGCTTGCCAATAAACTAGCCTATAATTTAACCAAGGTAAGAAAAGAAGATAAAGATAGTCCTTTATTACCTGATGGTAAAACCGAAGTAACAGTAGAATATCAAGATGATATTCCAAAGAGAATAGATACCATAATTATAGCTTCTCAGCATAAAAAAGAAGTATCTAGTAAAGAATTAAGAAAATATATAATAGAGAAAGTAATAAATAAAGTAGTGCCAAGTAATCTAATAGATGACAAAACAAACATCTTAATAAACACCAGTGGTAGTTTTACGGTAGGAGGTTCTTTTGGTGATAGCGGTACTACTGGTAGAAAAATAGTATGTGATACATACGGTGGAATGGGTAAAGTAGGAGGAGGATGTTTCAGTAGTAAAGATCCTTCTAAAGTAGATAGAAGTGCAGCCTATTATGCCAGATATGTAGCTAAAAACATTGTTGCCCATAATTATGCTGATAAGTGTGAAATAGAACTAAGTTATGCTATAGGTAAAGCCTACCCAATATCATTATATATAAATACCTTTGGTACAAATAAAGTACCTGAAGAAGAAATATATAAATACGTAAATAACACTTTCAATTTTAGTGTAGATAATATCATAAAAGAGTTAGATTTACAAAGACCAATCTATTATCCACTCGCAGCCTATGGTCATTTTGGAAGAAATGATATAGAATGTTCATGGGAAAAAGTACACAAATAATCAACATATTATGATATAATAAATATGGAAGTGATAAATTGAAACAAAGAAGTACCTTTTACAAGAAATTCAGTCTAGAAGACGGAAAAATCATTAAAGAATATTTCACTAATCTAAATAATAGTATATCTCTAACAAAAAAAGAAACCATAAAAATAAATGAAGACTTTGAGAAGGCCATAGAGTACTATTTAAAAAATGGAAAATCTCTTAAAGAAACGCTTAAAATATTATCCATAGATAACCTTGGAGACATTTATCAAAAAGAACCAGAAAACTGGTATCCATTAGATAGCGCCGCTAAAATATATCCATTATCAATGAGAGATAATCTTATGAGTGTCTATAGAGTATCATGTTATTTAAAAGAAGATATTGTAGCAGAAATATATCAAATAGCCCTATTATTTACTATGAAAAGATTTCCTACTTTTAGAACATCCGTAAGAAAAGGCTTCTTTTGGCACTATCTAGATGGGATAAAGAAAAGATTCCATATCCATGAAGAAAAAAAATTACCATGTTCATATATAAATGTATCAAACATAGGTAAACAATCATTTAAATCCCTATACTATAAAAATAGAATAAGTATAGAATGCTTTCATACCCTAACAGATGGAACAGGAGCTACCATATTTCTATCCACACTAGTAGCTACTTATCTAAAATTATTAAAAGAAATACAAGGTACTAATAATTATGTATTAGATATAAATGAAAGACCTAAAGAAGAAGAAGCAAAAGATGAATTTAAAGGAAAAGTTTCAAAGATAAAATCACAAAGTCTAATAGAGAAAAAAGCTCTTCAAATAGATGGAAAAAAATCAAGTGTTAGACCATGTCAGATATTACATTTTGATATAGATTTAAATGATATAAAAAAACTATCTAAAGAAAAGAATGCCACTATAACAGAACTAATGTTAAGTATTTTATTTCTAACAATATCATATTCAACATCAAAAAAAGGACTAATAAAAATACAAGTACCAGTAAATATGCGTAAATACTATCCCTCTAAAACATTAAGAAACTTCTCATTATATGTATCCATAAATATTCCAAGAGAAGATATCAAAGATTTAGATAGTACCCTACTTGAAGTACAAAGACAATTAAGAGAAAAAAATACTAAAGATAACTTAGATGAATTATTAAAATATACAGATAATTTAATAAAGTATTTAAAATTCATTCCGCTATTTATAAAAAGACCAGTAGCCAAATTAATATATGGTTATGCTGGTGATAAATCTCAAACTACAGTATTATCCAATCTAGGTAATATAAAATTACCAAAAGAAATACAAAAAGAAGTAGAAAAGATGGACTTTGTCTTAGGAACCGCTATTACAAATAGAGCCTCATTTTCTATCATAACGTGTAATAATATTTTAACATTATCAATAAGTAAATTAACTACAAATACATCAGTAGAAAATAGTATATATAACATATTAACTCAAAACAATATTAAATTAAAAGTATATGGAAGTGAAGACTATGAAAGTAGAAATTAATTATCCAAAACTAAAAAAAGAAGTAAATAAATTCTTAATATTTAGAAAGATAATGTTAATAATATTCCTAATATTTCTTTTTCACTTATCTTTTTTTCTCTTGTAGCATCATCTATAACTTGACGAAGTAAAGGTGTATACAAAATAACTTCGCTTTTCTTACTAGCTTTTCCAACTACATTAATAAGCTCATTTTTTAAAATCTCATACGTCAAATTATATTTTTTAGTAATTTCACTTACACTCGCACACTTAAGCAAGCTTAAAAGCAAATGTTCAGTTCCTACATAAGGATGATTTAAACTCATACACTCCTTTTCTGCATTTTTCAATATTTTTTTTACTTCATAACTAAAATTATTATTCATAAAAATAAAAAGGCTTTAATACAATGAACTAGAAAAGGAATGTGGTGGAAATGAAAAAAATAATCACCCTGCTACTTCTATGTGTTTGTTTTTTATGTGGGTGTCAAAAAGAAAGTGCCGATACGGTTGTAGATAACTTTGACAAAAAAGTAAATGATACGAAAA
>ENA-ORND01002152-ORND01002152.1-human-gut-metagenome-genome-assembly--contig:-NODE-2152-length-12306-cov-2.977308_pt1 | contig 12306 bp, 11 predicted proteins | sample MGYA00242111_ERZ509014 | MGnify/ENA primary metagenome ERZ509014 (study PRJEB26280, sample SAMEA2338694) | human gut metagenome | biome: human gut; feature: human-associated habitat; material: faeces... | reverse complement strand
ATGTAATCTTAATTTCGCTCGCAGCCTACTGCTTTTTCTCACCCGTAGCAAGATAAAGATAGTCGGAAAGGTCGCTGAAATCAATTTCCACGTTTTCAAAAGACCAATCAAAACGCGTGCTGTATGTCGTTGTCTGTTTTTTGCCGCCGTAATTGCCCTCGGTCACACCGCTTGCAATATAGTAAATCGGCATATTGTCTTTGTCAAGCACAACAACCTTTTTCATTTGAGATTCTCTTGTCTTCGACTGAAAAACAGACCCATCGTCGGGCTCATTTATTTCCAAGCCCGATTCGCTGTCTTCAAAAGAAAACGTATATACCGTATTTTCTCCGTCATTAGTAATCTCACAAGAAGAATAATCGTCAAGAATGGTACATTGCGCGCCCCAATATGCGGACAGATCCTCAAATGAAACACCGGAATATCCGCCATACGTCGAATACTCCAACGCCTTTGCCCAACCGCTTTGATATGCCTGAATAATATTGAACGGTTGACCGTCTGAACCACTTTCCACATCAAGTCTGAACGAGATTTTTCCGTTTTCTTCGATAATCGCGGTTTGAATTTGTGACAAATCAAAATATCCGGCGGAGCGTGCGGCGGTTATCAAATCGTCAAGCTCGATTTTTGCCTTTTTGAGAGCGGATTTTGAAATTTTTGAATTGTTTATCAAAATAATCGGCGTGCCGTTTATAAACTTGCGAGCCTTTATGCTTTTTCGCGACAAAAGCTCAAACAAAACATCGAGCGCGGCATATATTATCATAGCCAAAACGCCTTTCCACAATGCAAGGTCGATATTTGTCGCCATTTCTGCAGCAATTGAGCCGATAGAAATGCCGATGACATAATCGAAAAACGAAAGCTGCGATATTTGGCGGCTGCCCATAAATTTTGAAAGTGCAAACAAAACAAGAAACGAAACGGCACTTAAAATTATAATTTTTACAAAATCCATAAAATCACCGATAATATTGTGTGCAAAAACACTTTGTTTATGATATAATAGAAAAAATGTAACATTTTGAGCGACCGAAAATTCGACTTCGGCAAGCACTCAAAAAATCAAACCGAAAACGAAAGGGTGATTGTTTGAATTTCAAAGAAGACAGCTTTATGATTGCACTTGCACTCACAGTTGCGGCATTTGTCACAGCGCAGGCACTGTTCTTTTTAATTCGCGCAATAAAAAGGGCAAAAAAGCTTGGCATAAGCAAGGAAAAAATCAAAAGCACAATAGTTTCCTCGGGTCTTTTCACTGTTGCGCCGGCAATCGGAATTGTCGCAACAGTGCTGACACTTTCGGCAGGTCTCGGTTATGTTTTGCCGTGGATAAGGCTGACGGTAATAGGCAACATATCGTATGAGGTCACAGCGGCAACAAACGCCGTTGAGGCATACGGATTAACAGGCGGAATAGCAAACGAAATTACGGACCCGACAGTATTTGCAACCGTTGCTTGGGTTATGACGCTCGGCTCAATTATGCCGCTTGTGCTGATACCGATTTTTCTCAAGAAAATACAAGGAAAAATCGCAAAAACAACATCAAAAAACAGCAAATGGTCATCCGTTATGAGTGCGGCGGCATTCATCGGTTTGATTTCGGCTTTCGTCGCAAGAGCGATTGCCGGCTCGGGCAACAAGGCAATAATCGGCGATGGTGCAGGCGTGCTTTCGCTTGCGGCACTTGTTTTTTCGATAATTTTGATGCTTGTATTTCAAAAGCTGTCAACCCTCAATAAAATGAAGTGGCTTGAAAGTTTTGCAATGCCGTTTGCCATGATCGGTGCAATGGCGCTTGTAATGCTGCTTGCGCAAATATTGCCGCACGACATAGCCTTTTTGGAATGGAGGGGTTAAAATGGATAATAATAGTAATAATTACATTAACAAAACCCACACATACGGCAAAATTTGGACTCTTGTAACGCTTGCGCTGTTTTTGTCTGTTCCTATGCTGATTTGTGCGCATCTCGGCGTTTCGCCAAAGCTTGAAATGATAGGCAAAGGCCTTGCAACCGTTGCCCTTGTATTTTATCCTACGGCTGTATTGGAGGTTATTACATATTCACCGATGCTCGGCACCGGCGGAACTTATCTCGGCTTTGTTACCGGAAACATAACAAATCTTAAACTGCCTGTTGCGCTCAACGCAATGGAAAGTGCAGAAGTTGAGCCGGGCAGTGAGGAGGGCGAAGTTATTTCGACAATATCAATCGCCGTTTCGTCAATTGTGACAACAATCATAATTGCCGTTTGCGTGCTTGCTTTTTTCCCGGTGCTTCACAATATAACAGACCCCGGCTCTGCATTTGCACCGGCATTTCAGCAGGTTACGCCTGCGCTTTTTGGCGCTCTTTGTGCGTCATATCTTGCAAAACATTGGAAAATATCAATCTTGCCGATTGTGACACTTACAATAATTTTGCTGTTCAAAGGCACGCTCGGCACCGGTGTGCTGATTCCCGTCGGCGTTGTTGTTTCACTGATAGGCGCACACCTGATGTATAAGAAAGGCTGGTTAGACAGATGAAAACATTTTTAATTATTCTTGCCGTTATCGCCGCGCTTATAATCATAACCGCGATAAAGGCAACGCTTTATAAACAGGAAAAACCGCAGGTTACGCCGATGCCGGAGGAGCGCGTTGACGAGGAGAGAGTTCAGCGCCATCTTTCGCAGGCAATTGCGATAAAAACAATATCAAACCCCAACAACAGCAAGGTCGATTGGGGCGAATTTGAAAAATTTCACGATTTTCTCGAAAAGGAATATCCGCTGACTCACAAAACGCTCAAACGCGAAAAAATTTCGCAGGCGGCACTGCTTTATACTTGGCAGGGCACAAATCCCGATTTGGACGGCATTGCGCTTTTGTCGCACCAAGATGTTGTGCCGATTTCGGCAGGAACCGAAAATGATTGGGAACACCCTGCGTTTGAGGGTTATAATGACGGCGAATTTATTTGGGGCAGAGGCGCCCTTGATATGAAAAACCACCTTATTTGCGTTATGGAGGCTGTCGAAACATTGCTTGAGGAGGGATACACACCCGAAAGAACTGTTTATCTCTGCTTTGGCCACAACGAGGAAATTGTTGCAGGCGCAAACAACGGCGCACACGATATAATGAAAACACTTAAAAACAGAGGAATTCGCCTTGATTCGACGCTTGACGAGGGCGGCGCAATCATTCCGGCAAATGTCAAGGGAATTTTGCAAGGCAACCTTGCCGGCGTAGGCATTGCCGAAAAGGGATATGCCGATTATAAAATTACCGTTCGCTCAAAGGGCGGCCATTCGTCACAGCCTCCGGTGCATTCGGGAATAGGCGAGATAGCCAAGGTTACACGCGACCTTGAGGGGCATCAGTTCAAGGCCAAAATGCCTCACTTTGTGTACGCGCTCTTTACAAAAATCGGCAAGCGTGTATCGTATCCTGCGAGAATAGTTACGTGCAATCTCTGGCTCTTAAAGCCTATAGTTACCCATGTTATGAAAAAATTCCCGCCTGCGGCTTCGCTTATAAGAACCACAACGGGTGTTTCAATGGCAGAGGGCAGCCCTGCCGCCAACGTTCTTCCGCAGAAGAGCAGCATAACGGTAAACTTCCGTATGATGCCGGGAACCACTCTTGCGGACGTAAAAGAGCACATCAAAAAGGTTGTAAAGAAAAAGGATATAGAAATCGAATTGCTCAAGGGCAAAGAGGCTTCAAAGGTCTCTCCTACGGACAGCCGCTCCTTCAAAATTCTTGAAGAGCTTTGTATGCGCACCGACAATAACTATATAGTTGCACCGTACCTTGTTATGGGCGGCACAGACTCATATCACTATGAGAATATTTGTGATTGCATTTATCGTTTCGCCCCGTTTGAGGTCGATACAAAATATCTTCTTTTGACCCATGCCACAAATGAGAGAATCCCCGTGGACTGTATGGAGGGCGCGCTTAAATTCTTTAAGCGTTACATAAAGTATATGTCAAAGGAATAATCTGTTCTTAAAAATCAAAAAGACCGCAGAAAGCAAATACGCTCTCTGCGGTCTTTTGCTTGCGCCTCGATTATTACTCTCGGCGGATGTCGCATAAACTCACAAAAATAAAAACGACAAATCCCAAAAGAGATTTGTCGTTTTTGGTGCGAGCGATGGGACTTGAACCCATACGGGATTACCACACGCCCCTCAAACGTGCGCGTCTGCCGATTCCGCCACGCTCGCAAACTATGTTGTCGCTTTTCTTGCGACGGTGAATATTATAGCAAAGGTTACCTTTTGTGTCAAGCGGTTTTTTAAAAAAGTTACCACTTTTTTTGACAATTACGACTGCGGTAAATTAAGGCCCATAAATACAGCACCGAAAAGTCTGAATATCACTTTAAACCCGTTCTTTTTGTAAAATTCGATTGCTCGCACGTTGCCTTTTCCGACGCACAGCATAACGCCCTTTATATTATCGCTTACAAGCTTTTCTTTAAGGGCGGACATAAGAGCGGTTCCGACCTTTTGCCCCTGATATTCCGGCAGTATGTCTATGTGCAGATGAGCGGGGTATTTGACTGAAAATGCGGCAGGGGAGACAGCCTCAAAAAATGATGCAATACCCGATGTAAAGCTTATTTTGAATATCTCTTGTAGCTCCGTGCCAAAAAAGCCTTTGAGATATTTCGGCAAGCTCTCGGCACAGAGAATGTACCCCACAACTCTGCCGTTTTCGTTTTCGGCGACAAAGCTGCTGCTGTTTTGGGTTCTCGTATAACAGCGGTTATACATTAAAAGGGTGCGAAGGGCTTTACTTTGCGTATCCTTGATTTCTTTTGCCGCCGTTATTAAGCATATATATTCGGCGGAGGGAATATCCTGTTTTTCAAGGCTTCTTATTTTAATCATATTAAGCTCCCGATTTGTACGGAGACTATAAAATAGTTCCGCCGCCTATAACCGTGTCTCCGTCGTATACAACCGCTGCCTGACCCTTTGTAACGGCTCTCTGCGGCTCATCAAAAATGATTTTCAGCTTGTCTTTATCGGTTTGAATTACCGTTGCGGGCTGTTCCTTTTGATTGTAGCGTATTTTCGCGCTGAGGTGTTCGGGCTTTTCGAGAGAATCACAGGCACTGAGTACTATGTCTCCGACTGAGACCTCTTTTGAAAACAGATCTTCGTTAAATCCTAAAACGACCCTGTTGTTTTTAACGTCCTTTTCGCATACATACATAGACTGCGGCAACGCAAGACCGAGACCGCGGCGCTGACCCACGGTGTATCTGATTATTCCCTTGTGCGTGCCGAGCTTCTTGCCGGACTTGTCAACAAAATCGCCCTCCGGGAATTTTTCTCCGGTGTATTTTTCTATGAAGGCGCTGTAATTTCCGTCGGGGACGAAGCATATATCTTGGCTGTCATGCTTTTTTGCGTTTATAAAGCCGTTTTCCTCGGCTATTTCGCGAACCTCGGTTTTGCGGTATTTCCCGAGCGGAAACAGCGTGCGGCTGAGCTCGTCTTGAGTCAGCGAATACAAAACGTAGCTTTGATCCTTGCTTTCGTCAAGCGCCTTTTTTAAGAGGTATCTGTCTGCGCTTTTTTCGATTCTCGCGTAGTGACCGGTCGCTATGAGGTCCATTTTAAGCTCTATGGCTTTTTTTAAGAGCTTGGAAAATTTGATGTATCGGTTACAGTCTATACAGGGGTTGGGAGTTGCGCCCAAGCGGTAGCTTCTGACGAACTTGTCCATTACGTCCTTACGAAAATCCTCGGTCATATTGAGAGTGTAATGTAAAGCTCCGAGCCTTGCCGCCACACTTTTGGCGTCCTCTACGTCGTCGAGAGAACAGCAGGTCTTGTCCTTTACAAAGTCGATGTCGTCGTTTGTGTAAAGCTTCATTGTAACTCCGACTATGTCGAAGCCCTCCTGTTGCAACAGGTATGCCGTAACAGAGCTGTCAACTCCGCCGCTCATGGCAACCATAACTTTTTTCTTTTCGTCAGTCATTGTGTTTTTCCTTTATAAATTAAGGTGGGAGTTTCCTCCCACCCCGTAGATTTTTTCGTAAATTTTCAGCCGCCGAGCCTTATCATTTCGTCAATGCAGACTCTCGCTTTCGTGATTGTGTCATCGCCTAGAACAATCTCTTCGCCGCCTACGCCTCGTACGGCGTTGTAGACGTCCATAAGCGTTGAGCTCTTCATGTTAGGGCAAATGAGCTTTTTGGAGAGATAATAGAAATTTTTGTCGGGGCAGGCGTATTGAAGATGCTCTGCTATGCTGATTTCCGTGCCGATAATAAATTCTTTTTTATCGCTGTTTTTTGCGTATTCCGTAATGCCCGAGGTTGAACCCACATAGTCGGCGTGCTTAACAACGTCGGGTACGCATTCGGGGTGAACAAGCAGCGGAGCGTCCGGATGCTTTTCTTTAGCCGCAACAGCTTCGCTTTCGCTTACGGAGGCGTGAATGGGGCAGCCGCCGTGCAGGAGCTTGAAGTTCTTTTCGGGAATCTGCTCGCTGACATAATGACCGAGATTGCAGTCGGGAATAAACAGTATGTTTTTCGCGTCCATATTTTTAATGATTTTGACCGCCGAGGAGGAGGTCACGCAAACATCGCATACGGTTTTGAGGTCAGCGGTGGTGTTGATATAAGCAACAACTTTGTAATCCGGGTATTCCTTTTTGACGGCACAGATAAGCTCTTTATCCATTTGCTCTGCCATGGGGCAGCCTGCAATGGGCTGAGCCAAAATTACCTTTTTCTCCGGAGAGAGTATTTTAACGGTCTCGGCCATAAATCTGACGCCGACCATTATTACGGTTTTTTGCGGAGCGGTTGTCGCCTTGACGGAAAGCGCATAGCTGTCGCCGGTAAAGTCCGCTATTTCTATTATTTCGTGCGCAACATAGCTGTGCGCCAAAATACATATATCCTTTTCCTTTTTCAGCCTGAGAATTTCCTGTTGAATGTCTTTAATCATTTGACACATCTCTTTCAAGTTTTATGCCGGCCGACCTTTTTACGAGTGTACCGACGTTATATTGATATAATACGAGATTTTTCGCCTAAAATCAAGAGCGTCACGGTATTTTTAGACTTGTAACTTTTTGTAATAATAGTTATAGTCTTGAAATAATTATTGCGTTTTGGCGAAAAAAATATATAATAACATTAAACTATAAAATGAAAAGGTATGCGCAAATGAAAAAAATCATTGAATTTTTTAATTCGCCCAAGATTTCTCACATGGGTGAGTATATGCTTACCGGGCGATATATAATGGTGCTTTTCGCGCTGGCGTCGGTGTTTGTTATATTTGACATATCCGTTGCCGGTGTGCTCACCTTTGCGTGCATTACGGGTATAACGCTTGTTCTGTGTGAGGACCTTTTGGCGCCGTTTCCGCCTTTTTTGTTCCTGTGCCTTATAGGAACAAAGTGTTACAATTCATTCAGCGTGTTTATTCAGTATAAGGCACTCGGTGCGGTACTGATAATTTGTATAATTATGCACTTTGTTTTGCATTGGAAGAAGCCGGTGCTGAAAGGATTCCTCACGCTGCCGATGATATTTGTGTCTGCTGCGGTAATACTCGGCGGAGTCGGTTTCATCTCGAAACGTGAGTATTTCAGCGGCGCGTCGATATTTTACATTTTGGCGCTCGGCGTGGGAATGCTGTTGCTCTATACCGTATTTAATACGCATATAAATGTCCATAAGGATTATTCTCTTATGGATAAGCTGTCCCTTATTATGGTGATAATAGGCTGCTTCGGTACCTTTATGGTGGCATCGTATTATCTCACGCATATAAATGAGGTTATAGACACAAAAACGATTTTGTATTTTCAGTGGCGCAATAACTGCTCTACGTTTTTGATGTTGTCGATACCGTTTGCATTTTATCGCGGCAACAAAAAATCGTATTCCATTATGTTCGGATTTTTGTTCTATTTTGCGATATTGCTGACCGGTTCGCGCGGAGGACTTGTTTTCGGTGCCATAGAGCTTATGATGTGCTGTATTCTGTTCTTCCTTTACGACAGGGAGAGGCGTTTCGCGTATATTGCCATTCTCGCTTGCATTTGCTTTGCGCTTATGATATTCTCACGCGAGTTTCTCTCGTTCTTCGGCTATACCTTTGACCGCCTTATGTCTGCGATAAACGGGGTGCTCGTCGGCGAACAAAAGGAAGTGCGAGTTTTTCAGTACGAGCGCGGCATAAAGGATTTTCTTGGCCATCCGATATTCGGAACCGGCATAGGATACATGGGGAATACCGATATATATGATCCTGCCGATTTCTCGATATGCTGGTATCATTGCGAGCCTATACAGATAGCCGCAAGTATGGGCATAGTCGGGATTTTGGCGTATGTCTATCAATTTATAAAGAGAATGTTTCTGCTTTGGAGAAAGCCGACGCTCTTCAATATGACCGTCTTTCTTTCATATGTAAGCCTTGAGCTTATGTCACTTGTAAATCCCGGCCTGTTCTGCCCGATACCGTATCTTTTAATAGTGACCATTTTCTTTGTGGTAGTAGAAAAGAGTACATACGGCGAATATCAGCCTAAGATATATGTTATGCCGTCGTCGCAAAAGGACGATACTCCTGACGGTGATGACGATGACGACGAAGTAATCGACACGGTAAAGGTTTAATTTTTAATGCCGCAAAAAATAAAAGGACTGTAAAACGATTGTTTTACAGTCCTTTTTTGGTTCTGTCTGATTTAGTGTTCGTGTGTATAGTGGCAATTATCGGGCTTAAAAAGCTCCTCGTCGTATTGAATGCCGTTCTTGTCATAGTAATCCTTAACTGCCGCCTTTATAGCTTCCTCGGCGAGTACAGAGCAGTGAATCTTTACTGCCGGCAGTCCGTCAAGAGCTTCCACAACTGCTTTGTTTGTGAGCTTTAATGCTTCGCTTATGGGCTTCCCCTTTATCATATCCGTAGCAATCGAGCTTGTGGCTATTGCGGAGGGACAGCCGTAGGTGTTAAATTTTACGTCGGTTATAACGTCGTCTTTAACCTTTATATACATTTTCATTATATCGCCGCATTTGGCGTTTCCTACCTCGCCTATGCCATCGGCGTCGTCGATTTTTCCGACGTTATGAGGATTTGCGAAGTGTTCAAGGACTTTTGCGCTGTATTCCATATTTTTAATCCTTCCTTATCTCAATGTTTATCGTGGGTGAAGAAGCTGTTTTCGCGGCAAAGTCTCTCCCAAAGCGGAGACATTGAACGCAGTCTTTCTATTATGGGAGGCAGAGCTTCGGCGATGAAATCTACCTCTTCTTCGGTGTTGTATTCGCACAGGCTCAGTCTTAAAGAACCGTGAGCGACCTCGTGAGGCAATCCTATTGCGAGGAGTACGTGGCTTGGGTCAAGCGAGCCCGATGTGCACGCGGAGCCTGATGACGCGCAAACGCCCTGCATATCGAGATAGAGCAGCATTGACTCGCCCTCAACGCCTTCAAAACAAACGCTGACATTTCCGGGCAGACGATTTTCCCTTGAGCCGTTCAGGCGGCTATGCGGAATTTCGAGTATTTTTTCTATAAGCCTGTCGCGGAGAGCTGCGACCTTTTTTGTATTTTCCTCCATATTGTTTACGGCCTCTGTGAGTGCTGCCGCCATACCGACGATTCCGGGGATGTTTTCCGTGCCGGCTCTGCGGTTTCTCTCCTGTGCACCGCCCTCGATAAGGTTAGGCAGATTTATGCCTTTTCTTATATAAAGCGCACCGATGCCCTTCGGTCCGTGAAACTTGTGACCCGACATTGAGAGCATATCTATGTTTTGCGCCTTTACGTCTATCGGAAGATGACCGACCGCCTGTACTGCGTCCGTGTGGAAGATGACTCCCTTTTCGCGACAGATTTCACCTATTTCGGTTATGGGCTGAATTGTTCCTATTTCGTTGTTTGCATACATTACGGTTACCAAAGCCGTGTCATCTTTTATTGCCGAGGCAACGTCGCCGGGAGACACAAAGCCGTCGCTTGAAACGGGGAGAAGAGTTATTTCAAAGCCTTGCTTTTCGAGCTTTTTTAATGTGTGCAGTACGGCGTGATGCTCAATGGTTGTGCTTATAATATGCTTTTTACCTTTTTTCGCCATAAGCTCGGCGGTGCCTTTTATGGCCCAATTGTCTGCTTCGCTGCCGCCCGATGTGAAATACAGCTCGCTTCTCTCGCAGCCTATTGCGTTAGCTGTCGCTAAACGTGCTTCCTCAAGAGCGCTGTGTGCTTTTTGACCCATATGGTGCAGACTCGACGGATTGCCGTAAACGTCGCAAAAATACGGAGCCATTGCATTAAGAGCCGATTTTGACAGTCGAGTCGTAGCGGCGTTATCCGCATATACTTCCATAATTACATCTCTTTTCTTCACGGTACCGCGCTCTGAATGCGCAATACCATAGTAATTTACTATGAATTCAAAGTGTATGATACTATACAGACATATTATTGTCAATAATGATTATACGATATACATATATAAGTCTGTATTTTATCGGCTTTTGGGCGGTGCAAATTCCAAATTATGTATTTTTTGTTAATTTTATAAAAAAGGGTTGATTTTTTCTGAAAAGAGGCTAAAATATATATTAGCACTCAAGGAAAGCGAGTGCTAATAAATTCATAATTACAATATATCTTTTAGGAGGAATATAGTATGACGATCAAACCGCTTGCTGACAGAGTCGTTTTAAAGCCCTGTGAGCTTGAAGAAACAACAAAGGGCGGCATCATCCTTGCCGCGTCTGCACAGGAAAAGCCTCAGGTAGCCGAGGTAGTGGCAGTAGGTCCCGGCGGTACTGTTGACGGTAACGAAGTCAAAATGTATGTTAAAGTCGGCGACAAGGTAATTTCGAGCAAATATTCGGGTACCGAGGTTAAGATGGACGACGTTAACTACAATATCGTTCGTCAGTCCGATATCCTTGCAATTGTTGAATGATTTAAGGGAGGAAATACATTATGGCTAAACAGATTATTTACGGCGAAGAGGCTCGCAAGGCACTTGAAGCCGGTATAGACAAACTCAGCAACACAGTTAAAATAACACTCGGCCCCAAAGGCAGAAACGTAGTTCTTGACAGAAAATACGGTGCTCCGCTTATCACCAACGACGGTGTTACAATCGCCAAAGAGGTTGAGCTTGAGGACGCTTTTGAAAATATGGGCGCTCAGCTCGTTAAAGAGGTTGCCACAAAGACAAACGATGTGGCAGGCGACGGTACAACAACCGCTACTCTTCTTGCGCAGGCTCTTGTTCGCGAGGGCATGAAGAATGTAGCTGCAGGTGCTAATCCGATGGTAGTTAAAAAGGGCATGCAGATGGCAGTTGACGCCGCTGTCGAAGCTATCAAGAGCGAGGCTCAGCCCGTTAAATCTTCCGACGATATCGCAAGAATTGCTACTATTTCCGCAGCCGACGAATACATCGGCAAGCTGATTGCCGAGGCTATGGAAAAGGTAACCTCCGACGGCGTTATCACCATAGAGGAGTCTAAGACAAGCGAAACTTACAGCGATGTTGTTGAAGGTATGCAGTTTGACCGCGGCTATATTTCACCGTATATGGTAACCGATACCGACAAGATGGAAGCTGTTATTGACGACGCTTACATTCTTATTACCGATAAGAAGATTTCAAACATTCAGGAAATTCTTCCTCTTCTTGAGCAAATCGTAAAAGCGGGTCAGAAGCTCGTTATTATCGCTGAGGACGTTGAGGGCGAAGCTCTTTCCACAATCCTTGTCAATAAGCTCCGCGGCACATTCACCTGCGTATGCGTCAAGGCTCCCGGCTTCGGCGACAGAAGAAAGGAAATGCTCCAGGATATAGCTACTCTTACAGGCGGCGAGGTTATCACCTCCGACCTCGGTCTTGAGCTTAAAGATACTCAGATAAATCAGCTCGGCCGTGCTAAGCAGGTTAAGGTTTCTAAGGAGAACACCATCATTGTTGACGGTGCCGGCGATAAGGAAGCCATTAAGAGCAGAGTTGCACAGATCAAATCTCAGATTGAAGTTACAACCTCAGAGTTCGATAAGGAAAAGCTGCAGGAGAGACTTGCTAAGCTTGCAGGCGGCGTAGCCGTTATCCGTGTAGGTGCTGCAACCGAAACAGAAATGAAGGAAAAGAAGCTCCGCATCGAGGATGCTTTGGCAGCTACAAAAGCAGCTGTTGAAGAGGGTTGCGTAGCAGGCGGCGGCGTTGCTCTTCTCAATGCTATACCGGCTGTTAAGAAGCTCCTTGACACAGACGATGCTGACCTTAAGA
>ENA-ORND01002129-ORND01002129.1-human-gut-metagenome-genome-assembly--contig:-NODE-2129-length-12425-cov-2.507033_pt1 | contig 12425 bp, 9 predicted proteins | sample MGYA00242111_ERZ509014 | MGnify/ENA primary metagenome ERZ509014 (study PRJEB26280, sample SAMEA2338694) | human gut metagenome | biome: human gut; feature: human-associated habitat; material: faeces... | reverse complement strand
ACGTACACAGGCTCGTATCGACAGCGGTCAGCAGACCATTGTGGGTGTGAACAAGTATCGTTTGGAAAAAGAAGCTCCGATTGATATTCTTGAAATTGATAATACTGCAGTCCGTCTTGAACAGATCGAAAACCTGAAACGTTTGAAAGATGGACGTAACCAGGCTGAAGTGGACAAAGCATTGGCTGCTATCACTGAATGTGTGAAGACCGGCAAGGGTAACTTGCTTGAACTGGCAGTTGAAGCAGCTCGTGTTCGTGCTACTTTGGGCGAAATTTCTTATGCGTGCGAACAGGTTGTAGGACGTTATAAAGCAATAATTAGAACGATATCAGGCGTGTATTCATCAGAAAGTAAAAACGATAGCGACTTCAAACGTGCTTGTGAACTGGCCGAGAAGTTCGCGAAGAAAGAGGGACGTCAACCTCGTATCATGGTTGCAAAGATGGGACAGGACGGTCACGACCGTGGTGCCAAAGTAGTAGCAACGGGTTATGCGGACTGTGGTTTTGACGTGGATATGGGACCGTTGTTCCAGACTCCGGCTGAAGCTGCTCGTGAAGCGGTAGAAAACGACGTTCATGTAGTAGGTGTTTCTTCACTGGCTGCCGGTCATAAGACATTGGTTCCGCAAATTATTGAAGAACTGAAGAAACTGGGACGTGAAGACATTGTAGTGATTGCCGGTGGTGTTATTCCTGCACAGGATTATGACTTCCTGTATAAGGCAGGTGTAGCTGCTATCTTTGGTCCGGGTACTCCGGTGGCGAAGGCTGCTTGTCAGATTTTGGAAATTCTGATGGATGAAGAGTAACTTCTGAAATTCTTTAGAATCTTATAATATTCCCACCTTTTAGACTTGTTTTGGTTTAAAGGGTGGGATGTTTTTTTGTTTGCATCCATTGCCTGAAATTAATTTTGCCTATATTTGCCCCGGGTTTCATAGTAAAAGACTCGACAGATGAACGAAACGATAGCAGAATTGGATATCCGTTTTGAGCAGTTTTATGCCGCTAACTTCCCTCGTGTGAAGAACTTTGCGAAGTTGTTGACTAAGTCGGAGGAGGATGCGGAAGACATTGCCCAGAATATATTTCTTAAGTTATGGACACGTCCTGAACTTTGGCAAGATCAGGAAACCATGACTGGTTATCTCTATACTGTGACTCGGAATGAAATATTCAACCTGTTCAAGCATCAGAAGGTAGAGCAGGAATATGAAGACAAAGTTTTGAAAGCCCAGTTGTTGGGTGAACTTTGTGACGAAGATTCCTCCCTGTTAGAAAATCTATACTATAAAGAAGTATTAATGCTTATTAGGATGACACTCAGTCAGTTGCCTGATCGCCGTAGACGGGTTTTTGAGATGAGCCGTTTTGAAGGACTTTCTCATAAAGAAATAGCAGATAAACTGCAAATCCCCTTGCGTACCGTAGAAGATCACATCTATAAAACATTGACGGAACTCCGCAAAGTGTTAATGTTTGTTATTCTATTCCGTCTCTTCCCGTAGTTGCCCTTGCTGAGTAGTGATATTTACGTAAGCGTTTCTAAACAGAACAATAAATATCACCTTATGAAGAATTATATTCGCGATGTAATCGACCGTTATATCAATCACGACTATCCGAAAGAAGTCGATCAGGATTTCCGTACATGGCTGACCGACGAAGAACGTGCCGATGAAAAAGATCATGAACTCAATCAACTTTGGGAAGCTACCGAATCGGCAACGACTTCCGGCTACCGTCATTCTTTGGAACGGATGCGTGAACTGACAGGCATTGGAACGAGGCGCAGGATACATTCTTTACGTACTCATCTGGTAGTGTGGCGCGTAGCGGCAGCTTTGTTGATTGCAGTTTCTTCCGTTTCTATCTATCTGGCTTTGCAGAACCGGCAGGCACCAGATTTGTTGCAAGCATATATTCCTACCGCCGAGATGCGGAACATCACTTTGCCGGATGGTACGCAGGTATTGATTAATTCCCAAAGCACTTTACTTTATCCACAGCAATTTAAGGGTGATACCCGTTGTGTGTATCTTGTGGGAGAAGCCAGCTTCAAGGTGAAACGTGACGAAGAGCATCCTTTTATCGTGAAGTCCTCGGACTTTCAGGTGACGGCACTCGGAACGGAATTCAACGTGACAGCCTACCCCGACGAAGAGGAAGTGACAGCTACCCTGATTTCCGGAAAAGTGTTGGTGGAGTACAATAATCAGCAGGGGCAGGAGATCTTGAAGCCGAACGAGCAACTGGCTTATAACAAACGTACCCGCTCCGGAAACGTACTTCATCCTGATATGCAGGATGTCACTGCTTGGCAACGTGGCGAAATCGTTTTCCGCAGTATGACATTGGAAGAAATCTTCACCCGTCTCGAACGCAAATACCCTTACACCTTTGTTTATAGTTTCCGTAGTCTGAAAGAAGACCGGTTCAATCTTACTTTCGGGCAAAATGCTTCTATGGAAGAAGTGATGGATATTATCGCTCGTGTGACGGGAAATCTGGACTATAAAATAGTGGGAGACAAGTGCTATATTTCAGGCACCGGGGAAGGGCGTCTCCGGCACCGATGAAGATAGACTCCGGTACCGGGGAAGACATGCTTCGGCACCGGGGAACAAAATAGAACTTGTAAACACTGAATATTAACCTTAAAATACATTGAGCCTATGCGGAAAAAATATCCGGGAGAAGCTGCAACCTTCCCCCGGATGTGAAATCGAAATTCTTACTATTAGCGTTAACCAGACGCTACTAAATTCGAGAATCTAACTTTATCTGTATAAACTAATACTAAGAAGATGCAGCAAATTTATGAATTTATAGCCAATAAGCAGGCAATCAGTCGAGTATTTATGCTTTTTTTGTGCTGTCTGCTCCTTTCTACCCCTACTTTTGCTCAAAGTAGTAATGCCCGGATTACGATCCATAAGAAAAACATATCGGTCATCGAGGCATTGAAAGAAGTGGAAAAACAAACGAAACTGTCCGTTGGTTACAACGAGTCGCAGTTGAAAAACAAACCCTCCATCGATTTGGCGTTGGAAAAAGCCACGTTGGAGAACTCTCTCACGGAAATCCTAAAAGGTACAGGATATACGTATCAGCTCAAAGGAAAATATGTCATCATCGTTCCACAAGAACAGAAAGCAACCGAAACTGCTTCCACCAAACGTATCACCGGACGCGTACTGGATGATAGCGGAGAACCGTTGATTGGTGTCAATGTACGTGTGGAAGGTACAAGCATTGGAACTATCACAAACATAGACGGTAACTTTTCGCTCGAAGCTCCTGCAGGAAGTGTGTTGAGTATCAGTTATGTAGGTTACACTCCACAGACGGTAAAAGTAACCGGACAGAATACATATAGCGTGCAACTGGCTTCGGATACAAAACTGTTGAGTGAAGTCGTTGTAACAGCACTTGGCATCAAACGCGAGCAGAAAGCATTGAGCTACAACGTACAGCAAGTAAAGTCCGACGAACTGACCCAAATTAAGGATGCTAATTTTGTAAACAGCCTGAATGGTAAAGTTGCGGGTGTTACTATCAATACGAGCTCTTCCGGTGTCGGTGGGGCAAGTAGAGTGGTGATGCGTGGAACAAAGTCTATTGAACAGAGTAGTAACGCCTTGTATGTGATTGACGGTATTCCGATGTATAATTTCGGTGGCGGAGGAGATACGGAATTTGGTTCAAAGGGAGCTACCGAGGCCATTGCTGATATTAATCCGGAAGATATAGAAAGCATTTCCGTACTGACTGGAGCGGCAGCTGCCGCCCTTTATGGTAGTAATGCGGCAAACGGTGCGATTGTGATTACTACAAAAAAAGGACAGGTAGGTAAGCTGCAAGTAGGTGTATCAAGTGGCATCGAATGGTTGAATGCTTTTAAGATGCCCGAGTTCCAGGACCGTTATGGTACAGGTAGTAATGGTAAAACAGGAAATTCCAATATTTATAGCTGGGGACCGAAGTTAAACTCGGCTGCTCAAACAGGATATGAGCCGGATGATTTTTTTGATACGGGTGCGGTATATACAAATTCCGTTACGTTGTCTACCGGAACGGATAAAAATCAGACTTTCTTTTCTGCGGCTGCCGTCAATTCGGCAGGGATGGTTCCCAACAATAGGTATAACAGATATAATTTCACTTTCCGCAATACGACCAGTTTCTTGAATGACAAGATGAAACTGGATGTAAGTGCAAGCTATATTCTTCAGAACGACCGTAATATGACCAATCAGGGGCAGTACTCCAATCCGTTGGTTTCTGCTTATCTTTTCCCTCGTGGGGATGATTTCTCTATAGTGAAGAATTTCGAGCGTTGGGATGAAGCCCGGAAAATTAGCGTACAGTTTTGGCCGCAGGGCGAAGGTGACCTTCGTATGCAGAATCCTTATTGGATTGCTTACCGTAATCTCCGTCTCAACAATAAGAAACGCTATATGGCTTCAGCAGGTTTGAGTTACCAGATTCTTGACTGGCTGAATGTGGCAGGGCGTGTTCGCATCGACAATACTCATAGCGAATATGAAGGCAAGCTTTATGCAAGCAGTAGCAACACGCTGACTGACGGTAGTTCACAAGGCCATTATACAGTAAATAACGGACAATATTCGCAGACTTATGCCGATGTGTTGGTGAATATTAATAAACGTATTCAGGATTTTACGATTGTAGCCAATATCGGTGCCAGTTATAGTGGAGTGACTAGTAAGGAATTGGGCTATGCGGGGCCTATACGAGAAACTGGTATTCCTAATCTGTTCAATGTTTACGACCTTGACAACGCAAAAAAACGTGCTACGCAGGTGGGTTGGCGCGAAGCGACCGAATCTATTTTTGCCAGTGCCGAAGTAGGGTGGAAAAGTATGCTTTATCTCACCGTTACAGGACGTAACGACTGGGCTTCGCAGCTGACACATTCTCCGCAGGCTTCATTCTTCTATCCTTCCGTAGGGCTTTCGGCTGTCATCACTGAAATATTGAAACTGCCTGATTGGGTGGATTATCTTAAAGTACGTGGATCGTTCAGTTCCGTAGGTAATCCTTATCCTCGTTTTCTTACCTATCCTACTTACTCGTATGATGCCAATAAGCAGGACTGGAAATCGCAGACGAATTATCCCATTGGTAAACTATACCCCGAGCGTACTGACTCATGGGAAGTAGGTCTGGATGCAACCCTATTTAAAGATTTCAAATTGAGCGGATCTTTCTATTACGCCAATACTTATAATCAGACATTTGATCCTCGGCTTCCTGTTTCGTCAGGATATGACAAATTGTATGTACAGACCGGATATGTACGCAACTATGGTTTCGAGGCTATGTTGTCTTATGGGCATCGTTGGGGAGATTTCGGCTGGGACAGCAGCTTTACTTTCTCGGCCAACAAGAATGAAATCGTCGAACTAGTGAAGGATTATGTTCACCCGGAAACGGGCAAAACTTACAACGTCGATAAACTGGAACTCAAAACCGATGAAGGTCGCGGATTCGGAAAGGCGAAATTTATCCTGAAGGAAGGTGGTACGCTGGGCGATCTTTATACCCATGCCGATTTAAAGCGTGATATTAACGGTAATGTCCTGATTGACGATAGCGGCAATGTGACAGCCATCGACAATGCCGGTGACATAAAGTTGGGAAGCGTACTTCCTAAGGCAAATTTAGCCTGGAATAATAGCTTCTCTTATAAAGGTATCAATGCCGGTTTCTTGTTGACAGCCCGTTTGGGCGGAATCGTTTATTCGGCAACACAGGCTTATCTTGATCTCTACGGAGTATCTGAAACATCTGCTGCCGCGCGTGATGCCGGAGGAGTATGGATAAATGGCCGTAGCCGCGTGAATCCGCAAAGCTTCTATGAAGTGGTAGCATCGCAGAGCGGATTGCCTACCTACTATACTTATAGTGCTACCAACCTGCGTCTGCAGGAGGCACATATCGGTTACACCGTTCCGCGCCGCTGGCTGGGCAATGTTTGTGATATCAATGTATCCCTTGTGGGCAGAAATCTCTGGATGATCTACTGTAAAGCTCCTTTCGATCCTGAAGCAGTAGCTACTACGAACAACTATTATCAGGGAATCGACTACTTCATGATGCCGAGTACCCGGAATATAGGATTTAACATAAAGATTAACTTCTAAATACTATGATGGACATGAAACGAATATATAACATTCTTCAGATAATGATCCTTTCATTATTTCTGCTTCCGTTGGGCGGTTGTTTCGACAGCGACATCAACCGGAGTATGTATGAAGCGGACGGAGAAGAAATGCAGCGTGAGAATCATATTGTAGGTGCTACGCTCAAAGGAATGCAGGGATTAGTGATTCCTACACGTGAACACCTTTACCAGTTTATGGATGCTATGGCAGGAGGAGCATACGGTGGCTATCTGGAAGGAATCGTAGACACTTGGGTGATGAAATTCTCTACTTTCAATCCCGAACAGGGATGGCTCAAATCCCCGTTTGCCGATCCGATAAAAGATATGTACCCGCAGTACCGCGATATGATGAACAAGACGGATGACCCTGTGGCATTAGCTTTCGGTAAAATTCTCCGGGTGTGTATCATGCATCGTGTGACGGACATTTACGGTCCGATTCCTTATTCGAAGATGATGGATAATGATAATTCGGGTGAAGACCTGGCTGTCGCTTACGATTCGCAGGAGCAGGTATATACACAGATGCTGAAAGAATTGGAAGAAGCGGATAAAGTGTTGGAGGAAAACAAAGACCTGTCGTCCGAGGCTTTCCGCAAACTGGAAGACTTGTATTACGGTAACATTTCCAAATGGCGTAAGTTTGTACATTCCATGCAACTTCGCATTGCCATGCGTATGAGCTATGTCAATCCTACCGAGGCGCAACGTATTGCGCAGAAGGCTGTGGAAGCGGGAGTGATTGAATCGAATGAGGACAACGCCATGCTTCATGTGGCGGAGAACCGTTCGGAGTTGCTGTTTAATAACTGGAATGACTACCGTATTAGTGCCGATTTAGTTTCTATTATGAAAGGTTATGAAGATCCGCGTTTGGATAAGATGTTTGTCAAAGGTGTGCAGACAGTCGATCAGGATGGCGAGAAAGTCGATGTATACGATTATTACGGTGTACGTATCGGCATATTTACCCAGAAGAAAGACGACATGATTAATCTTTACTCAAAGCAGGTGATTTCCAGCACCGACCCTTATCTCTGGATGAATGCGGCGGAGGTGACTTTCCTTCGTGCCGAGGGCGCGTTGCGTGGTTGGAATATGGGAGGCGATGCGCAGGCATTGTATGAAAAGGCTATTGCCCTTTCATTCGAAGAGCGTGGCGGAGCCACCGGAGCAGACCAATATGTGAAGGATGCGGAGAAAAAGCCTATAGACTATGTGAACCCGATGGACGGGGCTGATATTAAGTATAGCCATCCGGCGGTAAGTACCATTACGATTGCCTGGGAACCTGGAGCGGAGTATTTCGAACGGAACCTGGAGCGTATCATTACTCAAAAATGGATTGCAATATTCCCGCTGGGGCTGGAAGCATGGGCGGAACATCGTCGTACGGGCTACCCGAAGTTGTTGCCTGCCGTGGAGAATAAAGACCCCAATAATAGTGTGAATGTAACAATCGGTCCCCGTCGTCTGCCTTTCCCTGCAGATGAATATACGGGAAATCCGAAATACATCGATCAAGCTGTAGAAATGCTGAATGGTCCCGATGCCGCAGGAACTAAACTTTGGTGGGATAAGAAAGACCATTCCATTGAGAATAGTCAATCTTCAAACTAGAACGAACCTTTAAATCAATGAGATTATGAAATATAAATCAATCTTTAAGTTATGCCTACTGACTACTTTCCTGTCGGTTGCCACCATCAGTTGCGACGACTGGACGGAAATGGAAATACACGATAGTCAGGTGAATGGGTTTAAGGAACAGAATCCGCAAGAATATGCGGCATATACGCAGAATCTTCGCGCATATAAAGCAACGAAACATGCTGTCGTTTATGCCCGGTTGGATAATGCTCCGGAAGTATCTACCGGTGAGAAGGACTTTCTCCGTGCGTTGCCGGACAGTATCGATATAGTGACGATGCGTAATGCCGACCGTCTGTCCGAATATGACCGGGAGGATATGAAGTTGGTACGTGAGGATTATGGTACGAAAGTGCTTTACTATATAGATTGCACGGCTAAAGATAAACTGAATACCTCTATTACTTCTGCTGTTGAGGCAGTGCGTACAGGGACATTTGACGGGCTTGCCCTCGGTTCGGAAGGCTCTGCGGTAGACGTCTCGGCGTTAAAGTCGCTACTGGATGCTTTGGGACAGACACCGTGTCTGTTAGTTTTTGAAGGTACCCCTTCCTTGTTGCCGGAAGCGCAGCGCAGCCTTTTCAACTATTTCGTACTTGATATTTCCGGTGCATCCGATGAATATGATATAGAAACCTCCGTATTTTATGCCACCGGATATGGCAAGGCCGCTCCGGATCGCCTGCTGTTGGCTGTCACTCCTGACGGTACATTGACCGACTATAACGGAGTGACGCGCAATGCCATCGCCGGAGCTGCTTACGGTGCTCTCAATATGGAAACGCCATTGGGAGGTATTGCTATTTACAATATCTCTACCGATTACTACGATACTGATATTATTTATAAACAGACCCGTGGAGGTATTCAATTCCTGAATCCTGCTTCGGCTCACTAAACGATGTAAACTATGAGAATACATAAACTTTATCAGTGCTTTGCAGCCGCAGTTTTGTTATTTCTGCCGGTTGCCTGTGATAATACGGATTACAGCGAAAAGTCACCGTTCGATAATTCGGCATACTTGAATGTGGCTGCCAGTAAAAATACGGAGGCTTTCACTTTTAACCGTAAGGTGACAAGCCAAACGAAAGTCTTTAACGTGAACTTGACTTATCCGTCGGGGAATGACGTGAAGGTCAGTCTAAAGGTAGACCCTTCAATGATTAGTACCTATAATGCAAAGAATGATACTCACTATGAAGCACTTCCCGAAGCATATTACCAGCTGTCGACAGACGCGGTGACTATTCCGGCAGGGAAGACTACCTCCGAAGAAGTACACATCAAGTTTCTGAAACTCGATGAACTGGAGATTGATGCTACCTATCTTTGTCCTCTTTCTATAGGAGGAGCCGAAGGGGTAGGCATCATGAACGGTTCACGCACAATGTATTACCTCGTGCGTCGTTCCAGTGCCATCACTACGGCAATGAACCTGAAGAACGTGTATGTTGCCGTTCCGGGATTCGACAAGGGAAGCCCTACCGCAGATGTAGTGAATAATCTGACAGCTATTACAATGGAAGCAATCATACGGATTAACCAATTTGATGATGAAACGAATATTTCTTCAATAATGGGTATCGAGCAGTATTTGTGTGTGCGTTTGGGAGATGTTGACTTTCCTCGTCAGCAGTTGCAGGTTCAGACCCCTGTGGGTAAATTTCCTACTGCCGACAAAAAACTCCAACTTCAAGCGGGAGAGTGGTATCACATCGCATTGACGTGGGATTTGAATACGCAGGTGATTGCTTTCTATGTGAACGGAAAATTGCAAAGCAGAGAAGAAGGACACGGCAAGAGCGATGTAACAACCATTAGTTTGGGGGATAAACTGGCGGATGATGACACAGGTAATGGTGGTGACTTTAATTTCTATTTCGGACGTTCGTACGGACAATCTCATGATATAAGTCGTCAGTTAAACGGTGATATTAGTGAAGCCCGTATATGGAGCGTGGCACGTACCGAACAGCAAATCTATGAGAACATGTATAATATCGATGACCCGGCAGCTGAATCTGATTTACAGGCTTACTGGAAATTTGATGAAGGCACTGGAAATACGATTATAGACCGGACCGGACACCATAATGATGCGAAGATGATTCCATACTTTACGAATGACACCTATACACAGCCACGTCCGAAAACGGAAGCAGAGTTATGGCCCAGTGGTGTGGAAGTGCCTATAATGAATAAATAAGTCAAAGTGGTTATAAACTAAAAACGAATGACGATATGAAACGAATATTAAAATATATCTGGCTTTGGGGCTTGCTGTCTTTATGCGTTTCTTCTTGTGAGGAAGAAGCAGCTGTAATCAATCCTGATGTTTCGCATGATAAACCGACCGAAGTGGTTATAGGTGATTCACCAAGATTGTGCAGCGAGTTGCAGACAGATAATCAACAGGTGTTCCTTATAGTTACTGATAAAGAGAATGAGGTCGTAACAGACCAAGTGTCTGTTGTACTGAAAGAAGCCGCTACGGGAACGAAGAATTTGACAGTGGTGGTAGATAAAGATTTCGATGTGGAAACTTTCCAATTAGCATATACCAACTCGAATTACACATTGTTGCCGGATAATGCTTATGAGTTGGGCAATGGTGGTAGTCTGACAATTGCTGCCGGAGCTATGCAATCGGGTAAGATGGTTATAACGCTTAAAGGATGGATGTTACCGGTCCCAAGTAATTCTAAATTAGGAGCTTCTCAGTATCTACTTCCTCTTAAAATAAAGGAAGATGGTAAATATCAAACATTGCTTTATCGTATCAATTGGACCAATGGAAAGCATCGTTTGACTTCATCCAGAAAAGGATATACTTGTATAGGATATGTTGACACTGAAAAGATGAGTCCTTTAGTAAGCTCTGTATATTGGCTGGAAGATGCAAGCTGGGAGATGAGTAAAGCTTCTCAACTTTTTGATGTTGTAAACTTATTAAGAGCTACTGTTGGTACAGGAGGTGAACTGAAATTGAATGCGGACATAAGCCACGTTCTGAAAAATGCGGATAAATACATTCGTCCGTTGAAATTAATGGGAATGAAAGTTTGTCTGACTGTGAAGAATAGTTCGACTATAGGTTTTTGTCATTTGACAGATGGTGAGATTGAGAATTTTGTAGCACAAGTGAGAAATGCAGTGGAGTTGTACGAGTTGGATGGTATTGATCTTTGGGATGACAGTGATGAATATGGTATAGATGGTATAAAGAATACTAGTACTTATCCTAAACTAATAAAAGCTTTACGTGAGGCATTATCCAAAGAGACAATGTTAACGGTTGCTGATAAAGGGGAAGCGACTGCCCTCTTTTTTGATAAAGAAAAGTATAGAGGTTGGAAAATATATTGATTATGCTTACACAGGTTATATAAACCAATATTCTCTTCCTTTTTGGACGGAGTTTGAAATACCTGAAGCTGAATGGATGATTTGTGGACGAAAACCGTTTGCTGGATTGGAAAAAAGTGATTTTGTTTGTTTTACACGAGACTTTACGAAATTTTATCTTGACTATTATTCGGCTGATATGAATTTTATGTCTTTCGTTATGGATATGGGTACAGGCGATGTGCCGGGAATGTCTGTTTTTAATGAAAGCAAAGGGTATATTGCTTATGACATACCTGATAATGTGCGAGGAATGGAGATACTCACAATAGGAGTTACGACTGATATGCAAATGATGATCGATCCGTCAGTTCAGATCTCTGTACATCCTCACGAGGCTGGTGCAGTTGGAAATGATGTTGATAATACTTATTTCCGTAAAGACTGGTAACAGCTTAAGATGCTAATTCTCCATATTGAGAATCCATAAACCTTTTCTGGTGGATATTATTTATTCTTTTGATAATAAAGTAGTACATCAGAATTCGTAATCAAACAGTTCTCAGTCATCTCGGACTGGCTGATGGCGAATATGTCTGTAATTTATAGTTGAATACAACAAAATAACTTTTTTACTAATAAATTGAATAATGAAGAATGTATTGAAAATCTGGTTAGTCGACAACACTGTAACCGTCGACAACAAAGACGATAAGATCGGTCAGCTCGAATCGTCCGGTAATCTTTCGTTGAAGGACATCCTCGACGAGATGCACAAGGAAGACACCGGGCTCCGTCCCGAAACCATCGAGCACGTCGTGAAGCTCTACAACCGTGTTGTGAGCGATCTCATCCTTAGCGGATATAGTGTCAACACCGGTCTTTACCACGCCGTAGCGCAACTCCGCGGTGTTATCGATGGCGGAAAATGGAATCCCGAGAAGAACTCCGTCTACGTCTCCTTCACCCAAGACAAAGAACTGCGTGAAGCCGCTTATCCTGATTGTGGATGATTGCGATATGAACCGCGAGATTCTGCGCGAGATCCTCAGCAGCGATTACAGCATTATGGAAGCATGCGGCGGCGAAGAGGCGCTTTCCATGATACATCAGTTCGGAACGGGCATTTCGCTGGTGCTGCTGGATATCGTTATGCCGGGAATGGACGGTTTCGAGGTGCTCTCCTACATGAATCAGGATCACACCATCGAAGATATCCCCGTGAT
>ENA-ORND01002127-ORND01002127.1-human-gut-metagenome-genome-assembly--contig:-NODE-2127-length-12432-cov-4.275834_pt1 | contig 12432 bp, 15 predicted proteins | sample MGYA00242111_ERZ509014 | MGnify/ENA primary metagenome ERZ509014 (study PRJEB26280, sample SAMEA2338694) | human gut metagenome | biome: human gut; feature: human-associated habitat; material: faeces... | reverse complement strand
TCTTACCGTCTTTTTCTTATGTAGAAAGTTGGTGGATAAATGGAATTAGAGTCTCTTGAAATAAAAATCCAAGCACAGGCACAACAGGCAAGCGGTCAGATAGATGCGCTTGTGACAAGGCTTGGGAGATTATCTTCCGCGCTTTCTGGACTTAGTACCGGGAATCTGAATAGTCTTTCCACAGGGGTAAACCGACTTGCAGGGGCAATGACGGCAATGCGTGGAATTGACACACGGACTTTTTCTGCGGTTGCAAGAAATGTAAGCAAATTAGGCTCTATCAACAGCAAACAAATTAATGCCGCGGCTGGTTCTATGCGTCAGATTTCCAATGCATTAAAAGGGATTTCTGGAATGTCGGAATCTGTTAAGGGTCTGACCGACCTTGCATCTGCAATCAAACAGCTTGGCTACCAGAGTTCCACCAAGGCGATTGAAAATATCCCGAAACTTGCCACGGCAATGCGACAGCTTATGTCCGAACTGTCGAAAGCCCCTAGTGTAAGCCGGAATATTATTGACATGACAAATGCATTGGCAAAATTATCACGTACCGGTGGAGCGGCAGGAACAGCGCCTAAAGGAGCTGGCCCCGGCTGTGAGGAACATGGAGCAGTTGGCGGCGCAGTTCTCCGATGACCCGGAGCGGATATTACCGGAGCCGGGGCCGCTGGAAAGCGCCAAGTCCTACCGGGAGAAGAAAGCCAAGCCCCTGTTGGCGCAGATCGTCAAGGTGCTGCGTTCCCTGTACCGGGCCTATGTCGAGTTGAAGATGAAGTATGAGCGGTTGCAGGGGGACTATGGACGGGCCAGGGAAGGAAACGAGCGGTTGTCCGACCGCTTGCAGGAAACGAAGTTGGAGAACAAGGCCCTGCGGGGTGCTGTTGCCGACTTTGAGCGGGTCAAGCGGGCTTTCGGCCCGGAGGAAGTAGAGCGAGCCGTGGAGGACGCAAAGCGCCGGGAGGCGCAAGAACGGGAGCAGAAGAAAGCAAAGCGGAGGTTTAGACGGGGGGCGAGGTAACGGACAGCAGGAGGGCACTCTATGGGGTGCCCTCCCGTTTTGTACTTGTCAGCAGGGAATTTTACTGTTATAATGTAAACGATAAATTCCCATTGGAGGCCGCACATGAAAAACAGAAAACTAATTTTTATTGGACTATTTATCTTTTTAAGTGTGGTAATTGGTTCTTTTATATACTTTCCTAAAAGTATTGATACTGCACTTAACAGAATAAAATATCCGTTTGAAGTAGGCGAAATCTTAACCTCCCAACAAATTGATGAAAATCTTATTGTAGTAATATATACTAACAAAAATAATAATAATGAACTCCAGAACGCTATCATACAAAAAAACAGTATTTTTTATAGCGTTGTTGAAATGAATGGCTCTCTAAATATTGAAATACCTCAAAAGCTCGACAGTGGTGACCTTAGAACGCAAGTATTGGTTTCTTGGTATGATAAAAGTGATAAATATGTTGTGATGGCTGTCGCTTATGACGAAGATGTAGCCGCTATTACCTATCAAAATCAAGAGTTGACACCTTTAGATATAAACGGTTATCACTTGTTTTATGGGACTGGAACTGGCAAGTATGAAGTATATGAATTGTTTGACCAAGAGGGGAATCGCTTAGAACATATCAAAGAATAGTATTAAAGAAAAATGAGAAGTGATTTGGAAAAGGCGGGGAATGTGGTTGCATTTCTCCGCCTTTTGTGATACTATTTTGATACTAAGAAATTGAGCGGCCAAAAATAACAGGTGAAACATTAACAAATTTGCGAATAATTTATCCGTGAAAACATAGAAAATACAGTCCCATATAATAGGATTTGTCGAGTGGGAATAAATCGAAAAAGTCTGAAACCCTAGTAATATCAAGGGCTTTCGCTCAAAGGGACAAAAATTGACCAATGGGTGAAAGCCGGTACGGGGTAAGCAAAAATCCGATCATCGAATGAGATGGTCGGATTTTTGTTGTCTGAAATGGAATTCCTATTATCTCGTGGTTATGTTTTAGAAAAGTATAGAAAAAGTCATAATTGCATTCTATAATTAAAAGAAAGTCGGAATTTAACGGAGGGAAATAATATGAGCCAAGCGTATGAGTTTTTGAAAGAGTGTGGCTCTTTCTTTGTTCTTACTATCAATGGTGACTATCCCGCAGGTAGGCCGTTTGGTGCTGTAATGAAAATTGGCGAGGATCTGTATCTATCTACCAACGATATGAATCAGGCGCATAAACAAATGCGGGAGCACCTATTACAAAAACAAGGACTCCGATCCACATAATGAAACCGCTTCTTTCGAGCAGGCTCAGATATAGTTACGCTTTTAGGAGTAATAAGTATTAGCATAGCAAAAAAACATCCACCAGCCTAAACTGGTAGATGTTTAACAATTACTTGGCTATTGTGCGGTATGTTTATCTTGCCTTAATTTTCAGATTCACGCCAACAATAATAATTATAATCATGATAAAATATGCACCCAGAAAGATTAAACTGCCAATAAGATGCCCTTCCTTCGGCCCGGTATACATTGCAAAAAACAATACATTAATAAAAAGCACAACGGCAAGATTGAGCAAAGCGATTGTAGCAAGTTGTTTTTTTACAATCTCTATGTTGTCCTTCTTCTTGTCAAATCCAGCAATGATGGAAAAATCATTCTGTGCAGTTACATGACGGAAAATAAAGTGGATTAACACTGACAGCACAACAAGGACTCCCGGAACTAATACCACTTGTATCATTTCAATCTTGTTAAGAAAGGCGAGGAGGAAATGCACGATCATCAGCACGATTATTGCTATCAAAAGTGTTGTTCGATGTGAGATTGTATCCTTCGCTTTCTCCTGTTCGTTGCTTTCTCCATTTATTATCGCTAATAAATCCGTATCAAGCAGTTTGGCGATTAAATTTAAGGTCTCTACATCTGGAGTCGCCGTTCCACGTTCCCAGTTTGAGATTGCCTGTCTGGTAACACCTATCTTTTCAGCAAGTTGTTCTTGTGAAAATCCATGCTTTCTTCGTAGAGAAATAATGCTATCTGCAAGTTTTTTGCTCATGTGAAGCACCTCCTTTTCTTGCAGCTATATTTTACTTGATTTTATATTTGCAGTCTATCAACAGTGCTTGTCAATCTCGCAAAACATCTTTGCATAACATTGCAACCCCGCAAATTATCTTTGCACAGCATTGCAAGCCAACCCGATTGCACTCTTAATATGAAGATTATCCGTTCCGCTAAAACTTCAGGCAAAAGGATTGATAGCAACCATTGTTGTCAGCTTTTTTATTATAGCATGCTTCCACACGAAAAGCAATCTTGAAACATTTGTCCACTTCATCAAACTTGACCATGAACATTTTATCCTTAATTCAAAAGAGTTAATGCGTTACTACACAAGCGGTACCGCCAGGGTTATTTATGCAGTCAGCATCGGTGTATCCACTGTTGATAGACCATAATACAAGGCACCGTTTCGGCGGTGCCTTGTTCATTAAGGGTAGAAAATTTCATATTTATATGCTATAATATCAATGTTAAACATTCCCGGTGCGGTTATAGGAGCATCAGCCCACCCGAGAACTGAACACGGACGATGATGAAAGCCTGTAACTTGCAAAAAGTTATGGGCTTTTGCGCTTTGTAATAAGGAACTGGGCACCGCTCAGTCGTATAATAAGTGAAGGGGTCAGACGTGATCCCGGAATCAGGAGGAACTTACATGGATAACGGCGCAAGTAGCTACCGCCGTTTCCTCGATGGTGATGAAAGTGCCTTTAACGAAATAATGGAGGAGCTGTTCCGTAGTCTTGTTTTCTTCATTAACGGTTATGTGCATGACATCCACGCAGCCGAAGATATTGCTATCGACGCCTTTTCGGATCTGGTAGTACATCGTCATCGGTACAACTTCAAAGTCACACTCAAAACCTATGTCTTTATGCTCGGTCGGAGCCGTGCTCTCGATTACATAAAGCACCGCAAGGTATTGAGTTTTGTCGAACTGTCCGAAGCAGAAGGTGTTGAGGATGAAAAGACTTTGGAGGAGATTGTCCTGGCAGACGAGCGAAAGCGAACAGTACATAGTGCGATTGCGAAACTGTCGGAGGATATGCGCGTAGTCATACATCTGATCTATTTTGAGGAAATGACCTACGATGAAGCAGCCAAGGTTATGAAGAAAAACCGAAAGCAAGTGGATAATCTGTTATATCGTGCAAAGAAGGAACTTCGCATCATTCTTGGAGAGGATGGTGAGCTGTTATTATGAGAGAAATAAATGAATGTACGGCGGAAGTGTTCCGTCGAAGCGAAAAGCGCATCAAAGAGCGCAAGCGTAACCGTAACAGAATACTAATGTGCTGCATCCCACTATTGATTTGCATTACGGTGTTCTCCACGGCAATCCTGCCGGCTATGATGCCTGCAAAGAAAGGTGAAAATTTAAGCGATAATTGTTCAGATATGGCGGGCAATGCTGATGGTACTAATGTTGCCTATGTTAGCGTGGAGGTTATAAACGTCGGTACAGCCACACAGTCTACCATACTGAAGGATGATGCTGATGAGGTAGCACAAATCTGCTATACCCTGCAATCGTCCTTTGTGAACTCCGGCGGAGACAATAAAGAATCGGTCAATGACATGGAAGATGATGGGTTAGTGGAAGACAACAAGGACTTTTCTCAAAGTGGAACAACAAATCTATCTTCCGAATTTAGAATAATCTTTACCACCGAGAATGGCTCACAAACCATCTATTCTCTTTCTGGGTACAAATTGATCAACAAAACAACGAAACAAGAAACATTATTGACTGCAGACCAGCGTTCAAATATTTTGGATACGCTTGGATTAACAATCACGTGGGAGGAGGAACCCAAATGAAAAGAATAAATGCCATATTACTGACCGTTCTGCTTTTGGGTATGCTCACTGCCTGCGATCAAAACGTTGGTCGGCATGCAGATGGCATAATAAAAGCCGATAAAGCAACCTTTGAAATCGGCAAGACACATAGCTCTTTTGAAGGTATGAACATTCAGATTGCAAATGCAATTTGGGATGATGAAGAAATCAAACTCGACGTCAACTGGATTAACAAAACAGGATATGACGTCGTGTACGGCTCATCATACGATATAGAGCGTGAAAACAATGGTGAATGGTCCAGTTGTGTTACTCTTGAAGACCTCGCTTTTACTTCAATTGGATATGAGCTTAAAGCCGGTGCAACTCAAAAGAAAACATATAACCTAACAGATGTTTTTGATATTTCCCAAGATGGCAAATACCGCCTTACTACAGATTGCTTTATCTATGATAAGGGGCGCGGTGGCAAAAGCACAGAGTGCGAGTTATGGGTAGAGTTCACCGTTACTCGTATTGGTGATACAAGCGGAGATGTGAAGAAAACCTTTGTTGATTTTGTCCCTCAATACATCCGCACAAACGGATATTACGAAGATGTTGAGTATCCGGTAGTGAAAATCATTCGCTCGGTTGACGAATTGAATTCTTATTATAACGAGAACAAGGAAAAATATAGCCTTGAACGCAGAGAAGATCCTGCTTCGGACAGCACAATTGGCTTCCTTGATGCCTGTGACAAGTACAACGCTGAATACTTTGAGAAACAAATTCTCGTAATGGTACTGCTTGAAGAAGGCAGTGGTTCTGTCCGTCATAATGTAGATAATGTAAAATATGGTTCGGACGGAAAACTCTATGTTAGCATACGAAGAGATGTACCTGAAGTTGGTACAGCTGACATGGCTGAATGGCATATTCTAATTGAGATGAAGAAAGATGTCATCGTTGCAAGTGAGTCGGATGTTATTGTTTATCTGGATGGAGTAAATCCTAAGACTCAGCCTGCAACAGTGTGAGAGAACGGAAACTATTCAAACATTACGCTTACTATTCCTCACGATTGGGAATATGAGACGGAACGTAAGAACGATTCCACCGAGTATTGTATTGCCATTTGGCCGGAAGGACAGACAGCGGGAAAGATCAAGGTATGGTACTATAACGCTTTTGGTGTTTGCGGAACCGGTCTTGAGCAGGAAGAAATCACCGTTGGCGGTTATAGCGCATGGAAAGGAACCTATGATAACAAGAAGCATTGGGATTATATAAGTTTGAGAAATACTCCCGGTTCTTACGTTATTATGAATGAAGGTGCAGATAAATGGCTCGGAGAGTATGAAACTGAACTGATGCAGATCCTCGATACGATAAATGTTGCTGAGGGGTATATCAGCGAAGGCGAAGCCATTGAGATCGCTAAGAAAGCAATAGATGTGAAATACGATGAAATCCGCGCAAGGTTTGATTCCACAAACGGATTTTGGCGAATTAGTTTCCATGAGAAAAACTCTTCTGCAAGCGTTAAGGATATCATTATGACGCTTGAAGGAAAAATCCTTGATGATGAAGATTTGAAGCTGAAGGAGGTGCCTTGATGAAAAAGAAGATATGGATACCGATTTTGATAGTTGCAGTTATCGCTATCCTTGTTATTCCGATTCCAACCGGAACCTATAATGATGGTGGAACACGGGAATATACATCGCTGACCTATAAGATCGTGGATTGGAACCGACTAACCGATGACGGCTCCACCTACAGCGCCACTAAGGTGTATTTCTTCCCGAATAACTTCCGTTCCATTGACAACCTATGGTATAAAGAAGAACCGAAGGTCGAACACACCTTTATTGCAACTATACTTGAAATCAATGGAACTTCTGTTACAGTGCAGCCGGTTGAGAACAGTGCTATCTTAATGAGTTCTGATAAGGTGTCCTTTGGAACTGCGAACCTTGAAAAGATAGATGTCGAGGTTGGTAGTGTTGTAAAAGTCATCTATACAGGCGGCGTGATGGAATCTTATCCGGCAAAGGTTAATGCGAAGAGCTGGTCATTGTCAGATGATTTACGCCACATGGAATATACCGAGCAATGGTTGGATAAAGAAACAGCCGAAAAATGCGATAACAACATCTTTGACCATATTACGATCACCAAGATATACTCTAACTGTTTCTTTGCAAGAACGGTCATTCCAATGCCTTATGAGATTAAGCTAAATGGCACTTTGTCGGATGAATGGTGCGTAGGCGACCAGATTACCGCAACCTATACTAATGTCTATTATGATGATGAAAACAAGCGTGTAGAAGTCGATTTTACCTCAGTCGAAGCAAGTGATTGGCAGCCGGATCCCGGTGTTGATTATAAACCGGTTATCTATCTTTATCCCGAAGTTGAAACAGAGGTATCAGTTAAACTCGACTATAATGGAAACCTGGTTTGCACCTATCCTGCCTATAAAGACGGCTGGACTGTAACAGCAGCTCCGGACGGAACACTCACCGATGCAAACGGTCAGACCTATAATTATCTCTATTGGGAGGGCGAGTCCTATGCACAGTATGACCTGTCTAAAGGCTTCTGTGTTAAGGGCGAAGATACTGCAGCATTCCTTGAGGGTGCGCTTGAACAGCTCGGCCTTACCCGACGTGAAGCCAATGAGTTTATCGTATATTGGCTGCCGCTGATGGAACAGAATCTGTACAACATCATCTCATTCCAGACTGACATCTACACCGACAATGCGAAGCTCATGGCGGATCCAGCCCCTGACACTTTGATTCGCGTGTTTATGGCTTGGCAGACTGCAGATGAATATGTAGAACTGGAAAAGCAAGATCTGACCGCACCCGAACGCACCGGATTTACGGTCGTAGAATGGGGCGGCACCGAGATAAAGTAAGGCGGTGGTTGTATGAAGATGAAGAAGCTACTTCTCGTATCCTTTCCGATTATAGCATTCGTATTAGAACTACTTCCTTACGGCGTTGTACTGAACTTTGCGAACCCTGAAGGCGAGCCTTGGCGTAGGACGTATTCCTATTTCAGTCTGACACCATTTGGATATGCAAACTTTGGTCCTTTCATTACTGCCATACTGACCTGCGCCCTGCTTGCATTGGCAGTCATCTATCTGTTCAAACCACGCAAGGGACTGAAAACGGCTATCCTGAATGTATCCGGCTTTGCAACCGTAGCATCCCTTATGCCGTTGATGTTCGGTTTTGATTACATCACGGTGATTGGCGTGATCATTACTTTGCTTCTGGCAGGAACATTTGGAACCTGCTTTATCAAGGAAAAATAGTTGCGTATATTTGCTAAAGGCGTCGCATCGGCGGCGCCTTTTACTTTTCTGTGAACTTATGCAGTAACTATTGACAAACAGATCCTATTATAAATGCGAGCCATTTAGCTCCGTAGGTATCAATTGCGAATCCGTAGTATAAAGATGAGGCAGAAAGGATGGTGAACAGTTTGGACGATAGTAAAATAATTGAGTTGTTCTATGAGCACTCGGAGCAGGCAATCATTGAACTATCGAATAAGTACGGCACTGTATGCACAAGAGTAACGAAAGGTGTCGCTTCGGCGGCACCTTTCAAATACGGGTAGAAAAAGTCACAAATAAATGATATAATAAAGAAAAACTTCGAAAGGAACGCCTATGGGAAAGCAGCACAACAGAAGAATATTCGCAGGGTTCTACAAGCGGTATGACGGCAAATTCATCTACGTTGTCGCTGTCGTCCCTGATGTAGACACCGGAGAACAAGTGGTCATCTTTCACGAAGGGATCGACGCCTGTGAGTGCAAATACTACTCCATGACCAAGCAGTCATTCTGCGAGATGGTGGAGGTGGACGGCGAATGGGTAGATAAGTTCATCCGTCAACCGCAGGTCAGAATCACGGATACGCACATTCAGAATCTCATCGACGGCGGCTTTAACGGCCCCGTCCGAAAGAAACAACCGGTGGACGAGGAATTGCTCGCATACGAGTCGCGCTCCTATCGCCGCGCGGAAACCTATACCGACTATGCAAAAGATCTCTGCACAAATTACAAAATCGATCTGCGAAGATACAATTTGTGCGTGACACAAAAGCGGTATATCGGCGTAGACGGTAAATCCGATTTCGATATACTGAAAGAGGATCTGAAATTCCTAAATGACTGTCTCAAAACCGTTCTCAAAAGCTACGGTACATATTTCAAAGAACGGTACGTTGACGGACTATCTGTCCGCAAGTATGCCGAGGCACACAATATGAACCGTGGCAGCGTGGATCACCTCAACCGGAAATTTATTACGGAGCTTGCCGCTGCTCTCAAAGCGCGGGACGAAGCGGACGGCGTGTGCCGACTGCATAAAAGAAAATAAGTTAATATCTCATACAGACACTTGCTTATCCAAAGCAGGTGTCTTTTTTATGCCCAAATGCCTATGACAGAATTATGTCAAAACCAATTGAATTCCCAAATACGGGATGAGAGGATAAATTTTGCCGACATCTAATATTTTCGCACTTCCCAACGGCTATATGGTGAGAGAAATATATTTTCTTTTTCCGCCGTTATGACGGAACTGTGTCAGTCGGGAGTTGGATCGGCTTGAAAAGTGAAGGGATGAATTTTCTTCTCCCTCCGCCCTTGTGACACGTTTATGTCAGTTGGGAGTTGAATTCCCATGGAAAAGTGAAAGGTACTTTTTCTCTCCTCTGCCGTTACTATGACAATTTTATTTCACACGGATAATCGTTTCCTTTGGACGAGTGAGAGGATGTCTTCTTAAACACAACTGAATAACCTGCCGACAGGATATGCGGCGGTGGACTTTGCGATGACAGCGATCCGAAGGATCGTGCCGTAGGAGAAAGGCGCAGACGATGCGCCCTCAAAAGAGGACACGGCGAGCAAGGCACAAACACCGATGCGAAACACGGTCAGAGTGAGCGTAGGAACGATGTCGGGTGTACAGGTAAAAACTGCGGAGAGCGAGGAAGGACTATGAACTTTCTCTCGTAGGACAAAAGCCGTGATCTGCAAAACTAAAAACGAATTTTTATGAAAGGTGGGATGGCTATGATTGTGCCAAACGAAACAGACCAACACAACACAGAAAGGAAAAAAATAATGAAAAAAGATGAACTGAAGCTACTCAAAATGTCGGACATCCAAGTGCGGGAAGTGGATTGGCTGTGGTATCCGTATATTCCCTTCGGTAAGCTGACGATCATACACGGCGATCCGGGAGAAGGCAAAACAACCTTCGCGCTCCGCCTTGCCGCCGCCTGCTCCACCGGAACGCCTCTGCCGAATATGGATACCATTGCACCCATAACGGTGATCTATCAATCGGCAGAGGACGGTCTCGACGATACCATCAAGCCTCGTCTCATAGAAGCAGGCGCAGACCAGGAACGCATCATCAATATTTGCGAGGAAGAAAAATCTCTGCATATGTTGGACGAAAGAATTGAAAAAGCCATCGTGCAGTGCGGTGCCAAGATGCTTATCCTCGATCCGATGCAGGGATACCTTGGAGAGCGTGTGGATATGAACCGTGCCAACGAGGTGCGGACGATTATGAAATCCATCGGGCAGGTCGCACAGCGGACAGGCTGTGCCGTTGTCCTTGTAGGACACCTCAACAAAGCCGCCGGTATGAGCAGTGCCTACCGTGGACTCGGATCTATTGACTTCCGCGCCTCTGCAAGAAGCGTTCTCGTGGTGGGCAGACTGCGGAGCAACAAAAATGTCCGTGTCATCGTTCACGACAAATCTTCTCTTGCTCCCGAAGGTAAGTCCCTCGCCTTCAATCTCGGTAACGAAGAAGGCTTTTATTGGCTCGACGGTTATGAAAATATTTCTCCCGAAGAATTGCTGTCCGGCTATGGCAACACGGAAGAAACAAAAACGATGCAGGCAGAGGAACTGATCCGTGCTATGCTGGATGGCGGCGAAGAACTGCCCTGCGGTGAAATCTTTGCGGCGGCAAAGAGAAAGCAGATCTCACAGCGCACCGTCAACGAAGCAAAGAAAAATATCAAGGGCATCATCACCCGAAAGGTAGGCGTAAAGTGGATGTGGTCTATCCCGGGTGAAGATTGCAACATTGCAGAGGTGTCCTATGAAAAGGTATAGAAAACGCAGTTCTGCATGGTTCCCATGGGAGTCCCTTGCATTGTTGCATTGTTCTTTTTGCCAAGACAACGGATGCAAAAGACTGAGCGCGGGAGCGAGAACGAAGGGCGCAGAACACCGGCCTTTGAGCCACACAAACGCCCTGTGTGCCGTTTTTATCGCAGGGACGGGTAAACACCCCACCGAGCAAATATTTCCCTCTTTCTGCCGTTGTTTCGGAAATACGGAGAAGGCGAGGGCTACGCTTTTGTACTCTCTCTTTGGAGAGAGTGCGAGCATCGCATTCGACTGGTCGCGGAACGCCCGCGCCCTGCCTTCTGCTACTCGGCGGGCAGAAGCCCTGCACCCACTTCTTACCTTCTTTGAAAAGAAGGTAAGCCAAGAAACTTTAGAACAGAAAGGAGCATCTATTTTTGAAAAACAAGAAGATGAGTATACGCATCAGCGAGGAAAACCTCGCCGCCATACACCGCAAGGCAGAGCAAGCGGATATGACCTTCACAGACTACGTGACAAAAGCCTGCCTCGGCAAACAGATCGTTGTCATAGACGGTCTTGACGATGTGCTCCGTCAGCAGAAAGCCATCGGGCGCAACCTCAATCAGCTCACGATGCTCTGCAATATGGGGAGAGTGAGTGTGGCAAGCCTTGCGGGAATGAAAGAGCAGTACGCAGAGATCAGCGCGGCTCTGACGGAACTTCTGGAGCGAAAGCGGTGGTCGGATGGCAACGGTTAATATCATGAAAAACAAGCGCACACAGTCAAGAGCAGGGCTTGCATTCATCCTCTCTTACTGTAAGCGCGACAGCAAAACAATACACGAAGGCAAAAAACTTGTGTCGGGTGTCAACTGTGTTCCCGAATCCACTTACCACGAATTCATGAATACGAAAATGCAATACGGAAAGACGGACGGCAGAATGTTCTATCATTTCACGCAATCCTTCCACCCCGATGAGAAGCTGACACCCGAAACTGCTCATGAGATTGCGCTGAAATTTGCACAGCAGATGTTCCCCGGCTTCGAGGTTCTCGTTGCCACCCATACCGATAAGGCACACATTCATTCACACTTTGTTGTCAACAGCGTGAGCTGTGATACCGGATATAAATATCATTCGGACAGCGATAACATCCAACGCCTGCGAGATGCCTCGGACAAGCTGTGTATGGAATACGGCCTGTCGGTGGTCACTCCGAAGGATAAGTCTCAAAAGGTGAAGCAGATGTCCGCAAGGGAATATCACTCTGCCGAGCGCGGTGAAAGCTGGAAGATGCAGCTAATCGTTACGATTGAGGACGCTATGGCAATCGCAAGATCGAGAGAACACTTTATACGCTTAATGGAAGCCGAGGGCTATGAAGTGAAGTGGACTCGTGACAGAAA
>ENA-ORND01002125-ORND01002125.1-human-gut-metagenome-genome-assembly--contig:-NODE-2125-length-12436-cov-21.700590_pt1 | contig 12436 bp, 9 predicted proteins | sample MGYA00242111_ERZ509014 | MGnify/ENA primary metagenome ERZ509014 (study PRJEB26280, sample SAMEA2338694) | human gut metagenome | biome: human gut; feature: human-associated habitat; material: faeces... | reverse complement strand
TTCCTCAAATGGTTCCTGCGCTGGAGCTTCAAGAAAGGACATCATCAGAACATTGTATACGATACATTCAAACCGAAACTGAAAACCACCTCGAAAAAAGTGATCTTCTTGACTTGGGATGAACTGAACAAATTGAAAGATTATCATATACCGCATGACAAACAATATTTGGAACGTATCAGGGATGTCTTTCTGTTCTGTTGTTTCACGAGTTTACGATATTCGGATGTCCGTAACTTGAAAAGAAGCGATATTAAACCCGACCACATTGAAGTTACCACAGTCAAGACTGCGGACAGCCTGATAATCGAACTGAACGACCACAGCAAAGCCATTCTTGAAAAATACAAGGATGTTCATTTCGAGAATCACATGGCATTGCCCGTCATCAGCAATCAGAAGATGAACGATTATTTGAAGGAACTGGGCGAGCTGGCGGAAATCAACGAACCTGTACGGGAAACCTACTACAAAGGAAATGAGCGCATAGATGAAATCACGCCCAAATACGCATTGTTAAGCACCCATGCCGGAAGAAGAACATTCATCTGCAATGCGTTGGCTCTCGGAATCCCTGCACAGGTGGTTATGAAATGGACGGGACACAGTGACTACAAAGCCATGAAACCCTATATTGACATAGCGGATGACATTAGGGCAAATGCAATGAACAAGTTCAATCAACTATAAAAGTATCAATTAGTTTCATAGATTACCACCTTTGAATTATATTTGTATTCTGAAAATATCATAAGATGAACAACAACGGACATAACATAGAAAAGACGAACTTTGACGCATTTATAAATGCTGTCGGTTCGGAAATACAACAGGCACAAGTACGGCTGATTACCGCAGCCAATGCGCAAATGTTGTTCCATTACTGGAAAATGGGTAACTATATTCTCTATCATCAGCAACTGCACGGATGGGGAAGCAAAACCATCAAACAGTTGGCAAAGGCTATCCGGTTCAATTATCCCGAAAAGAAGGGCTATTCGGAACGCAACCTTACCTATATGTGTCAGTTTGCAAAAGCATATCCTTTGAGGGCATTGCAAAGTTTCATAGAAACGGATGCAAAGTTGATAGCTCCAAGTGTGGAGAAAATAGCAAACGAAGTACGCTACTTAAACGATGCGCAATTTACGCAAGAGCCTCTTGCGCAAATCCAATCCACTGATAACAATGAAATTATAATCACGCAAGAACCTCTTGCGCAAATTCATAATGTTGCCAGAACCGTATCTGATATTTACCGGATGGAAATTAAGGATATAGAAAGCGTATTCATGGCATCACCTGTTGCAAGAACCAATTGGGCAAGCCATGTGATAATGCTTAACAATTCAATTCCATTAGGTGTAAGCTATTGGTACATGAAGCAGTCTGTGGAAATGGGCTGGAGCAGCAATGCTCTTAAAATACAAATTGAAACCAACCTGTACAGCAGACAAATCAGCAATAATAAGGTAAACAATTTCACAGCCACGCTTCCTGCACCGCAAAGCGACCTCGCCAATTACCTGTTGAAAGACCCGTACATCTTTGATTTGGCTGGAACTAAAGAGAAAGCAGACGAAAGGGACATAGAAGAACAGTTGGTTAAGCACGTTACCCGTTACTTGCTGGAAATGGGCAATGGCTTTGCTTTCGTTGCACGACAGAAGCATTTCCAAGTCGGAAACAGCGATTTCTATGCAGACCTGATATTATATTCTATTCCACTGCACGCATATATCGTGGTAGAATTAAAGGCTACCCCATTCAAACCGGAGTATGCAGGGCAACTGAACTTCTACATCAATGTGGTGGATGATAAACTGAGGGGAGAGAATGACAACAAGACTATCGGGTTGTTGCTGTGCAAGGGAAAAGACGAAGTTGTAGCACAATACGCATTGACAGGCTATGACCAGCCGATAGGCATCAGCGATTACCAACTGAGCAAGGCTATACCTGAAAACTTAAAATCGGCTCTGCCAAGTATAGAAGAAGTGGAAGAAGAACTGGCTTCCTTTCTTGATAAAGACAAAAATCCATAAACCCAAGATATATGGCAGGAGAAATACTGATTATGATTCCCCAATACGGTGAACTCAACCGAATATACAGTGACTTTATTGTAAGCCATACTTTTTCTTTTGACAAGCAGAAATTCATCACGAACTTCTACAAGCAATACAATGACACAAAAGTTTTTGAAGCCGCTATCCTTGAATTGGTACTTGACAAGCAGAAAGAACAGTACACTCTGATTCTCGACAGTCTAAGAGCCGAGATAGAGAAAAACATGATGCTTTACGAAAAATATCCATTGCTTGATGATGAGATAATTTCTCGTGTGTGCTACCATTTCGCTGATAGATATAATATTGATATAGAGGAACAACTGGAGGTTACACAAAGACTAAACAAGCCTTTGAACGAGGCATATAACAGATATGATTCTATTGGTTACAGGGAACATACGGCAGAAGAAGAAAAGCAAGCCGAAAAGGAATATGAACGCTGCAAGGCTGAATATGAGAAAGAAAAAGAAGAACTGAACAGGCTTTATGAATTGCAAAAGCAAGCAAGAAAAGAGGCTTTCCAATATATAGAGAACTGCTGCGGAGATATTTATAAATTGAGTTTCCATTTTATGGAAATATTAGCAAAATATATTCCCGTAGCTAAAGATAAACCGGAAGAGCTAACCAAGCCAAGCGAACCCGATATGCAAGAAGAAGCGCCCAAAGAGGAACAATACGAATATTTCGACATGGAGTTGCTTTCGCTCGTTTACACGACCTGCGTAGGAGAACAATTCGAGAATATTTCCGAATATGATTTCTATGCTTGTATGAATCTGCACCCCGGCAAATGCAAGCTGAAAATAAAAACGAGAGAGAAAATACGTGTCTGCTACCTGATATTCCTGATGGGTGAACAACTGCCCAAACTTGACAGGGAGAATTGGAAAAAGAATATCCTCAAAATGCTGGATATTGAAGAGAACTATTACAAGTCAAAATACAAGGAACCTGTTTCCGATTTCCCAAGTGACAGCAACCAGAAGTTCGCCAAAGAAATGGACGCAATATTCCGATAATCCGTGATGTACCCTGACATATTACGAAACAACCACTTTTACCACTCAAACTAATTTTTGAGTGGTATTTTTATTGTCTGATATTCAAAGAAATAACAAGATATTCCATTTACATCAACCACATCCTTACCACTTACAAACCTTCCTAATTTTGCATCGTTCGAGAACGGAAATAACAGCCAGTGCGCAGGGCTGATTGTTAAACGACTAAATAGATTAGACGATGACAAATCTTCAAGAGTTATTATCAAAACCCGTCTGGCAGATGACAGGCGAAGAGTTCATATTCTTAAGCAAGCACGCTTCCGGTCAAACGGAAATGCAGCCACAGCCCGTTACGGACACAGAAAGGAAGTATGTGTACGGAATACTGGGCATTGCCAAACTGTTCGGGTGCAGCCTGCCCACTGCCAACCGCATCAAGAAAAGCGGAAAGATTGACAAGGCAATCACCCAGATAGGACGCAAGATTATCGTAGATGTGGAGCTTGCCCTTGAACTGGCCGGGAAGAAAACAGGAGGACGAAAATAACGGGAGGCATGGCTATGGACTATATTAAAGAGACTAAGGACATATCGGCAGAAGAAGCCATTATCCTTTGGCAAGCCTCACGTTTGAGCCTGTCGAAAAGTTATGAGAAAGCACCTGAAATCCTCAAAGTACATGGTTCTGTCATTGGGACATTGGGCAATTTCAGCGCATCCATCGGCAAAGCCAAAAGTAAAAAGACATTCAATGTATCGGCTATCGTAGCCGCCGCATTGAAGAACGGCACAGTGTTGCGGTATGTGGCGGAACTGCCGGAAGATAAGCGGAAAGTGCTTTATGTTGATACAGAGCAAAGCCCTTACCATTGCCTGAAAGTCATGACACGCATTTTGCGGATGGTCGGCTTGCCAGATGACAGGGACAATGAGAACCTTGAATTTCTCGCTTTGAGAAAATACACGCCTGAGCAACGTATCAGGATTGTAGAACAGGCTATCTACAACACTCCCGACATTGGTCTTGTAATCATAGACGGCATCCGTGATATGGTGTACGACATCAACAGTCCCGGTGAATCCACACGCATCATATCCAAACTGATGCAGTGGACGGACGACAGGCAGATACACATCCATACGATACTGCATCAGAACAAGGGGGATGAGAATGCGAGAGGGCATATCGGTACGGAGTTGAACAACAAGGCGGAAACCGTATTGCAGGTAGAAAAGGACAAGGGCAACGGTGACATCAGCCATGTTTCAGCCATTCACATACGAGCAATGGACTTTGAGCCTTTTGCGTTCCGCATCAACGACAAAGCCCTTCCCGAACTTATAGAAGGTTACAAACCCGAAACAAAGAAACCGGGAAGACCCGAAGAAGAGAAGTTCGACCCTTACAGGCATATCACCGAGCAGCAGCACCGCATCGCATTGGAAGCCGCATTCGGTCTGAAAGAGGAATATGGTTACAAGGAACTGGAAGATGCTTTAATCAAGACCTATATGTCCGTGGGTGTAAAACTGAACCATAAAAAGGCGGTATCGCTCATCACCATGCTCCGCAACAAGCGGATGATAGTGCAGGAGAACGGCAGGAAATACACCTTCATGCCCGACTTCCACTATTAGCCCATTTCCCTGCAATCACTTCACTTTATTCTCGGGGTGTATATATTAGGAATATAGTGAAGTGGTTGGGGAACGGGACTAAATCGCTTCACTTTATTACCGTATCCTATATATACGAGAATTTAGTGAAGTGGTTATAGACCGTACTTCCTAAAAAGGTACGGGCGAAAAGAAAAATGAATCAATTTACCAACTACTAAAACAATCATTTTATGGATATACAGACAGCCAAGCAAATCAGGATAGCAGATTTTCTGCACAGTTTGGGATATTCTCCCGTCAAGCAACAAGGTATCAACCTGTGGTATAAATCACCGTTAAGGGAAGAAGCAGAAGCTTCGTTCAAGGTAAATACCGAACGTAACCAATGGTATGACTTCGATGCGCCCATATAGGCTACACAATAAATATCTCTATGGCAAGAGATTAGGTTAGAGTTCAACAGACCTATCCTCAACGACTTAGCTGGAGGAGAAATCCAAAGGTGACAAAAGCATGTCGGTAAAGTCATTAGTCAGCTAAATACCAAGCTGCGACTGCATGGCGAGAGGAAAAGACAGACACAAGGATGAAGCCTGATTGGTTGAACGATAGTTCTGCTGCACACGTACCAGCCCCGACGAAAGGTATTTGATTCACGTCGGGCTGAAGCACCCCATGTAAACCGAAATTACAATGGAGCAGGAGCTGGCTTCAGAGCAACCACAATAAGTGGAATAGGAACGTAAGTCGCATCCGACAGTCTGCCGAGCCAAACAGTTATTGTGAAAGCAAATGGGGATTCCCTAAATCAGAATGCCGTAAGGCTATGGGCATAGGACCCTGAATATCTGACATGGGAACGGAGCTTCCGTAGTAGTCCGAGCAAGGGAAAGCCTTGTACATGGCGAAGGGAAGCAGTTAGATAACTTAATACAAATAATGGAAAATGTGTGAGACATTATGAGAAGTCCTGAGCAAGTATTAAAAGCTTTAAACAAGCATGGTAAAGTTTCGGATTACAAGTTCGAAAGGCTGTACCGTATCTTATTCAATGAGGAGATGTTTCATGTTGCTTACCAGCGTATTTACGCCAAACCAGGCAATATGACACCCGGTACGGATGGGAAAACCATCAATCGGATGAGTCTTCAAAGAATAAACAAAGTCATTGCATCTTTGAGAGATGAGTCTTACAAGCCTAATCCGGCAAAAAGGATATACATACCCAAGAAAAACGGTAAGAAAAGACCGCTTGGAATTCCTTCCTTTGAGGACAAACTTGTACAGGAGGTGGTGCGCATGATTCTTGAAGCCGTCTATGAAGAGGTGTTTGCAAACACCTCACATGGATTCAGACCAAACAGAAGCTGCCATACCGCATTGACCCATATCCAAAAGACATTTACAGGTACAAAATGGTTTGTGGAAGGAGACATTAAAGGATTCTTCGACAACATAGACCACAATGTATTGATTGCAACTTTGCGGAAACGGATTGCCGATGATAGATTTCTAAGGCTTATCCGCAAGTTGTTGAATGCGGGATATATTGAAGACTGGAAGTTTCATAATACAAACAAGGGAACTCCACAAGGCGGTAATATCAGTCCTATACTGGCAAACATTTATCTTGATAATTTTGACAAGTATATGGAAGAATACGCCCTACGCTTCAATAAGGGAAAAGAAAGACACATCACCAAAGAATACAAGCAACTTAGCGATAAGATGCAACGCATCCTTAAAAGCATCAAGAACATACAGGATGCAGATGTCAGATTACAGCTTAGGGATGAGTATGAGAAACTGAGACGTGAAAGGCAAAAGATTGAGAGCAGAGACAGTATGGATGAAACATACAGAAGGCTTCGATACGTAAGATACGCAGATGATTTCCTCATTGGTGTTATCGGAAGCAAGGCAGAGTGCGTTAAAATCAAGTCGGACATTACCAAGTATATGGAAGAAAACCTCAAGCTGGAACTGTCACAGGAAAAGACATTGATAACAAACGCACAAAAGCCCGCGAAATTTCTTGGCTTCGATGTTTCAGTCCGTAAGTCTGATGCTATCAAGCGGGACAAGAACAATGTGCCAGCCCGTTATTACAACGGTAAGATAGTCCTAAAGGTCGCCATAGAAACGGTGCGGAACAAACTGGAAGAATACAGCGCCATCAGATACAAGGTAGAAAATGGCCGACAAGTTTGGTTTGCAAAGTTCAGAGGCAATCTTATGAAGAAGAAAATCGAGGACATAGTGGCGGCATATAACTCTGAAATCAGAGGGTTCTACAACTACTACTGCATTGCCAACAACGTGGCATACGCGCTCTCAAAGTTTGGATACATCATGGAGTACAGTATGTACCATACCATTGCAGGAAAAACCAATAGCACTGTAAGCAAAGTCATTGACAAATATAAGGTTGGGAATGACATTATAGTGCCATATCAGGATGCAAAAGGTAAATTACGGTACAGGAAATTCTATAATGAGGGATTCAAACGTAAACCACCAATGTACTATACGGAGGTAAACGACTTATCCTACACAATCGCAATTCCACAGCCGACACTTACTGAGCGATTGGATGCGAGAACATGTGAATTATGTGGAAAAGTCGGACCTGTAGTCATGCGTCATGTCAGAAAGCTAAATCAGCTTAAAGGAAAAACTGAATGCGACAGGCTGATGCTTGAAAAGCATAGGAAGACATTGGTTGTCTGTGAAAAGTGTTATGCCAAAATACACAGCCATGCTAAATAAAGTCATGTTATCAACGGAGAGCCGTATGCGTGGAGACATGCAAGTACGGTTTGGGGGCAGGTACGGGAAAACCTACTGCCGAAAGGCAGTAAGGCGTTCTGTACCGAGCCTACGTTTGGGCAAAGGTGGCGGTATCATTGAACTGGCTGCACACCTATATGCTACCGACCATGTACCTTACATCTTGAAACGGATAGCGGAACAGACACCATATGTGCGCCCGGTATCTTTCTCTTTTGGCAAGCAAAACTCTTCCGAGCCGAGCTTCCAACAGTTGGAGATTGTTCCGCTGTCATCTCCTGCCCTGCTTGCCTACTTGCAAGGTAGAGGAATAAATACAGAACTGGCGAAAAGAGAATGTAGTGAAGCCCGTTTCACCCACAACGGCAAGCGGTACTTTGCCATCGCCTTTCCCAATGTATCGGATGGATATGAAATCCGCAACCGCTATTTCAAGGGCTGTATCGCCCCAAAGGAAATCTCCCACATCAGACAATCAGGGAAAGCGAGGAATACCTGTTATGTATTCGAGGGGTTCATGGATTACCTCTCCTTTTTGACATTGAGACAGGAGAGCTGCCCGAATTATCCGGAGTTGGACGGGCAGGACTACATTGTATTGAATTCCGTATCGAATATAAACAAGATTCTCTATTCGTTGGGCAATTACGAACGCATTCACTGCTTTTTCGACAACGACCATGCAGGCATGGAAGCACTCCGGCAAATCCGCAAGGAATACGGCAGAAACAGATACATCCGTGACGCTTCGCAGACTTACAACGGATGCAAGGACTTGAACGAATACTTACAGAAACAGGCTGAGAGAAAAGGGCAAGTCCAATCCGTCAAAGGGGTGCGCAGCCAGTCACCGAAAAAGAAAAACGGCTTTCGGTTATAGCCCACTATAACTACACGCTCCGCTTTCGTAGTTGTGGGCTCTCCCGAGGGGATTAGGGCTTTGCCCTAATGACCCACTCAGGGCGTTTCTCCCCTGAGAACCCAGAGCAAAGAGTGACCCTCTCTTTGCAATCTCCGCTTATGGGTTGTACCCCTAAGAACCCCACTGCGGAAGCGAAGAAACAATCTATTGCGAACAATAAAACAGAACAGCTATGGCAACAAAATCAAGCATACATATCAAGCCTTGCAACATTGCATCAAGCGAGGCTCATAACCGTAGGACTGCCGAGTATATGCGTAACATCGGCAAGTCCAAAATCTATATCGTTTCTGAACTCTCTGTCGACAACGAACAGTGGATAAATCCCAGCTTCGGCACTCCCGACTTGCGGACGCACTATGATAACATCAAATGCATGGTCAAGGAAAAGACAGGTCGTGCCATGCAAGAGAAAGAGCGTGAACGCAAAGGCAAGAACGGCAAAATAATCAAAGTGGCAGGATGTTCGCCAATCCGTGAAGGTGTACTGCTCGTCAGGCCAGACACCACATTGGCAGATGTGCGTAAATTTGGCGAGGAGTGCAAACAACGCTGGGGTATTACTCCGCTGCAAATCTTCCTGCACAAAGATGAAGGACATTGGCTGAGCGGACAACCCGAAGCCGAAGACAGGGAGAGTTTCCAAATTGCTGGAAAGTGGTTCAAGCCGAATTATCACGCTCATATCGTTTTCGATTGGATGAACCACGAAACCGGAAAGAGCCAAAAACTCAATGACGAGGATATGGCAACCATGCAAACCCTGGCTTCCAATATACTTCTGATGGAACGTGGGCAGGCAAAAGCTGTTACAGGTAAAGAGCATCTGGAACGGAACGACTTCATTATTAAGAAGCAGAAAGCCGAACTGCAACGTATAGAGGAAACCCAAAGGCACAAGGAGCAGCAAGTAACTCTTGCTGAACAAGAACTCAAACAGGTAAAATCCGAGATACGCACGAACAAGCTCAAAAGCGTAGCCACCGATGCGGCCACCGCCATAGCAAGCGGAGTCGGTTCTCTTTTCGGAAGTGGAAAACTGAAAGAGTTGGAGCATAGCAATTCGGAACTGCATAAGGAAATAGCAAAACGTGATAAAAGCATTAATGGTTTGAAAATCCAAATGAAGCATATGCAGGAACAGTATGGCAAACAGATTCAAGATCTTCAAGGAATACATAACCAAGAACTTGAAGCAAAAGACAAGGAAATATCACGATTGAACACCATTCTTGAAAAAGCGTTCAACTGGTTTCCTTTACTCAAAGAGATGTTGAGAATGGAAAAACTCTGCTATGCCATCGGATTTACCAAAGATATGGTAAACAGTCTTTTGACAAAAAAAGAAGCAATCAGATGCAATGGGAAAATCTATTCCGAAGAGCACAGACGAAAGTTTGACATCAAGAACGATATTTTCAAGGTAGAGAAAAGTCCAACCGATAGCAGTAAACTTGTGCTAACCATAAACAAGAAGCCAATTGGAGATTGGTTCAAGGAACAAATGGAAAAATTGTGGCAAAGTTTACGTCACACGACAGAAGAACCAAGAAAAAATAGAGGATTAAAGCTATAATTTGATAATATCAAGCAAGTATCAGGATGTTTTTTCTTATTTTTGTCTGACAAAAATAATATATATAATATGAACTGGATATACAAAAACCACGAACTTAAAACATCGGGTTGTTATAATATGAACTTTCTGTTCAACAATGGTAAATTTTACATAATGGATAATCATTTAGCTGCTGCTTGGTGTTGGTTACAAAAAATAGACACATCCAAAAGATATGGACTATTTCATATTGACAGACACTATGATTTATTAAATAACCTGACCGATGATTTTATAGCAGAGAATAGGAGTGAATTAATTAATAAAGATTTCTTTTTTTACTTATCTTTAAAAGATAACATGAACAACCAAGCTATTAGATATGATAATTATATTGATGCTTTTAACAAACTACACCCCAATCTTCTACAGCAAATTTATTATGCAACACATAAAGATGGAACGGATCAAAATGGCACAAGTCTTGAGCATATAAATACATACGAGCCTAACTTGTGGGAATTAGATACTAATATTAATTATTGGCTCACTGAATGTCATAAAGATATAGACCAATGGATTGTTAATATTGACTTAGATTTCTTTTTTACAGGAGAAGATGGTGAGTGTTCTCAATTCATCACAAGAAAATACATAAAGAATATTTGTAAAGAGATAAAAAACTCACTGCCCAAAATAGATGTTGTAACAATTGCAATTAGTCCAGAGTTTTGTAATGGATGGGGGAATGCTTTCAATATATTGAGAGTAATCACTACTGAGCTAGATATTTATATGCCATATAAGTATAAAAGATATAAGAAACATTCTTTTTTATTTTAATGACAGCTATTTTAGTATACATCTTGAATACCCCTATTAAAGACATGATACTTATTAATGATTGCGATATAATTAGAGCAGATAAGCTAAATGAAATAGAAACAGTAGAATTTCCTAATTCCACTTGCATTTCAACGTGCCAATGGTGCAAACTAAGAAAAATAGTACATAAAGATTATAACTCATGCTATTGTGAAAATCCTATATGTAGATTAAAAAATACTCGTTCAACCATTTTCCCATTTATAAATATCCCTTTCCTCCAAGAACGAATATGGACAGAATGCGAAATTGGTTATTTTGATATTATAAAAAAGACAAAAGACTATAGACCGATTAAAATTGACCACATAATAATCAATTCCATCAAAGTACTAAGAATTTCTCAGCAACATCACTCATACGGTTATCGTTATGGTCGAGACGATCTTGAATTATCATATAGTTATGAAATTTCAGTAGAGATTTATAATCATGAGAATGAACAACATATCAATCACATATTCACATCAAATGATCTCATTCGGAAAGAGCCATGGGGCGAATATGATAAATCTAAAGCTCTAACAATGAAGTATCTATTTCAGAAGACTATTCCTTTGTTGAATGAATATGTAAAGTATCAAAAACCCATAAATCTGGTTAATTTCAACTACATTGAAAAAACATTGCCACAAAGAAACAATTATACCTCTAATGTTCATCGTTTTAACAAATCCGATGCACTGAATATTATATACAGCATGGAAATAAAAAATATAAATGGCAATAAAATTATCAGATTTGGAGCTAGAATGGGAGAATATATAAATTTCTATATAGCAAATCTAATAAATTCCATCCTAAATATTAATCTAAAATATGACATACAGACCAAAACAATATATTCAGAACTCCCATATATTTCCCAACAAAGAACATATGGTTCTTTAAAAGAATACATTTCTTGCCTGCTCTATTTAGGCATTATAAAAAACTATAATGATAATCTTGCAAAACAAGAGTATCTGATAGCAGTACCAATAGAAGGCCTTTCATTAACTTCCAAAATCAATTTTGTTGAAAAATTAATTCCAAGTAAAGAGTTAATTCAAATTTTCAGTTTCTTTTCAAATATGGATGCAACGCATTTTCAAGATGGCATAACTAGAGTTGGACGAGATGACAAAGAGTGGAAAGAATTATCTTTTACATTTCCTTTACTTTCGGATTTTAGACCAAATATGGCATTAATACAGAAAATAAATGAACTGCTACAAATAAAATTAACCTTTTACCAATCAAAAAATGATTCTAATTCGATAGGGTATTCTTATTTTGAAATATATGATGATGATTATATTGGAGGTTTGGCATGTAACAGAACAGATTTAGGATCTACTGAACTTAGAAAAACATCTTTTCACAAATTAGTTTGCGCTATTATGGATTACTATCTTCATAAACCCGAAGAATTCACTAAATTCACCAGTAACAATTAGATATTCAAAACTTTAACAGTTTAATATATAAACATTAATTTTTATCAAAAACACCCAACTTCACATTATCGGGTGTAAAGCTGGGTGCAATTCTTGTAAACTATTGATTTTCAATGTTTATTGCGGAGAGACAGGGATTCGAA
>ENA-ORND01002124-ORND01002124.1-human-gut-metagenome-genome-assembly--contig:-NODE-2124-length-12440-cov-4.377231_pt1 | contig 12440 bp, 7 predicted proteins | sample MGYA00242111_ERZ509014 | MGnify/ENA primary metagenome ERZ509014 (study PRJEB26280, sample SAMEA2338694) | human gut metagenome | biome: human gut; feature: human-associated habitat; material: faeces... | reverse complement strand
CAGCCCCGCGTTGGTAAGACGCTGCCAATAAGGCATGGGAGAGCCGTCAAAACGACCTCCCTCCGGTATGGGATCCGTGGATTCGGCATTGTAGTTGATGCATTTGCCTTCGGCATCATACATTTTGCCGTAGAGGTTGGAAGTATGGTCTTCCTTTTTGGAGATAACGGCGTAGTCCCCCGTTTTGGTCGGATAGGCTTTTACGCCGGAGGAGAGGGGGAAGTCCATGGCGACCAAGCCGTCCACCAGATACTGGCCCCGTTGTTCGTCCAGGCAGACGAAGATTTTTCGGGATTTTTTCGGCTGGCGGTTCAGCAAGGTATCGTCCTTATAGACGTCGTACGTTTTCCGGTAGTCCTTGCGGGCTACAAAATGAGCGTATGTGGAAGGATGAAACGGGTTTTTATATTCCGGAACGGATTTGTCCACGGCACGCGGATCCGGCAGGGCCGCATGGCCCGTGCCGGAGTGGGAACAGGACGCCCACCCCATGAGCACCACGGGGAAGGCGGCCAGAACAAGGAGAGGCTTCATAAGTGGTGGAACCGGGAGGATTCCCCGGATTACTTGGAACGCGGAATCGTCAACTTCTGGTTGATGTGAATCAGATCGGACTTAAGGCCGTTAGCCCTTTTAAGGGCCTTGACAGAGGTGCCGTTCCTGCGGGCGATGGCTCCCAGCGTATCGCCTTTCTTCACGGTGTAGGTGCGGGCCTTGGGAGCGGATTTACGGGGGGAGCTCTTTCTGGCAGCCGTGCTGCGGGAGGATTTGCTGCCGGCCGTGCTCTTCCGCGCGGATGATTTTTTAGTGACGGAAGGCTTGGCGGGGGGATTGTAAGCGTAGCTGGAAGAACTCTGAACCGGGCTGTAATGGCCGGATTCGTAAGCGGGATCAGAGCTTTCCGCGATCCACGGCGGGATTGGCCGGTTCCGCAGTGTCGTAACCGGCCGTGGAGGAATTCTGGGTGGAGCAGGAAGAGAGGGGGAATACCAGCGCGGCAGCGCAGGCGCAGGTTAAAATGAATGGCGTTTTCATGTGTGCCCTGTTCATACTAATTTATGATTTCGGATTCAAGGCGGTAGCGCGGATTGTCGGGATTTTTTTTCAGACCTTGCCCAGATTATAAAAGGTTTCCGCATTTCGGGTCGTCACATGGGCCAGATCTTCCAGGTTCATGCCTCTGGCAGCGGCGATGAAACGGGCTGTATGAATGAGATGGGCGGGTTCGTTCATGCGGCCCCGGAGGGGGTCCGGGCTGAGATAGGGGGAGTCCGTTTCCAGCATGATACGGTTTTCCGGGCACCAGCTTGCGGTTTCCGCCACTACGGGGGCGTTTTTAAAAGTAGCCACCCCGGTGAAGGAGACCATGCCGTCCAGTTCGTCAAAGATCCGCATGGCCTGAGCGGTATTTCCGATGAAGCAGTGAAATACGGGACGCACGCGGCCCGCGTAGTTCCGGGCAATAGCCAAGGCGTCCTCAAAGCTCGCGGAGCCTTTCCGGTCCCGCGTATGCAGGACGATATTAAGGCCCAGGTGCTCCGCCAGGTCAAAGTGCCGTTCCAGAAGGTCCTGCTGAAGGCGGTGGAATTGTTCCGTTTCCCAGCCTTGAGGCGCCCCGTGGAAGTAATCCAGGCCCGTTTCCCCGATGGCGGCCAGGGGAACGTCCTGCGCCTTCCGGAAAAGCTGGTCCGCCCAGTCTGCCGGGGCGTCATGGGCATCGTCCGGATGGATGCCCAGCGCACAAAAAACCGCGCCGGGAAACTGGCGCGCCCACGCCGTGTTTGCCTCCCAGTCATCCATCCGCGCCCCCAGCGTAATCATGCGGTCAATGCCTTCCCGGAGGGCATGCTGGACGTAGGTTTCCCTGCGGGACTGGTCGAATTGAGCGGAAGCCAGATGGCAGTGCGTGTCAATAATCATGGTGTAAGGGACTGTGGCGGAACGGATGAAGTTTGTGGATATTTGCCGGCTTTGAAAAGTGTAAACGCAGAGCATGCCTGATTTTTCCTTGCCACGCGGAAGTGAAACGCACAAACTGCCCCGCATGAAATGTACGGCTTTGTGCATGTGCGCCGCCCTGCTGCCGGTGGGCTTCCTGCAGGCAGGAACCCAGCAGATAGAAGCGCCGCAGGAGGGCTCCGTTATCAGTTTCCATCTGGAAAACGATATGTTCGTGGGGGATGATGATAATTATACCAACGGCGTCCGCTTTGCGTGGATGTCCGGCACCACGTCCCGGAGCCATACGTTTTCCGGCATGCTGGGAACAGTGCTGGGCGGCACGAACGCCTCGGATTCCTGGCGGCGGTTCATGGGTATGAACGGTTCCGCCAACCTGCGCCAGCAGTGGGGTTTGGACCTGACCCAGCTCATGTACACCCCGGAGCAGAAGGCCACCTATCCCATCTACAACCAGCACCCCTATGTGGGCAACCTGACGCTGGGGCTGACCTCCCTGGTCAAGAATGAAGACCGGGCCAATTCCCTGGAGCTGCAGCTCGGCACCACGGGCACGAATTCCCTCGCCAAGGGCTCCCAGCATTTCATCCATAAGCTGTGGGGTATGGAGCAATGGCCCGGCTGGGCCAACCAGCTCCCCGGAGAGATGACCGCCAATTTGTTTTTCAAGCGGTATTACCGCCTGCGCGGACTGGAGAAGCGCTACGGCTCCGGTTTTGAAACGGATGCCCTGGCTTACTGGCATGCGGACGCCGGCACAGTAAAGGTGCAGGCGGGGGGCGGCATGTCCTTCCGCTTCGGCTATAATCTGGGCAATACTTCTCCGGAGAACAGCATTCGCGGCGCGACCAGCGCAGCACCTCCCTTCGTTTATAACAGGATGTCCGTTTCCAATTGGGGGTATTACGGTTATATTCATGCTGCCGTGCGAGCCGTGGCTCATGACCTGTATCTGGATGGTACGGTGTTTCGTTCCTCCCCCAAGTATGTGAACAAGTATCCCGTAGTGGGAGAATGGGGTTATGGCTTCGGCCTCCGGTACAAGCGCTCGGAATTGCTTTTCGGCCTGCATTACATGACCAAGGAGTACACCCAGCAGGAATCCATGCAGTGTGTGGGCGTTCTCCAGCTCCGGCATACTTTTTAACGGCTGCGTTTGCAGGCCGTTCATAAACGCAACAGCAGCTTGCAAAGGGCAAGTTTGCTGTTAGAATTAGAATTGCGGATTCGTATGTAACAGGACAATCCGTTTGTGCATATCAACTCCGACACATATTGATTTCATGAGAACGACCAGATCCTGGCTTTTATCCTGTACCGCGCTGGCGGTAAGTTCCGCCATGTGCGGCCTGGGAGCACCGGGCGATTCCGCCCCCGCGCCAGCCCCCACAGGGCTGGAATGGGAACAGGAACAAAACCTGCATTTGAATAAGGAAGCTCCGACCGCCTTTTTCGCGTCTTTCAGCGATTTGCAGTCCGCCTTGAAAGTGCTGCCTGAAAACAGTAAATGGCGCAGGTCCCTGAACGGTCAGTGGAAGTTCCACTGGGCGAAGGATCCCCAGAGCCGCCCGGCCGATTTTTACAAGCCGGATTACGACGTAAAGGACTGGAAGGAGATTAAGGTGCCTTCCTCCTGGCAGACTCAGGGTTACGGCACCCCCATTTATTCCAATCAGCCGTATCCCTTTGAACGCTCCTGGCCTTATGTAATGAAGGAGCCTTCCAACAAGAATTATACGTCCTACAAGGAACGGAACCCCGTAGGTTCCTACCGCCGCACTTTTGAAGTGCCTGCGGACTGGGACGGCAGGGAAGTGTACATGCAGTTTGACGGAGTGGATTCCTTTTTCTACCTCTGGATCAACGGGCAGTATGTAGGTTTTTCCAAAGATTCCCGGAATCCGGCCCGTTTTGACATCAGCCCCTACCTTAAGAAGGGGGAGAACGTGGTGGCCGCAGAGGTGTACCGCCATTCCGACGGAGCATATCTGGAATGCCAGGACATGTTCCGCCTGTCCGGCATTTTCCGCAATGTTTCCATCTTTGCGCTGCCGAAAGTTCACATCCGCGACTTTTTCGCACAGGCCAATCCGGTGGACCAGAGGGATTGGGCTTTGAATATTGACCATGCCAAACCGGGGACCGTGGACGGCGATTGGCGCCTTCAGGTGGATGTGGATGTTCGCAATCTGTTTCCGGCAACGGAAAAGCTGGACGGCTGCACGGTTTCCATGGCCCTGTATGACGCTGCCGGAAAACTGGTAGAACCTGTCAAGCCCAAGGATGCGCCATATGACGGCGTGTTGGAAAAGCCCTTGCGCATTACCGGCATGAAGGATTTTAAAACTTCCCTGCTGGGCATTTATTCCAAACCCAGACTATGGTCTGCGGAGGATCCCAACCTGTACACCCTGGTGCTGACGCTGAAGCGTGACGGCAAGACGGAGGAAATGGTTTCCTCCCGCGTGGGCTTCCGCAACGTGGTGATCAAGGACAGCGTGTTCCTGGTGAACGGCCAGCCGGTCAAGGTGAAGGGCGTGAACCGCCATGAAAGCCATCCGGAAACCGGGCACTACGTGACTCCGGAACAGATGGAGGAGGAAGTGCAGATGATGAAGCGCGCCAATATCAACCATGTGCGCTGCTCCCATTATCCCGCGGACCCCTATTTCTACTACCTCTGCGACAAGTACGGCATTTACGTGCAGGACGAGGCCAACATCGAGTCCCACGGCTACTATTACGGCAAGGAGTCCCTTTCCCATCCCATCGAATGGATGCCGGCCCACGTGGACCGCATCATGGCGATGGTGGAGCGCAACAAGAACCACCCCAGCGTGATCATGTGGTCCCTGGGGAATGAGGCAGGGCCCGGCCAGAATTTCCGCAGCGCGGAAAAGATCGTGAAGGCCAGGGACATGTCCCGCCCCACCCACTATGAGCGCAACAACGACATTGTGGACCTGGGTTCCAACCAGTACCCCTCCGTGGACTGGACGCGCTCCATGGCGGCCAACAAGAACTTCCCGAAGCCCTACTACATTTCAGAGTACGCGCACAACATGATGAACGCCATGGGCAACCTGGCGGATTACTGGGAGGCCATCGAGTCCTCCGACCGCATCATGGGCGGCGCCATCTGGGACTGGGTGGACCAGGGCCTGTACAAGACCCTGCCGAACGGGGAGAAGATGCTCGCCTACGGCGGCGACTTCAACGACCATCCCAACAGCGGCCAGTTCGTGTTCAATGGCACCATTCTGGCGGACCGCACGCCGGAACCGGGTTACTTTGAAGTGAAGCACGTCTATCAGAACATTTCCACGTCCCTGACGGACGATGGCAGGATTTCCATCTTCAACAAAAACTTCTTTACGGACCTGTCTCCGTACGACATCACCTGGACCCTGACGGAGAACGGGAACGTGGTCGCGGAAGGCAAGCTGGATACGCCGCCGGCCGGCCCCCGGGAAAAGATCGTGGTGCCCGTGCCGGACATCCCGCAGCTGAAGAACCGGAAGCCGGGAGCGGAATACGCCCTGCGCATCGGCTACAAGCTGAAGAAGGACAAGGACTGGGCCGGGAAGGGCTATGAACTGGCTTTTGACCAGCTCCAGCTTCCCGTGCAGGGAGACCTGCCCATGTTCAAGGCCCCGGCAGGCAAGGTAAGCCTCAGCGCGGACAAGCACACCGTGTCCGGCAAGGATTTCTCCGTGCAGTTTGACGCGGCTACCGGAGAACTGGCCCAGTTCACGGTGAACGGCAAGCCCCTGTTCAAGACGCCCATGGCGGTGAACGCCCTGCGCGCCGCTTCCAGCAATGAACCGGGCGTCATGGCCAAGAGCATGGCCAACGGCCTCCGTGAACTGAAGCATGAACTGCTCAGCTATGAAGCCATGGACAACGGCAGCAGCGTCACCGTCAAGCAGTCCGTCAAGGTAAGCGGCAAGCAGGCTGAAAACATCAGCGGCTATGGAGACACCAAGACCTCCATCACGCCCAAAAAGCAGCCCCTGAACGACACGAACACCCATTTCATCAACAATCTGGAATGGACCATCTACCCGGATGGAACCGTCGTCTGCCAGTCCGTGCTGCTGCCGCGCGGCAATCCCCTGGAGCTGCTGCGCCTGGGGTATGAGCTCCAGTTGCCGGCGAACATGGACAACGTGACCTATTACGGCCGCGGGCCGGAGGAAAACTATGCGGACCGCAAGAGCGGCATGCCTCTGGGCGTGTACAGGACGACGGCCCGGGATTCCTTCTTCCCGTACGGCAGACCGCAGGATTGCGGCAATCATGAAGACACCCGCTGGGTGGCCGTCACGGATGACAAGGGGCAGGGCCTGCTCTTCGGCTCCGTGGGCGCCCCGTTTGCCTTTTCCGCCCTTCCGTACACTACCACGGACCTGATTCTGGCGAACCACCCCGTGGAGCTGCCGAAGACGACGGACAAGACCGTGCTGGTTCTCTCCTCCGCCACGCGCGGCCTGGGGGGCGCCTCCTGCGGCCCCGGCCCCATGAGCAGGGACATCATCAAGGCCAACAAGCCCTACCCGCTGTCCTTCTTCATGCGTCCCGTTACGGCCAAGTCCTACAAGGGTGAAATCCGCGTGCCCGCGGCCCAGCTGGACATGACCATGCTGACCCGTACGGACAAATACACGGTCAAGAGCGTGACCAGCCAGGAGCAGGGCGAGGCGGATGCCGAGTTCGCCATTGACGGGGATCCCGGCACCTTCTGGCACTCCGAATACAACAAGACCGTGACCAAGCACCCGCACGTGCTGGCCGTGGACCTGGGCAAGGAGCGGGAGTTCTCCGGCATTACCTACCTGCCCCGCCAGGACGGAAGCAGCAACGGCCGCGTGAAGGATTATTCCGTGGAAGTGAGCGCGGACGGAGAGAAGTGGCAGCCTGCCGCCAAGGGCGCCTTCCCGGACAGCGCGGACCTTCAGGAAGTGAAGTTCCAGGCGCCCGTCAAGGCGCGCTATTTCCGCTTCTCCGCCCTCAGTGAGACGCAGGGACGGGATTACGCCGCCGTAGCGGAGCTGGACATCATCCCCGTTAAAAAGTAACTCCTGCGGTTTCCACCGCTTGAACAGACGCCCCGCCGCTTTTCGGAGTGCGCGGGGCGTTTTATTTGCCGGGCTCCATGGGTTTTCTGGAGGGAAAATGCAGAAGAAGATGGAGGATGAACAATTGGCAGAACAAAAAACCCTGTACGGAAAATACCCGTACAGGGGTTTGATGAAAAGGGAAGCTTCTATTTCCGTTTACGGCGTACCATCAGGGCCGTCAAACCCAGCAAGCTCATGGTGGCTGTCGCGGGTTCCGGGATCAAAAGCTGGATGGTATTGTTTTGCAGATTGATGTTTCCCAGGATGCATTCGGTGTAGTAGTCAAGCTCGTTTGTTAGAGCCTGCTCCTTGGTCGTAAGCCACAGATCGAACGTCTCGGTGCCGGATATATCTATATTATCGTAATTAAGCAGACTGTCGCTGGATACGTCTTTAAAGACAAAAAGAGCTGTTTCTCCATCCTGTCCCGTCACCATTAGATAAACCGGGGATGTCAGAGAAGAAGAGTAATCTCCGGACAAGTTAAATCTGCCGTCAGCGACGCCGCCATTTTGCTCTTCCGGTATATTTGTCAACGCGCTGGTGAAGTTGTTCTGCATGCTCATCAGATCACTGTATTTCAGTTGATCCTGTGCATACGAATTGCCTTGGAAGTTCCATCGGCTGGTGGTCACATCATAACTCCAAGTACCGCTGCTGAAGGTGCCTAAAATGGCATTGCCTGCATTCAGCGGTTCTCCGAGAGAATTGATTAGGGAATATGCGGAGGAATCGTCATTGCTGATATTGAAACTGTCCGCTAAGGCAATTTCTCCAGAAAAGAGAGCGCAGGCGGTGAAAGCATTGGTGAAAAGGGAGCGATAGAACATGGCTGGTTATTTGTTGGTTTGATGTTTGCTGGACACCGTGATGTAGGAAGGTGTCTTGGAAGATTCGTAGTAGATGGAAAAAACTCCGCTGAAGGGGATATTGGAAACATCCTCTCCATTGTCCTGACGTTTCCAGGAACCGTTGTTGTTGACGACCTTGACCATGGCATTTTTGTCATCTGCGGGAATGTTGATGACGGCGTCATCAGGCAATTGCAAAGCTATTTCAGCCAAAGTCTGGGAAAGGGGCAGGCGAGTGTGAAGAAGGGAATTGAATGTGGGAACGACCAGCTTCTGATTCTTCAGGGATACTTCCCCAATGACCACAGCTGTAACATCGGAACCAGCTTTGCGCGTAATGGTCAGGGGTTCATGGCTGAACACCGGCATATTGCCGATATTTTCCGTAGATCCCCTTCTTCTCCATTCATTTCCAGAATAATAAGCGGCAAGCTTGGTGGTTGCCGAATTAAAGATATTAACCGTGTCTGCAGACATGGCGGAGCCGCTTTTCAGGCCAAACTGGTTGTCTTCTCCAAGAATATCATCCAGAGTGCGCGCCTTGCGCAGGACATATGAATCGGGGGGAGTGCCCTTGCTTACCAGATCAGAAAGAAGGCGGTCATCCACTTTAATGGAATGCTCCGTCCAGCTGGCTCCCGGTTTTTTCCAACCATCCCGGTTTAAGGGAAGAGCTATAACTTCATTGCCGAAGTGAAGAACCAGCACATAGGCGGAGTTTTCATTCATCAGGTCGTTGAAATTAACGTCCGGGTCCGTGATGGTGACTTTATTACCGGAAATGGTAATGTTGCCTTCTTCAAGGGTGTGCTGTACCAAGGCTTCCGGATGCACCCCTAAACCCAGATAACCCGTTGCTTTGGCGTACAGGGTTGTCTGGATATAGCCGCAGGGCGTACTGTAAGCCGTTTCCGCATGCAGGGAGGCGATTGTTGCCGGAAGCAACGCGCATGCGCAGAGAGAGGCTGGCAGACAATGTACCGGATTGATAAACATTAACCCATTAAGAAGAAAGGAAATCGTTTGTCAATTAGGAAAGGGGGAAACATTCCCGTTTTTCATTTGTCAGACTTTTCCCCGGATGGAGGAAGCTTTCAGGTTTGTCCGGGGGATGGCCCCGGGATTTGAAGCGCAGGAAGGGCTGCCGCCGCTTTTTTCAATGCCTCCGGAACAGTAACTTCCAATGGCCGGACACAGGAAAAACAGGACGGAGGCAGGGTGGTAGAGATACGGTGCGGAACCTGGAAGGGGAAAATCATGAAAAAAAGATTTCAGGAATGCTTGGCAGAGGAAGGGGTGGGGAGAGCCTGAAAACAGGGGAGAGGATTTAATAAAATTTTAATGTTTTTTCCGGGTTGTTTTATTTGCGCCCTGAACGTTCTTCCATTAGGTTGATTCCAACATTCAAGCCGGATATCATTCCGATTCCTCTTTTCATGTTTTCAGAAACGCATTCGGACAGCCAGCGGGCGGACAGGATTCTGGCCTCCATCCGGAGGGAGGAAGCCCGTCCCGGCCGCGGCTTGCTGAAAATCTTCTTTGGCATGGCGCCGGGAGTAGGCAAAACATGTGCCATGCTGGAGGCGGCCATTCAGGCGGCGGACAAGGGCGTGCAAGTCATTATCGGCGTGGCGGAATCCCATGGGAGGGAAGATACGATGCGGCTCATTGGCAGGCTGCCGCGCCTTCCCATGAAAAAGATGGTTTACCGGGGAGTGGAAATGGAGGAATTTGATTTGGAGGAGGCATTGCGCGTGAAGCCCCAGCTTATTCTGGTGGATGAACTGGCGCATACCAACGTCCCGGGAATGCGCCACAGGAAACGCTATCAGGACGTGGAGGATTTGCTGGCCGCGGGAATAGACGTTTACACCACGCTGAACGTGCAGCATCTGGAAAGCCGTTCCGATACCGTTCACGACATTACAGCCGCCCCCGTGCAGGAAACCGTGCCGGATTCCGTATTGGCGGAGGCGGATTGCCTCCAGCTGGTGGACATTACTCCGGATCAGCTGCGGACGCGCCTTCGGGAGGGGAAAGTGTACAGCGCTCCCCAGGCTTCCGCCGCTCTGGATCATTTTTTCAAGGAGTCCAATTTGACGGCCCTCCGGGAACTGGCCCTGCGCATCGTAGCGGAGAAGGTGGACCATGAACTGACGGAGGTGCGTACCATTTCCGGGGACCGCTCCATCTGGCGCAGCGGGGAACGTCTGATGGTGGCGGTAGGCCCCAGCCCGTTTTCCGCCCGGCTGGTACGCTGGACGCGCCGCATGGCTTATGCCCTGAACGCTCCGTGGATAGCCCTTTCCGTGGATACGGGCGTGCCCTTGCCTCCTGAACAGCAGCAGCGGCTGGACGCCAATCTGGAATTGGCGCGGCGGCTGGGCGCGGAAGTGATCGTGATGCCCGGTTCCGATTTGGCGGAAACGCTGCTCCGCATGGCTTTTTTAAGAAATGTCAGCCAAATTGTGGTGGGCAAACCGCAGGAAAGCTACCTGTGGGGCCTGGTGCGGCCCATATCCCTGGTGGATAAGCTGGTGAAGGGAAGCGACCAGATTGATATTTACGTGGTTCCCGCCGCTTCGGGACCGGGCCGTAACCGTTGGAAGAGCTGGCACCGGAAAACGGAGAAAGATGGCCGGGATTCCTGGCTGGCCGCAGGCGTGACAGCGGCCGTCACGGGTGCCGGCCTGCTGGTTTCCGCATTTACCGGTTATTTTGCTCCCGGTTTCCTGTATTTGGCCGGAGTAGTGGGCCTGGGCTTTTTCATCCGTTCCCGCTGGGCCATGCTTCTGGCCGCGGCGCTGAGTGTCCTGTTGTGGAACCTGCTGTTTATTCCCCCGGTGATGACGTTCAAGATAGAGCGGCTGGAGGACGCCTTGATGTGCTTCTTTTTCTTTTTGGTGGCCCTTTCTACGGGACGGCTCACTTCCCGCCTGAGGATCCGCGAGCGGGAAGAACGGGAACGGGAAAAAAAGACCAATGCCCTGTTCCTGTATTCCCGGGCCATTGGATCCGCTTCGGACGTGCCTTCCCTCATTTCCGTCGCGGCGGGACAGATCAGCCAGATTATGGGGGTGCGCCTGGCTGTCATGACGCCGGAAGGAGGCGGCGGTAAGCTGAGGCTTTGGGAGACCGGCGGAGAGTACGCCATGGATGAGAAGGAATGGAGCGTGGCAGTCTGGTGTATGGAACACCGCCGCCCCGCAGGAAGGTTTACGGATACGATCCCGGTAGCGGAAGGGTTTTACCTTCCCATGATGTCCGGGGAGCGTTGCATGGGCGTACTGGGCGTAAGGCCAGAGGAAGGGGAGTGCCTGACGGCCGGGCAGAAGGATTTGCTGGAAAGCATGGGAGCGCAGCTGGCCATGGCTCTGGAGCGTGAAGAATTGAGGGCGGAACGGGCGCGTACGCGGCTCATGGAAGAATCGGAAAAACTGCACCGATCCCTGTTGGACAGTGTTTCCCATGAGTTCAAAACGCCTTTGGCCGTGATTGAGGGCGGCTGTGAAAAATTGGCCGGACGTGCCGCGTCCGCACCGGAGGAGCGGGAAGAATACGGGGAAATTTTACTGGCCGCGCGCCGTCTGCGCCGCCTGGTGAAGAATTTGCTGGATGTGAGCCGCCTGGAATCCGGCGCTTTGAAACCCAAACTGGACTGGTGCGATCTGGGGGATGTTATTGAAGGGGCTCTGGCTGCTACCAGGGAAGCACGCCGGAATCATCCCGTGTCTGTTTCCCTGCCGCCGGACTACCCGCTGGTGAAGGCGGATTTTTCCCTGATGGAACAGGTACTGGTCAATCTGCTGTTGAATGCCTGCGTACATACTCCTGAGGGAACCTCTGTTACGTTGCAAGGTGGTGCCGACTCCGTGCGCGGCCAGGTCTGGCTGGATATTCATGACATGGGGCCGGGCATTCCTCCCGAACAGGCGGAAACCATTTTTGAACGTTTCCGGACGACGCGGCCCGGTGGTTTGGGCCTGGGGCTCCCCATTGTGCGCGGGTTCATGGAAGCTCAGCGCGGTGCCGTCTCCCTGGTTCCCGTTTCCGCCGGAACATGTTTCCGGCTTGTCCTTCCCCTGGTGGAGCACGATAGTGTTCCTGAAGAGTAATTCCTCCTGCCTCATGAGCAACTTTCCTGCAGATATCCTGATTATTGACGATGAACGGCAGATACGCCGTCTTCTGAACCTGACGCTGACCGGCGCAGGCTACCATGTCCGCGAGTGTGAAAACGGGCAGCTTGGCTTGAGTGAGACCGCTCTGAAGCGGCCGGATGCCATTATTCTGGATCTGGGGCTTCCGGACATTAACGGCTTGGAAGTGCTGAAACAGCTTCGGGAGTGGACTCAGGTTCCTATCCTGATTCTAACGGCTTGGGACAGGGAGGATGAAAAGGTGGATGCCTTGGATGCCGGGGCGGATGATTACTTGACCAAGCCGTTCAGCGGCCGTGAATTGCTGGCGCGCCTGCGCGTGATGCTTCGGCGCAATCGTCCGGACCGTG
>ENA-ORND01002122-ORND01002122.1-human-gut-metagenome-genome-assembly--contig:-NODE-2122-length-12454-cov-4.085410_pt1 | contig 12454 bp, 7 predicted proteins | sample MGYA00242111_ERZ509014 | MGnify/ENA primary metagenome ERZ509014 (study PRJEB26280, sample SAMEA2338694) | human gut metagenome | biome: human gut; feature: human-associated habitat; material: faeces... | reverse complement strand
CTGCCGTAAAGCCGAGCAGATCGGCCAGCGTTTTCTCATAAGACAGTACCAGCTGCTTCTGCAACGGATATCCGTACAGCGCCATCGACGCGACGCTGTCCTGCACGGCCATGATCTGCTGCCGGTTTTTCCGGAAACGAGCCTCGAAATCGGCCAGCAGCTCGGTCTTGCCCATCTTGTCGAGCAAATAGCCGTAGGCGTACACTTTATTGTCGTATATGAATCCCCATACGCCGGCGAGCGAATCGCCGATCGCCTCGTTCAGCGAACGCACGACCGACAGACGCGAGTAGATCTCGTCGGCCTGCTGCCGGTCGGACGCAGCGGCGTATTGCGCGGCCAAAGAGTCCAGCCGGGCATAGTTCGATATGTAGCGGGCGATCAGCCGGCCGGGCAACGCCTCCTTCTGCTGCGCCTCGAGCAGCGAGCGGTAGTCGGCAGCCGACAAATGGTCCCTGAAATAGGCGTTGTAGACCAGATTACGCACTTGCTCGCCCGCCGCTTTCGGTCCGACGACAGTCCCGGACGGTCCGGAACCGTTCATATTGCTTACGATGAACTCTTGCTCGATCGTTCCGATTTCATTGGCAGTCACACCGATACGATTGCGAATTTCATACAGTTCCTTTTCCAGACGCAAGATTTCGGCCCCGTACTTCTCCCGCTCGTCGGGCGACGAGTGCGAAGAGAACAGCTCGCGGGTATCGCCGATAATGCGCACCACGGAATCTTCCATGCGGTGGAGCTGTTGTTCCCTTCCCAGCAACTCCATGTATTTTTGATCGTTCTCCAATCCGGCCACCCGCGCCGAGACATTTTGCCCGAAAAGCACGTACGGAAACGCCGAAAGACACAGAAAAAAAACGAATCTATTCATTACAAGAATATTGAATACCGTTATCTCTTTCAAAAATTCATATACCTATTTCCACCAATTGGTAACGAACAATTGCAACAGACCGAAAATTTCGAGCCGGCCGAGCAGCATGAACACCGTACAAATATACTTAATCGCTCCGGGAAAATCATGATAATTGCTCATACTTCCGGCTTTTCCGAAACCGACGCCCGCATTGGCCATGCACGAAGCCGTCATGCTGAAACTCGTCTCGAGGTCCATGCCGAACGCAGCTACAACGATTGTACCCAAAGCCAGCAGCATCAGGTAGAACACGATGAACAGCATGGCCATGTCGACGACGCTCTGTTCCTGTATCACGCCGTTGAGCTTGACGCGAATCACGGCATTGGGGTGCTGCCGGCGAATCATCATCGCCCGGATCGTCTTGAACGCCAGCAGCACGCGGTCGCATTTGATTCCGCCGGCAGTCGATCCGGCGCAAGCACATTGCATCGTAAACAGAGTCAGCACCATAATAGCCAACGGCGTCCAAACCGACGAATCGGCCGTGGCGAAACCGGTCGTCGAAGACACCGACACGACCTGAAAAAAGCCGTAGCGCATCGACGAGGCAAAAGTCGGATACATATCGCTCGCCCAAAGGCTGACCGAAACGATCAGACCTCCGAACAACAGCGACAGAACATAGTAGCGACTGATCTCGGAACGGAATATATTGTTGCTTTTCCCGGTCAGCGTAGCGAAAATCAGTCCGAAATGAAGCCCCGATACGGCCATGAAAAACACGACGATCATCTCGACCCACAGACTGCCGTACGCCGCGATACTGGCATTCCTCGTACAGAATCCTCCCGTGGCGATCGTCGAAAACGAATTGCACACGGCCTCGAACCAGCTCATTCCCGCCATCCGGAGCAATACCGTCTCGACCAACGTCAGACCGACATAGACGACCAGCAGAATCTGCAGGATTTTCTGCGTCCGGTAGCGGAAATTATCCTTGGCCATGGACGAAAGCTCGACGCTCGACAGGCGCATCTTGGTCGATCCCATCGACGGCAGGACGACCAGAACGAACATCACAACGCCCACGCCGCCCAACCAATGGGTCGAGGCTCGCCAGAAAAGAAGCCCCCGCGGCAGCGCCTCCACATTGCTCAGGCTGGTCGATCCGGTCGTCGTAAAGCCCGAAACGGCCTCGAACCATGCGTCCGAAACCGAAAACTCGCCCCCCCAAAGCACATAAGGGAGCATGCCGGCCAGACACGACATCAGCCATGCCCCGACGACGATCGCATAGCCCTCCTTGCTGGTGATCTGTCCGCCGCGCGGAACGAATATCAGCGGAAAAGCGCCTAAAATGGCCGTCAATACGAAACTCTGCAACAGCGGGTAGAAACCGGTATCCATGCCTCCGAGCAACGATACCACGACCGACAGCAGCATGAAAGCCGCGTCCAGCAGCAAGATCAACCCTACATATCTCAGTACGACGTTCAACCGCATGGCGCCACTGTCTTTATTTGCTCTGATCGATCAGCGACTCGATCCGCTCCTTCAGTCTGTATACCTCGTCTTTTCCCTCGATAGTCACCTTGAAAGGCATCTTCGAATCGAGATAGGCTTTCAGAGCGCTGTCGATTTTCAGCACGGGAGTGATATAGTACAGATTGACGAAATAGTAGAATATCAGCACGATCACGATGGCGATCACCAGCGCGATGAATCCGGGCATCGTCGCCCGGTAGGCATTGTCCTCCAGCCGCCTCGCCTTGGCATCCATCATATTCTGGGACGAGACCATGAAATTCTTGATCGAGGAGGTCAGGTCCGAATAGGAGGTCTTGTAGATATCGACGAACCAGTCCACGTTCTCCTTTCGCAGGCTGTCGCGCAGGTATGCGCCGACCGTCTCGTTGTAGCTGATGTTGGCCGCATAGACCGAATCGAATCCCTGCAGGTCGCGGATCGAGATTTTCGCGTCGCTGATAGCCGCCTCGAACTTCTCGCGTCCGGCATGCAGCAGCGAGTCGCTCTCGCGGTCGCTCCGGCCCGAAACGATGATCTGAAGCAGAGCCGTGTTCTGATCCTGAACGGCGTCGAGCATCGTTTTGGACAACTCCATGTTTTTCAGGCTGGCGCCCAGCATGCTCTGCGTCGAGCGGCTCAGCTTGCTGAGCTCGAAAAAAGAGATCAGTCCAGAGAAGAAAAGCAAAAGGCCCAGCGCCAGAAATCCCAGCCGGATTTTTTCCCGAATACCCATGTTTTTCATACGCCCGAGTTTTTACGGAAATACAAATGTAGGCATTTTATAACGTTTTCGCCACCCCTCACGCGAGAAACGTCGCGTCCATCGCCGCCCCATCGTCCGAAGCGCGCAATACCACCGAAGAGATCGTATTCACCCGGTTGCGATCGAACGGAGCGCGCACCTTGATATAGTTTTCGCTATAGCCGAACATCCGGCCGTCCCGCCGGGTGCTTTCCCACAACACCGACGCCGTCCGGCCGTCATAGCTGCGGCAGAACGCCCGGTGCAGGCGATCGCACAACTCGCCGAGCGCGGCCGCCCGGCGCTCGATTACCGGAGCCGGAACACGTCCGGGCAGATCGGCCGCCGGAGTACCGGGGCGGACGGAATAGGGGAAAACGTGCAGAAACGCAGGCTCGATCCGTTCCAGAAAGTCGTAGGTCCGGGCGAAGTCGTCGTCCGTCTCCCCGGGAAAGCCGACGATCACGTCGATCCCCAGAAAGGCATCGGGCATGGCGCGCCTCACGGCTCCGATCCTCTCGGCGAATTTCGTCGTATTGTAACGGCGGCGCATCAGACCCAGAATCCGGTCGCAACCGCTTTGTATCGGAATGTGGAAATGAGGTTGAAACTTCTCCGAAGCGGCCGTGAACGCGATGACTTCGTCGGAAAGCAGATTCGGCTCGATCGACGAGATCCGGTAGCGATCGATCCCTCGAACCCCGTCGAGCGCCCGCAGCAAATCGACGAACCGCTCGCCGGTCGTTTTGCCGAAGTCGCCCGTATTGATTCCCGTCAGCACGATTTCGCGCCGGCCGCCGGCCGCAATACGTTCCGCCTCGGCGACCAGATCGGCGACCGGCATATTCCGGCTGCCGCCGCGGGCGTAGTGGATCGTACAGTATGCACACTTGTAGTCGCAGCCGTCCTGCACCTTGAGGAAGGCCCGCGTGCGGTCGCCGCTCGAAAAGGCCGCGAAGAACGATGTGAGCGAATCGGCATCGCAACTGTAAACCTGCGCACGGCCTTTGCCCGGAAGTTCGAGCACACGTTTATATAAATCGCCCTTATCGTTGTTACCCACGACAATATCCACACCTTCGATTGCCGCGATCTCCTGTGGTTTGAGTTGCGCGTAACACCCCGTGACGGCGATGATGGCACCGGGGTTGCGGCGGTGCAGCTTGCGGATCAGGTTACGGCATTTCTTGTCGGCATGTTCGGTCACCGAACAACTGTTGACGACGCATATATCGGCTTCAGCATCGGGTGCCACGCGGACGAAACCGCCCTCTTCGAACTCCCGGGCAAGGGTGGAGCTCTCCGAAAAATTGAGTTTGCAACCCAGGGTATGGAAATTGACTCGGCGTTGTTGCATAAAATATGTGTTTTACTGGGCGAAATTACGAAAACCGTACGAAAAGGGGCGTCTTTTCAACAAAAAAATTACAGACCGAGATAAATAGAGCAGAGGCGCCCTGTACGGACGCCTCTGCAGCATAAGAAAAACGGAACACTACTCGTCCGTCCGGGGACGCATGACGGCACCGCCCATCGGTCGTATGGGACGGATATCCCACAAGTCGCCGAAAGGCTTCATCGGACTGCCCCCGCCGCGTGTCAACGACGAAGCCTGGAGTTCCGGCTTCTTGCCGCTCTTGATCCACACCAGCGCAATATAGCCGAGCTGATCTTCCATCGTACCGAACTCCCCCGGGTAGATCGCCGAATCGTCAATCTCGACATCGGGGACAAAACCCGTCGAATAATCCCGGAACCCCTTGGCGTTCTCAACGTAAAAGGTAACAGGGTAGAGCAGGAACTCATGATTGTAGAATGACCGCATCACTCCTTCCATACCTACGTTCTTGCCGTTGGTGGTCTGCCCGATGAGGTTGACCTCGATGTCCAGACCACGCAGGCCATTGATCACCATTTCACTGGCCGAAGCGGTCGTCTGGCTCACCAGCACATATATCTTCTTCAACCCCACAGCATGCTGAAGCGCCGTTTCGAGCGGTTCGTATATGCGCTCAACTGTTTCCTTGACGCCGATCTTGTAGTCACCGCCTTCACCGGCTTCCGTGCGGTCTTCATTGAACGTGGTATGTGCATAAACCTGTCCCTTGTAGTCGTTGCCCGCAACCAGCGTACCGAGCACGGCGCTCGAAAGCACATCGCCACCGTTGTTGTAGCGCAAATCAAGAATCAGGTCGGTGACGTTCTGCTGGCGGAAACGTTCGAATGCCGCCATCAACTCATCGTCGTAGTCGATATTAAAGCCCATATAGAGCAGGTATCCCACCTTTTTGTCGGTGCCATCGATGCCAACCACCTTGTCCATGTAGATGGCCGGATCGGTAAAGGAAGCGGCCCCGAGCTGGATGTTGCCTTTCGAGCTGAGCACAGGAGTGCTTCCGTTATCTTCCCAGGTCACCTGGCTAACCGCAATCTCGACAGACCCGTCGTATACATACTGGCCCAGCGTCTTGTAGTTGGCATCGGTCACCTCCACGCCGTTGACCGACGTGATGAAATCGCCGCGCACGAGTCCCGCGTCGTCAGCCGGCGTCCCAGGAACGACCGCCATAACCGCAAACCCGATATAGTCGGTACCGAGGCGGGTGGCTTGCAACAGATAAATACCTGACCCGGACTGCGTCTGTCCCGGAGCTCGCGACACGGGAGCATCGCTTTGCAAATTAGAGTAATAGTACATGCGTTTCTGCCCCTGCCAGAAGCCGTCGTCGTGGTTCACGTCATCCTGGGCAGCTACGCCGTCGAGGATCGAGGTGAAAAAGCGGTCGTAGCTAAGGCTGTAATCGAGGAAGAGGTTTTCGATCGGACGATTCCACAAGTAGAAGTTCTTCATATAGTCCGCTACCCATTCGTTCACGGAGCGGTATTTACCATCCCCCTGCTCGGTTGTACCTTCGGCCTGCTTCACCACGAAAGAGGCCGATGCGGCGTATCCTTTCACATGGACGGTGATCGTGGCCGTACGCGCCTCGGCAAGGTTGTTCTTGGCGACCTTCAACCTCAGCAGCGATTCGCCCGCCACGCCCGAGGGAGTCTTCACCTCGCACCAGTCAGCCGAGCTCACAGCCGTCCACCGGCCTTCGGCGGTAAATTCGAAATCGAGCGTCTCGCCTTCGATCACGGCCTGGTTCTCAGCCTTCCATGCGGGAGAGGCAATCCCCGCACCTTCATTCAAATCATCGTCGTCGCTACACGACACACCGACCGTCAAGGCCAGCAGTGCCGCCAGCATCCATCCAAACAAATTCTTCATGTCTAAAGTATTTTATTAAGGATTAACGCATCATTCGTTCTGCCGCAATACGACGGCTGTCGGCCACAGGAGCGGCATCGAGGGTCACGGGCACCCGTTCGGGCAGGCTAACCTGCCGCACGTTCTTCACGGCTGCCGGCTCGGCGCCCTGGTCGGCATCGCGCGTCAGGACGATCTCGTCCGATGCTGCAAAAGCCATATCACCCCACCATTGGCTGGTACCCGACAACACACCGGGATAATACTCAAAGGAGTTGTCGACCGCTTTCTTGACCGTCAACGTCAGATCGTCCGCCACTTCGATGGGGAAGCTTATCGCCATATCCGTGTAATTGTCGCTGTTGGGACGTTTGGCATAACCGTGGAAATAGAGTTCCTTGCCGTTGAACTTCGCCATCGTGTAATCCAGCTCCCCGTTTATCGGAGCGCTCGTCGAAATCGTGTTGTCACTGTTGAATTCGATGAACCACTTCGGCCCGTAACCGGCATTGGCTTCCTCTTCGTTCGCAACCCAGCCGTTCGCAAGCAACTTCTCAGGATCCGCATACTCCACACCGCACGGAGCAAAACCCAATACGACCAGGCGGTTCATATCGTGGTAAGCCTTTTCGGTCGCCTCGTTCACACCCGTGGCAATAGTGACAGAGAAGGTCACCGTTTTGCCTTCGAGATCCTTGGTCGTCGCGGTGTATTTGCCGGGAAGTTTCGCACGCACGCCGTTTCCATCGTACTGCGGCAACGAAACTGTCGCGAAATCCTTCACTACGGAAACGCCCACGCTTTCCTCATTCGTCGCACAAACACCGAACTCGTACTCGGTATTCGGCGTGAGCACGTCGCTCTCGATGACAAGCCCCTCTCCACTCATAGCAGCAGCAACCTGTTCCGGGGTTAACGAAGTGCCGTTGGCAGCGATGACATCGCCGGCCGTAAGCGCCTCGTTACCGGGACGGCTGAGAACGTCTTCGATGGATCCCCTCGGGAAAACTCCGGCCACCATCGAGACCGTATAGGTCGTCTTGATCTTGAAGGCCGCTTTGTTCCACGGCGTTTCGACGGTTACGGGCTCGGCAGTCAGCTCGGGCAGGGGCCCGGTAGGTTCGCCCGTCGTAAAGTCATAGAGCAGGAACTTCTCGCGCATGTCCTTATCGAACCCTACGATCCCGACCTGGTACTCGGTATTGGGCTTAAGGCCCTTTGCATTGACAGTGATAGTCCCCGAACTTTCGTTCGAAACATCGTCCCAATGGCCGATAATCATACGGCGAACGGAAGCCTCGCCCTCGAAAGCAATATAGTCGAACTCCGCCTTCGTGTTCACATGATAACGGAAGCGCTCGATTCCTTCCTCGGGCTTAATGGTTATATCGGCCGTCATCGAAGCGATATTGCTCACAGAGACATCGATACCATATGGGGCAGTGCCGGCTTTTTTGGTCTTGAAGACGAGCGTCTTCGCTGCATCCTTGGCCACTTGCCCTTCGCCGTCGACTTCACCGGCTATGATGATAAACTCCATATCGGAGTAAATATCCTGGCGAAAGCCGCCGGCATCGAAGAAAGTGGTATCGAAAACATAGGTGTCGTCTTCAGTGGCTTCCTTGCCAAAAGCGCTTACATAGGAGGCCGGAGTACCGCCTGCAAGGTTGATTATATAGTCATAGTCAGACTTGGAAAGGCAGACGTGCTTGTATTTGGCCACGCCTTCGGGCTTCATGATATGATAAGCGAAAGAAGTAGTCTTGACACTTTCGAGCGTAATCATGTCGGTATAAGCGACATGCGTGTCGATCGATTCGGATACGAGTTTGCTGTAAAGGAAAGGGTTGAGGTTGCGTGCGGCGGCATAGAGCTTGTACTCGGTGTCACCAGTAAGGTCTTCGATTTTGACCTCGACCTTTTTAGCACCTTCGAACATGGCTACGATACCATTTTCGAAGAGAGCCTCTGCATCGGCAATCGTTTCCGATGCCGGCAATACAGCGTAGGCATAATCGGCTGCACCGCTCGTAGTAATTGTAAATGATGCGGTTGTACGGGTTACATCACCCACCTCAACATTAATCGTGGGGGGGGGATTTTTGCCGTCATTGCCACCCTCGTCATCACTGCACCCCTGCAAACCAAACGTCGTCAGAAATGCGAATCCGGTCATGCCGAGAAATAAAGATGTACGCATAAATGTAAAAATGTAAAAAATTTGAAAATAAATGGGGTTAATCATGCGGATACCGAAAAAACAAGCAGGCATCCAAGCGCAAATATAAAAATAATCGAATGCTTTTCTATATCCAAGAACTAAATTATCCAAGTAAAAAACGTAAATTTGCGCGCAAATAAAGAGAACGAGGATGGAATTTTTCAGCGATCTGATCCAATACGGCTACCTGTCCAATGCGCTGGCGGCATGTGTCCTCTCGGGCATAACGTGCGGCGTCGTAGGCACCTACGTCGTATGCCGGAGGATGGTTTTCCTCGCGGGCGGCATCACGCACGCCTCGTTCGGCGGGCTGGGCATAGCTTTCTACGCGGGAGCCAACCCCATAGCCGGGGCGATGGTCTTCGCCGTGCTTTCGGCGCTGGGCATCGAGTGGGCCGGGAGCCGGGGGCGCATCCGCGAGGATTCGGCCATCGGCATCATCTGGTCGGTGGGCATGGCCGTCGGGGCGCTCTTCATGAGCCTCAGGCCGGGTTACACCTCCGGCGACCTCTCGGCCTACCTGTTCGGCAGCATCGTCACCGTGACGCACGGCGACGTCGTGGCGCTCGCCATCCTGACCGCGGCCATCATGGCCGGGGCTCTGCTGTGGCTGCGCCCCGTGATGTACGTGGCTTTCGACCGCGACTTCGCCCGCAGCCGCGGCATCCCGACGCGCGTGATCTCCTACGCCATGGCGGCGCTGGTCGCCGTCACGATCGTCCTCTCGATCCGCATCATGGGCATCGTGCTGCTCATCTCGCTGCTCACCATGCCCGTCGCCATCGTCAACGCCCTTTCCAAATCCTACCGCACCATCGCGCTCTGCGCCCCGCTGGTCGCCGTGGCCGGCAATGTGGCCGGACTGGTCGCAAGCTACAATTTCGAAGTTCCGCCCGGGGCGGCCATAATATTTACCCTCACCCTTACGCTTATTATAGTAAAACTATTACCTTTGCGTCAGAAAAAAGCCGGAGCCGCCGCATGAAAACCATCCACAAACTCGTACTGAAAGCCTACCTGGGGCCGATGGTGCTCACGTTCTTCATCGTGATGTTCGTCCTGATGATGAACATCGTGTGGCGCTACATCGACGAGCTGGTCGGAAAGGGGTTGAGCGCCGGCATCATCATCGAGCTGATGACCTATTTCATGGCCAACATGATCCCGCTGGGGCTGCCGCTGGCCATGCTGCTGGCCGCGATCATGACCATGGGCAACCTGGGCGAGAACTACGAGCTGCTGGCGATGAAATCGGCCGGCATGTCGCTCGTCCGCATCACCAAGCCGCTCATCATCCTGGTGAGCGTGATCGCCGTGGGCAGTTTCTTCATCGGCAACAACCTCGTGCCGTATGCCAACAAAAAGGTGTACAGCATCATCTACGATATCCGCCAGCAGAAACAGAGCCTCGAATTCCAGGACGGCCTGTTCTTCAACGGCATCGACAACATGTCGATCCGCGTGAGCCGGCAGGAACCCGAAACGCACCTGCTGCGCGACGTGCTGATCTACGACAACCGCATCGCCGACGGCAACATGAACACCATCGTGGCCGACTCGGGCTACATCCGCCTGTCGGACGACAAGCGGTTCCTGCTCGTGACGCTTTTCAACGGCGAGATGTACGAGCAGACCCGCAACAGCCAGTGGTTCACCCAGAGCAGGCTGCGCCACCACATCTTCGACAAGCAGGATCAGACGATCCCCATGGAAGGCTTCGCCATGCAGCGCAGCGACGCCAACCAATTTTCGAACAGCCAGACCAAGAACATCAACGAGCTGCAGCAGGATATCGACTCGCTGGAAATCCTGGTGAACAACGCCACGACCCGTTCGTACGAACCGCTGCTCAAGGAACAGATATTCTCACGCGACAACTCCGTGCTGCCGCAGCCCGACAGCCTGCGCAAAGACAAGAGCGGCTTCGGCAGCCTCGAAGCGATGGACTCCCTCTCGGCACTCAAACTCCGCGACAAGGCGCGGATATGGAACCAGGCGCGGACGCTGGCCAAAAGCTCGCGCAACATGTTCTCGTTCGACGAGTCGGCCGCCAAGGAGGCGCTCAACCAGCTGTACCGCAGCAAGGTCGAGTGGCACAAGAAAATATCGCTCCCCGTGTCGATCATGATCTTCTTCCTGATCGGGGCTCCGCTGGGCGCCATCATCCGCAAGGGCGGCCTGGGACTTCCGGTCGTGGTGTCGATCATCTTCTTCGTGATCTACTACATCATCAGCCTCTCGGGCGAGAAACTGGCCAAGGAGGGCAGCTGGGAAGCCGTATACGGCATCTGGCTCTCGACGTTCATCCTCACGCCGATCGCCGTATACCTGACCTACAAGGCCACCAACGACTCGGCATTGCTCGACACGGACTGGTATGCCGGAAGACTCAAGGCATTGAACGAGCGCATGCGACCTGCGATCAACAAATTGAAAAACGCGATAAAACTCAAACGAAATGGCAAAAAGCACGATTCTGAATAGTGTAGAAGAGGTTATTGAAGATTTCCGCAACGGCAGGATAGTGATCGTCGTCGACGACGAAGACCGCGAGAACGAAGGCGACTTCATCGTCGCGGCGGAGAAAATCACGCCCGAAATCGTGAACTTCATGCTCAAGGAGGGACGCGGCGTGCTCTGCGCCCCGCTGTCGGAGGAGCGGTGCGCCGAACTGGGGCTCAACATGATGGAAGAGAACAACACTTCGCTGCTGGGCACGCCCTTCACCGTGACGGTCGACCTGCTCGGCAACGGCTGCACCACGGGCGTCTCGATCCACGACCGCGCCGCGACGATCCGCGCGCTGGCCGACCCTGCGACGAAGCCCACCGATCTGGGCCGCCCGGGGCACATCAACCCGCTGCGTGCCCGCCAGAAAGGCGTGCTGCGCCGTCCGGGGCATACCGAGGCCGCGATAGACCTCGCCCGGCTGGCCGGCCTGCAGCCCGCAGGCGCACTGATCGAGATCATGAACGAGGACGGCACGATGGCGCGCCTGCCGCAACTGACGGAGATCGCCCGGAAGTTCGGCCTCAAGATCATTTCGATCGCATCGCTCATCGAATACCGGCTGCGCGAAGAATCCATCGTCGAGAAGGGCGAGACCGTCGACCTGCCGACCGCATGGGGCGACTTCCGCATCACGCCGTTCCGGCAGAAGAGCAACGGGCTGGAGCACGTGGCGCTCACCAAAGGCGAGTGGACGGAAGACGAACCGGTGCTGACACGCGTGCATTCGTCGTGCGCCACGGGCGACATCTTCGGCTCGTGCCGCTGCGACTGCGGCGACCAGCTGCACGAGGCGATGCGCATGATCGAACGGGAGGGCAAGGGTGCCATCATCTACCTCCAGCAGGAGGGACGCGGCATCGGCCTTTGCAATAAAATCAAAGCTTACAAGCTCCAGGACGAAGGGCTCGACACGGTCGACGCCAACGTCCGGCTGGGCTTCGGCGTCGACGAACGCGACTACGGCGTCGGGGCGAGCATCATCCGCGAAATGGGCATCAAGCACATGCGGCTGATGACCAACAACCCGCTCAAGCGCGCGGGGCTGGAGGGCTACGGGCTGAAGATCGACCAGATCGTGCCCATCGTCATCGCCCCCAATGAGCACAACCTGCGCTACCTGAAGACCAAGGAGCAGCGTATGCACCACACGCTGGGGCTGGACAAGCAATAAACCCGTGCGATGAAACAGGCCGCGCCCGGAGGCGGGATGCAGGCCGGAAAAAACGTCAGACAACGATGAACCCGAAAGAACTGCGTATCGTATTCATGGGCACGCCCGAATTCGCCGTGCCGTCGCTCCGGGCGCTGGTCGCCGGGGGCTATAACGTCGTGGGCGTG
>ENA-ORND01002119-ORND01002119.1-human-gut-metagenome-genome-assembly--contig:-NODE-2119-length-12465-cov-2.528606_pt1 | contig 12465 bp, 9 predicted proteins | sample MGYA00242111_ERZ509014 | MGnify/ENA primary metagenome ERZ509014 (study PRJEB26280, sample SAMEA2338694) | human gut metagenome | biome: human gut; feature: human-associated habitat; material: faeces... | reverse complement strand
GGCAGCAATAATCGTACTATCGGGGATATGGCCCACAAATATAATAAAACACACTAAATTATCGATGTTAGTAAAAGGAAAAGTATCAAATGATTAATTTACAGAATATAACCAAAATATACCGGACGGGTGACAATGAAACGGAAGTATTCCGGGATTTCAATCTGTTTGTTGATGACGGAGAATATGTTGCGGTAATGGGGCGCTCAGGTTCGGGAAAGACTACGTTACTAAATATTATAGGGGCAATGGACGGTTTTGATTCGGGAAGATATATGTATAATGATGCCGAAGTCAACAAACTTGACAGACACGGATTGGAACAATTCAGACGCAATCATATAAGCTATGTATTCCAAAATTATTTTCTCATTAATTATTACTCGGTAAGAGAAAATATAGAACTGCCGCTTATAGCAAAAGGAATAAAACGTAAGCAGCGCAGAGAGATTGCGGAACAGAAAATGGAACTCGCAGGAATATCAGATATAGCCGACAAACTTCCGGCATATATATCGGGCGGACAGATGCAGAGGTGTGCGATTGCAAGGGCACTCGCTTCCGGTAATGACATACTGCTTGCCGATGAGCCGACGGGCGCACTCGATTATCATACGTCCAAAGAGATCTTAAAGCTGATCGAGGATGTGAATATAAAATACGGCAATACGGTTATTATGGTTACGCACAACGAGGCGATCCGGCATATGGCAGATCATGTGATCAAGCTGCGCGACGGGGAAGTACGTCACAATGAGATCAACACGGATAAAGTTTCAGCGGCAGATCTGGAATGGTAAGGAGTGTGACCGGCATGAAGAAGAAAAAGACAAGAAATCCGCTGATCAGACGCATACCGAGGGAACTGGCGGGAGACTGGAGAAAATATCTGCTCGTGAGCCTGTTCCTCATTTTGACAATCGGCTTTGTATCGGGAATGTACGTTGCCAACGAGAGCATGATGAAGGCTGCAGATGAGGGAGTCACGAAATATAAGCTGGAGGACGGACATTTTGAACTGAATGAGGAGGCGGATCAGACACTGCTCGCCGCGATTGCCACGGGAGAGAAAGCGGATGTAAAGCAGTATTACACGGACAAGGCAAGGCGTGAGCTGGATGAGAAGTTTGACGATGAATTTGAGGACAAGTTCAAGGACGAATTCGACAGCCAGTTCAAGGAGGAATTTGACCGGAAATTCAATGCGGAATTTCAGACACAGTTCGACCAGACATTTGCGGCGCAGGTAAAACAGACACTGCTGGCACAGGGGATGGATGAGACCATGGCTGCAGCGATGCTAGATACGGCGGTGGCGCAGGCAAAGCAGGCGGGAAGTTATCAGCAGGCCTACGATGCCGCTTACGAGAGCGCGTATCAGAAAGCCTACGATACCGCCTATGACGAGGCGTATGGGAAGGCACATGACGAGGCGTACGAGAAGGCTTACGACGAAGCCTGGGACAAGATTCTGGATGAAATTGATGAAAAATATCAAAAGGCGGAAGACAAATACGAATTGAACGATCCTGATTTTGCGGCGGTTCCGGTGAATTTATTTGAAAATTTTTACCGGAATGAAGAGGAGGATCACGACGGCGACGGCGTCCCGGACGGGAATGTCCGCGTTTTCAAAAAGACGGACGAGGTCAATCTGGCGTGTCTGATGGAAGGAAGCTTCCCGGCATCTTCCGATGAGATTGTGGTGGACCGCATGCACGCGGACAATGTCGGCATTGCGGTGGGAGATACCATAACGGTCGGCGGAGAGGCGTATCGTGTCGTCGGACTGATCGCCTATGTCAATTATGCCACACTGCATGAAAAAAGTACGGATCTGATGTTTGATGCGCTGAAATTCAATGTGGCGATGGTGACGGAAGACGGATTTGCGCGCCTGCACGAGAAGGTGCACTATGATTATGCGTGGAACTATGTGACAGAACCGGCGGATGAGGCGGCAGAAAAAAATCTGTCGGATGATTTTATGAAAGCCCTGCTGACGCAGGTGGTTGTCGCGGATGCGGAGATTGAGGATTATGTTCCGGAATATGCGAACCCTGCCATTCATTTTGCAACGGATGACATGGGCTCTGATGAGGCGATGGGCGGTGTGCTGCTCGATATTCTGATTGTGATTATTGCTTTTATTTTTGCCATTACAATCAGCAACACGATTGCTAGGGAGTCGGCTACCATCGGAACACTTCGCGCTTCGGGTTACACGCGCGGGGAACTGGTGGCACATTATCTGTCGATGCCGGTCATTGTGACGCTCGTCGCGGCGCTGATTGGAAACATTCTCGGATATACGGTGTTCAAAAATATTGTGGTTTCGATGTATTATAACAGCTACAGCCTTCCGACTTACGAGACGATATGGAATCCGGATGCGTTTATCAAGACGACACTGATTCCGCTGATTCTGATGTTTGTTGTGAACCTTGTGGTGATCGCGCGGATGATGCGCCATACGCCGTTACAGTTTTTGCGGCATGATTTAAAGAAAACAAAGCGCAAAAAAGCGATGCGCCTGCCGCGGTTTCAATTTTTGAGCCGTTTCCGCCTGCGCGTCATGTTTCAGAATATGGCGAATTATGCGATCCTTTTTGTCGGAATATTCTTCTGTATGGTCATGCTGGCGATGGCTGTCGGCATGCCGGATACGCTCGGCTATTACAAGGAGAATGCCAAGGATCTGATGTTCGCGAAGTATCAGTATGTGCTTGCGTCCTGGGAGGATGAGGACGGCGATGTCATCACAACAAAGGAGCCGGGTGCGGAAAAATTCAGCATGACATCTCTTTTACGGAAGAGTGATACACTCGATGAGGAAGTATCTGTCTACGGCATCTCCGATGACAGCCGGTATGTAAAAATCGATGATCTTACTCATTTAAAAGAGAACGAGGCATATATTTCCGCCTCCTATGCGGACAAATACGATGTCTCTGTGGGCGACGATGTCACACTGGATGAAAAGTACGAGAATCAGCAGTATACCTTCCGGGTGGCGGGCATTTTTGACAAGTCCCAGAGCATTGCCGTATTTCTGCCGATTGAAAATTACCGGGAGGTATTTGAGCAGGATGCGGATGCGTTTGGTGGTTATTTCTCAGACACGGAGATTACGGACATTGCGGAGGAAAATATCGCGACGGTAATTACGGAGCAGGACATCACGAAAATGTGCGATCAGCTGGATCACTCGATGGGATCGTATATGAGTTATTTCCAGATCTTATGCATCCTGCTGTCTGCGGTGTTAATCTATCTTCTCACAAAGATCATTATTGAGAAGAATGAGACGGCAATTTCCATGACAAAGATCTTAGGCTATGAGAACCGGGAGATTGCTAGCATTTATCTGCTGTCGACCACGATTGTTGTGATCGTGGCGGATGCAATCTGCGTGGTGCTTGACGCGCTCGTGATGAATGCCGCCTGGAAAGTGATCATGTACAGTTACAGCGGATGGTTTTCTTTTGTCATTCTTCCGGCGGGCTATGTGAAAATGTTCGCGTTTGTTCTGATCGGTTATCTGATCGTGATGGTGTTTGACTTTATGCGGATCAGGAAAATTCCGATGGATCAGGCATTAAAAAATGTCGAGTGACATCCGCCCGGGGAAAAGAGAGGGATATCTATTGCATAGTTTCCGAAATTCTTCTATAATCAAGGGGATGTTTTTTGAAAAATCCCCGAGATAAAGGAGCAGAACATGGACAAAATAGAAATCTATATTGACGAATTACTGGAGAAGAGTACCCCGGATCGCCCGATCTGGAATATTGAGAAGATTCTGCAGGGCTTAAAGTCCACCTGGAATTACATAGACGGATGCATGATCAAGGCGATTCTTGAAATGTACGCGATCACAAAAGACGAGAAATATTTTCGCTTTGCCGACAACTTTATCGACTGCAAGGTCAGAGAGGACGGATCGATTGAGGGCTATTCGGTAGAAGAATTAAATATTGACAATGTCAATGCGGGAAAAACCCTGTTTGAGCTCTACGATCTGACCGGAAAAGAAAAATACCGGAAGGCGATCGATCTTGTATACAGCCAGATTGAGCAGATGCCGCGCACGGCAGAGGGAAATTTCTGGCACAAGAATATTTACCCGAATCAGGTCTGGCTGGACGGACTGTATATGTGTCAGCCGTTTTATATGGAGTATGAGACGAGATTTCATGAGAAGAAGAATTATGACGATATTTTCCGCCAGTTTTTCAATGTGGTGGAGCATATGCGCGATCCGAAGACCGGACTGTACTATCATGCTTATGATTCTTCCAGAGAGATGTTCTGGTGCGACAAGGTGACGGGGTTAAGCCAGAATTTCTGGCTGCGTGCGCTCGGATGGTATTCCATGGCGCTTCTTGACACGTTGGACAAGGCGGATGCGTCGGTGGGAGAGCCGTATGAGCGCCTGAAGAAGGTGTTTGTGGATCTGATGGACGCCATGTTAAAGTATCAGGACGCCAGCGGCATGTGGTATCAGGTTGTGAATTTTGGAGGCATGGAGAAGAATTATCTGGAGACCAGCGGAAGCTCGATCATGGCATACGCGCTGCTTAAGGGTGTGCGCCTGGGCTTTCTGCCGGAGAACTATCAGACATACGGTGCAAAGGCATTCCACGGCATCTGTGAGAAATATCTCTCCGAGGATGCGGACGGAAGCCTGCACTTGGACGGCATCTGCTTAGTTGCCGGACTTGGCGGAAAACAGATGCGCTCCGGCACCTACGATTATTATATGTCGGAGCCGGTGGTAAAAGATGATGCAAAGGGCGTCGGCCCGTTCCTGCTCGCTTATACTGAGATGCGCAGAGCAGGACTGATCGAAGCCTAGGGCGCTTTTACTCGATCAGGGTCAGCCCGGAGATGTCCGGGTGAATGGTCAGAGAATAATTGGTATAGTATACAACAAAGCCGGGCGCGCTGCCGTTCGGCTTTTTTACGTTCTTTTTCTGGAGATAGTCAATCTCAATCTTGTCGTTGTCCCTGCCTTTGGAATAATAACCGGCGAGTTTTCCGGCTTCCTCAAAGACGCGGTCCGGCAGTTCGTCGTTGCCGGATTTTACGATGACGTGGGAGCCGGGCATTCCTTTGGCGTGAAACCACCAGTCGTTGCCGGTGGCAAATTTAAACGTCAGTTCCTCGTTCTGGTAATTGTTCTTCCCGACATAGATGTCATATCCGTCGGAGGAACGGTAGTGGAACGGTTTGCTCTTAATCTTGGCCTTCTTGTCGGTGCGCTTCCTGCGGATATAGCCGTATTCGATCAGTTCTTCCTTGATCTGCACGAGATCGTCTTCCGTGAGTGCAATATCGAGTGAGGTTGCGATGCTCTCTAGGTGCTCGATCTCGGCGCGTGTCTCCGCGGTCAGATCCGTGAGGGCTTCATACGTGCGCTTTAACTTATTGTATTTGTCGAAATATTTCTGGGCATTCGCCTTGGCGTCAAGCATCGGGTCGAGCGGAATTTTGATCATCTCGTTGGTGTAGTAATTGAGCGCCTCCAGTTCCTTTGCGCCCTCCGCAAGTCCATAGCCGTAAGTGTGGATCAGTTCGCCGTAGACTTTGTACCTGTCGCGCTTTTCGGTGTCCTTTAACTGCTTTTCCTGCAGCTGGTATTTCTTGCGGCTGCGGTCTAAGGCGGTGGCGACAATCCGGCGCAGGTCGACGGACTTCTGCCGGATGCGCGTGTAGACGTTGCGTGAAGCGTAATACTGTTCCAGGACCGCTGAGATCGAAGAAAAGTGCTGCATCGTGTATTCGCTTCCGTTTGCAGCGGCACCGGTGGAATTTGTGGCTTCCGCGGCATCGTCGCTGCCGACACATTCGGTCAGACGGAAGCAGGAAAATTCGACCGGCTCCCTGTCGCGGGTAATGATGTTCGGCTCGTAGCGGTGCTCTTTTACGTTCTCCATCAGCCAGGCAAAGTTGTGATAGAGATGCTTTTGGGCATCCGGGGTAAGCGAATCCACGGACATGTCGCCGTCGATGGAGGCGCGGTGGCAGATTTCGTTAGCGACGAGGGTGCTGACACCGGTAAAGGAGGTGTAGAGCGCCTTTGCGATCGGAAGCGGCTTTTTCATGGCGCTGCCCAAAAAAGTCTCCTCCGTGACCTCCAACGGATTCAGACGGTCATCCTGCGTTGCGGGAATGCAGTAGGTGCGTCCCGGCAGAACTTCACGCAGAGAACTCATCGCAGCCGATACGTGTTTGATGCTGTCGATGATTCTGCCGTTCGCATCGCAGAAAATGATATTGCTCCGCTTGCCCATCAGCTCCACGATCAGGGTTTTCTGACACAGGTCGCCCATCTCGTCCAAGTGCTCGATCTTGAAGTTGATGATGCGCTCCATGTGCGGCTGGCTGATCTCCACGATCCGTCCGTTTGCGATATGCTTGCGCAGAAGCATGCAGAAATTCGGCGCGGTGAGCGGACTCGGTTTGTTGGTGCCGGTCAGATATAAAAACGGCAGGGAAGCGCTCGCCGACATGGCAAGGCGGTACTGACCGTTAGATCCTTTTAAGGTGAAGAGCAGCTCGTCGGTTTCCGGCTGCGCGATTTTGCTGATTTTGGCATTCAGAATCGTGTTGTTTAATTCGTATACTAAATTGGATATGACAAATCCGTCAAAAGCCATGATGTTTGTACTCCTTCATAAATAATGTGAATCCATTATAGTAGAAAACGCTGCAAAATACAAATGGAAAGAGGAGTCGGGGAGTTAGAAAAAACAAACTGGGTCTTTACAATTCGGCTTTGGGAAGGTAAATTAAGAGAGGGATTTTTATATCCCTTATTTTATGCGGTGCGACCGAAAACGGGGACACCGGACAGGAGGTTATCTATGGCAAGAGAATTACCAAAAAGAAGTGAGGTAAAAGAGGAATATACATGGGATGTAAGTGCAATGTATGCTTCCAAAGCAGCATGGGAGGCAGATCTTAAGGAAGTAGTTACGATCGTTTCTGATCTCGCAAAGTTAGAGGGCAGTGTTATGGCTTCCGCAGAGAAGCTTCTTACGGCGCTGGAGCTTGGCGCGCGCGCAGAGCAGAAGATCGATCTGGCGTTTAATTATGCGGAGCGCCTGTTTGACCAGGATCAGAAGAACACCGAGCATCAGGCAATGTCGCAGAAAATGTACGGTGTTGTGACGGATTATCAGAGCCGCACGGCATTTGTTGTGCCGGAGATTCTGGCAGCCGACAAAGCAACGCTTGCGCAGTATTTTGCTGAAAAAAAGGAACTGGAACTCTACCGCGGACTGGTAGATGAGATCCTGCGCACCAAAGAGCATGTCCTCTCGGCGGAGATGGAAAAACTGGTGGCGATGACCGGAGAGATGGCACAGACGCCGGAGCAGGTATACTCCATCATTAACAATGCGGATCTGATCTACCCGGAGATCGAGGATGAAAACGGGGAGAAGGTGCGCCTGTCCCACGGCAACTTTGTTCCGTTCGAGGAATCAGGCGACCGCCGCGTAAGAAAGGATGCGTTTGAGGCATTTTACAGCATCTACAAGCAGTTTGCAGGAACGATTGCAGGGCTTTATAACGGACAGGTAAAGCAGCAGATTTTCTATGCAAAGGCGAGAAATTATGCGTCCACGCTGGAGGCGGCAGTCGATGCGAACAACGTGCCGTCGAAGGTTTACCGCAATCTTGTGGAGACTGTGAACGCCAACATGGACAAGATGCACCGCTATGTAAAGCTGCGCAAGAAGTGCCTCGGGGTGGACGAACTTCACATGTATGACGTCTACACGCCGATGATCGCGGATGCAGCCAAAAAGGTTTCCTACGATGAGGCGAAGGAGACGGTGCTTAAGGCGCTCGCACCTCTTGGTGAGGACTACGTTGCAACGGTAAAGGAAGGCTTTGAGAACCGCTGGATCGATGTCTATGAGAACGAGGGAAAGCGGAGCGGCGCATACTCGGCAGGCGCGTTCGGCACGCACCCGTATGTCCTGTTGAATTATAACGATACGTTAGATAACATGTTTACGCTCGCACACGAGATGGGACATGCCATGCATTCCTGGTACTCGAATGCAAATCAGCCTTATATTTACTCCCAGTACAAGATTTTCGTGGCGGAGGTTGCCTCTACCTGCAACGAGATCCTTCTGATGGAGTATCTGCTCGCGAACACGACGGACAAAAAAGAGCGTGCCTACCTGTTAAATCATTATCTCGACAGCTTTAAGGGAACAGTGTACCGCCAGACCATGTTCGCGGAGTTCGAGATGAAAAGCAACCAGATGGCGGAAGAGGGCGAAAGCTTAAATGCTGAGAATCTCTGCAAACTCTATTACGAACTGAACCAGAAGTATTTTGGCGAGGATATGGTCTCCGATCCGCAGATCGCTTATGAGTGGGCAAGAATCCCGCATTTTTACTATAATTTCTATGTATACCAGTATGCGACCAGCTTTTCCGCAGCGGTGGCGATCGCGCACGGCATTCTCGAGGAGGGCGCACCGGCAGTGGAGCGCTACAAGAAGTTCCTCTCCGGCGGATGCTCCATGTCTCCGGTAGATCTGTTAAAACAGGTCGGCATCAATATGGAGGAGCCGAAGCCGATTCAGGATGCACTCGATGTATTCGGAAAAGTGCTCGACGAGATCGAGACACTGATCTAGCAAAAAGATGTAAATGATTGATTACGGCAGCGGAAAGTCTGGAATACTATACCATAAAAGAAACAGGAGGTATGGTATTCGTGAAACAGGTAGAAGTGCTGCTGAATGCGCCGGAGCGCGCACTAAGATTCTGCAATATCCTAAGTGCCTGCGAGGGACCGTTTGATCTTGGGCGGGGCAGTTACACGGTGGACGGCAAGTCCATTCTGGGAATCTGCACAATGGATCTTACTGTGCCGCTCACACTTTCCATCTATGATGAGACGGAAAATGTGCTGGAAAAAATCCGGGAGTTTCTGGTGTAAATTCCGGATGCGGCGCAGGGTTTTTCTGTCTATAAAAACGGTTTCAGTTCGCATGCGAGCAGTTCTTCCATGCGGATGAGTTCTTCTGCCTTGCCTCTGGCCTCGCGGTCAGCGGCAAGGTACTGGTTGATGTGCCGCTGCATTGTCTTGGTGCCCATGTGGCAGCCGTCCGTAATCAGATCTGCACAGACCCGGTCACTGTCGTCGATGGCAAGTTTTGCGTTCGTTTTGATCCAGGACATGCCCTTGGCGATGACGCCCGGGTCTTTTGTCGTATCGCCGTATTTCTGCAGCAGAATATGCAGTTCGTTGCCGAGCTGTTCGTGATGGTTTTTGGATGAGATCAGAATCTCACGCAGCTTCTGATCTTTGACATTTTCCAGAATCTCGCCGATGGAATAGACTGCCATCTGCGTTCCGGCGTTGCACTCGCGCAGCAGATAAATGGTATCTTCGTTAATCATAGTTGTCTCCTTTTGGGAACCTGGTCTGAAGCGACGGCATCCCTTTTCGATAATATGTCTTTTTTATTTTGGAATTATACATGACAATTTGTCATAACAACTGTCTTGTCATCTGTAAAGATATGTGCTATACTCGGATGAAATGTGACCGGCGTATCAGATGCCGGGATACGAAAAGAGGGAATAAATAAGATGAGAGATATGTACTATGACGTAGTGATTGCAGGCTGCGGAGTGGCAGGGCTGTATACGGCGCTGCGTCTTGGAAGAGACAAGAAGATTCTGATGCTGTCCAAAGAAGATCTGGAGAGCTGTGATTCCATGCTGGCACAGGGAGGCATCTGTGTGCTGCATGATGAGAACGACTATGATTCCTATTTTGAGGATACCATGCGGGCGGGACATTATGAGAACCGGAAGGAGAGCGTGGATCTCATGATCCGCGGAAGCCGGGCGATCATCGATGATCTGCTTTCCCTCGGGGTTCGTTTTGCGAAGAATCCGGATGGCACGCTTGCCTACACGAGAGAGGGAGCACATTCCAGACCGAGAATCTGTTTCCATGAGGATATCACCGGCAAGGAGATCACCACGACGCTGCTTTCGCATGTGAAAAAATTGACGAATGTGACCATCATGGAATATACTGTAATGACAGATATTCTCGTCGTGAATGATCACTGCTGCGGCATGATCGCGAAGACAAGGGACGGCGAGACGCTGCACATCCATGCGCAGGATACGGTCATGGCGACAGGCGGCATCGGCGGTCTGTATGAGCACTCCACGAATTTCCCGATTCTGACGGGCGATGCCTGCCGGATTGCGGAGCAGCACGGAGTAGAATTGGAGCACATGGATTATGTGCAGATCCATCCGACCTGTCTCTACAGCAAAAAGCCGGGCAGAAGCTTTCTGATCTCAGAGTCCGCCAGAGGCGAGGGCGCGATTCTCTTGAATCACAAGGGAGAGCGGTTCGTCAACGAACTGCTTCCGCGCGATGTCGTGACGAAAGCGATCCGCGAGGAGATGGAAAAAGAGGGTGTCGACCATGAATTCATCTCCTTTGAGAACGTACCGGAGGAGATCATCAAGGGACATTTCCCACATATTTATGAGAAATGTCTGGAAGAGGGCTATGACATCTTAAAGGAGCCGGCACCGATCGTTCCGGCACAGCACTATTTTATGGGCGGCGTCCATGTGGATCGCGATTCAGAAACGACTATGCCGCATCTGTATGCGGTCGGGGAGACAAGCTGCAACGGGGTTCACGGGAAGAACCGGCTTGCCAGCAACAGTCTCCTGGAGAGCCTTGTTTTTGCAAAGCGCGCCGCACAAAAGATCGAACTTACACAGAAAGGAAAAGAAGAACATGAATCCAATTACCATGCAGCTTGTTGCTGACAAATATATCAAGATGGCGTTAGAGGAGGACATCAACAGTGAGGATGTCTCCACCAACGCCGTGATGCCGGAGTACAAAAAGGGCGACGTACAGTTGATCTGCAAGGAGGACGGAATCATTGCGGGTTTACAGATTTTCGAGCGTGTGTTCACACTGCTGGATGAAAAGACGCAGGTGGAGTTCTTCGTGAAGGATGGCGAGAAAGTGAAAAAGGGACAGACCCTTGCGGTTGTGACCGGCGATATCCGGGTACTGCTGTCGGGAGAGCGCACGGCACTCAACTATCTGCAGCGCTTAAGCGGCATTGCAACTTACACGCACAGCGTGGCGAAGCTTCTGGAGGGATCTAAGACAAAGCTTCTGGATACCCGCAAAACAACGCCGGGTATGCGTATTTTTGAAAAATATGCGGTGCGCATCGGCGGCGGATGCAATCACAGATATAATCTGTCGGACGGCGTGCTCTTAAAGGACAATCACATCGATGCGGCAGGCGGCGTGAAGGAAGCCGTGGCGGCAGCAAAGGCATATGCACCGTTTGTGCGCAAGATCGAGGTGGAGACAGAGAACCTTGATATGGTAAAAGAAGCCGTGGAAGCAGGCGCGGATATTATCATGCTTGACAATATGACACCGGAGCAGATGGCGGAAGCAATCCGCGTGATCGACGGACGTGCCGAGACCGAGTGTTCCGGCAATATCACAAAGGAAAATATTAAGACCATTACATCTCTTGGTGTGGATTACGTGTCCAGCGGCGCGCTGACACATTCTGCGCCGATCCTGGATATCAGTCTGAAACATTTGCGTGTGCTGGAAGGGTGAGAAAATCTATGGAAAAAGAAATGACCGGTGCGGACAGAAGAAAAAAACTGATCTTTCTGATGCGGGAGTCGGAACAGCCGCTCTCCGGGACGCAGCTTGGACAGGTCACGGGGGTGAGCCGGCAGGTCGTGGTGCAGGACATTGCGCTGCTTAGAACAGAAGGGTATCCGATTGTGTCGACCGCGAAGGGCTATCTGCTCAACGAACCGAAATGTGCGACCCGCGTGCTTAAGGTCTGCCATACCAATGAACAGGTTGAGGAGGAACTCACGACGATCGTTGATCTGGGCGGCACCGTCTTAAATGTCATGGTGAACCACAGGGTTTACGGGCGCGTGGAAGCGGCGCTCAATATCAGGAACCGGCGGGATGTGCAGGGCTTCTTAAATGATCTTAGAACCGGAAAATCGGTCCCGCTTTTGAATGTGACTTCCGGCTATCATTTTCACAAGATTTCCGCGGAAAGCGAAGAAGTGCTCGACGAGATAGAGCATGCACTGCAGAAAAAGGGCTTTCTGGCGGAAGTGATGCCCTACGAGCAGGAGACACATGCCTAAACGGCACGATATGCCGCATGACACACCGCATGGCATGCCATGCGGCACCTGTATGTCATAGAGAATTGCTGCCATGTCGTAAGGAATCATTTTGCGGCTCTTGACTTCAAACCGGATTCGATTTATAATAAATCGAATTAGCATCAGAAGCTATCATGTTAGGGAGACAGTGAATGATTAAGAGCATGACCGGTTTCGGGCGCGCGGAGGTTGCGGATGCAAGCCGCAAGTTTACCGTGG
>ENA-ORND01002115-ORND01002115.1-human-gut-metagenome-genome-assembly--contig:-NODE-2115-length-12479-cov-2.587411_pt1 | contig 12479 bp, 10 predicted proteins | sample MGYA00242111_ERZ509014 | MGnify/ENA primary metagenome ERZ509014 (study PRJEB26280, sample SAMEA2338694) | human gut metagenome | biome: human gut; feature: human-associated habitat; material: faeces... | reverse complement strand
AACCCTGGGAGGAAATGGCTCAGAAGTACCGGGGTGGGGAGATCAGCCGTGAGGAATACGATCAGTGGAGATACAGGTATCCGAGGTCGGAAGCGGAGAGAGTAAAACTTAATTCAAAAAGCAGTGAGGAGTAAATATGTTTGGAACCGTTATAATTGATGCCTATACAAAAGATGAAACAGAAGCACTTGCATATGCAATAGATGATATATGTTGCCCTAGCGATAATTACGGATGGGCTTCAGCAGGAATCTACTGTTTTTGGGATTATAATACTCATGAAGTCTTGTACATTGGGTTAGCCAGCGATTTATATGAACGCTTTAGACAACATAATGGTTTGTTACCTATGCAGAACGAAGGATGTAAATACAAACAAATCCAAGAATACTTTATGTCTCATACAAAGCTCGGTTATTCTATTTTTGTTCAATCACCGTTATCACAACCTATTGTTCATAGAAATAAAGATTACTATGAACAATTTGCCGCAGAGAACCACGTCAATTTGAAGAATTATACAACCGAACAAGGAATTAAAGATATAAAAAGAGTTGAAGGTATCCTGATCGAGGCATATAGAAAAAGCTACGGACACTTTCCAAAATGGAATAAGGTAGGAGGCTCAATAGAAGGACAACAGCGTGTAATGAAACATAATATAAATATTGTGAAAAGCTTTAGCAATCCTCAATTGTTTGAGATGAATCCAATTGTTTCAAGGTCAACTATTAGAGAACTATCAGATAATCCAACATATGAAGGCTTTGAGAGTTTTCTTCATGCTGTTAGAATGTGCGTGTTATTATTTGGAATGGATTATTATGAAGCCCTAAAGTTCCATAATGAGCATGATTCATTTGGTTGGTATCATCAAATGTGTTCCGAAGGATATATGAATAAAAAACTTATAGTATAACAAAAAGAGCTATCCGATTCAAATACGAATCAGATAGCTCTAATCTTTTCAGACAATATTTATATCACCGTTGCCAATAATCGAGAAATGTTGCCAAATCGTTGCCATTCAGCAACAGCAAACGGGAAAACCCACGTATTTACGCCATTCCAAAAAAAGGTGTTTTTTATTCCCACTCCACCGTTCCCGGTGGCTTTGAGGTTATATCGTAAACTACTCTGTTTACATGGTCTACTTCGTTTGTTATCCTGTTGGATATTCTTGCGAGAACATCGTATGGTATCTTTGCCCAATCGGCTGTCATGAAGTCGTCTGTTGTTACGGCTCTGATAGCTATAAGGTGGTCATAGGTTCTGTGGTCGCCCATTACGCCTACTGTCTGGACGTTCGGGAGAACTGCAAAGAACTGGCTCAGGCTGCTTTCAATCCCGCTTTTCTTGATCTCGTCACGGAAAACGGCGTCTGCTTCCTGCAACACCTTTATCTTATCCTCTGTTATCTCACCGATTATTCTTACGCCAAGTCCTGGGCCCGGGAACGGCTGTCGCCATACAAGCTCCTTTGGTATGCCGAGCTTTTCGCCGACTTTTCTTACCTCATCTTTGAAGAGGTCGCCCAATGGCTCTATAACGCCGTCAAAGTTGATGTCCTCAGGCATTTTCACCTGATTGTGGTGAGTTTTTATTGTGGCAGCGTCGCCCTTTCCGCTTTCGATTCGGTCAGGGTAGATAGTACCCTGTGCGAAAAATCCGCCGTCTGCCTCTTCTCTGATCTTATCCCAAAATACCTTATAGAACTCTGTTCCGATAGTCTTTCTCTTTTCCTCTGGATCTGTTATGCCCTTGAGCTTTTCAAGGAACTGCTTCTGACAGTTTACTCTTACAAATCTCATATCGAAAAGTCTTGTGAAAGTTTCCTCAACAAAGTCGCCCTCGTCTTTTCTCATAAGGCCCTGATCTACGAACACGCAGGTGAGCTGTTTGCCCACTGCAAGGCTGATAAGTCCTGCGGCAACTGATGAGTCAACTCCGCCTGAAAGTCCCAAAACTACTTTCTTATCGCCTATCTGCTCTTTAAGCTTTGCAACTGTGTTCTCGATAAAGTTATCCATTACCCAATCGCCTTTACAGCCACAGACCTCGTAAAGAAAGTTTTTCAAAATGACGTTACCATACTCACTGTGAGTTACCTCAGGGTGGAACTGAACGGCATATATCTTCTTCTCTGCATTCTCCATTGACGCACATGGGCAATCATCTGAATGGGAAGTGATAACAAAGCCCTCAGGTGCTTCGCTGACATAGTCGGTATGGCTCATCCATACGATATTCTTATCAGGAACGTCCTTGAAAAGCTTGCTCTCTGCGGAGGCTGTTATCTCTATCTTGCCGTACTCGCTCTTTTTACAGCTTTCTACCTTTCCACCGCTCATCCATGAAATAAGCTGACAGCCGTAGCAGATGCCGAGAACTGGTATGCCAAGGTCAAGTATAGCCTTGTCATAATGCGGGGAAGTCATATCATAAACGGAGTTTGGTCCGCCTGTGAAGATTATGCCCTTATAGCCTGCTGCTTTTATTTCTTCAAGTGGAGTTTCAAAGCTTTTTATCTCTGCATAAACGTGGTGATCTCTCACACGTCTTGCGATAAGCTGATTGTACTGTCCGCCAAAGTCAAGCACCAGTATCTTCTCATGTGACATATATTTACCTCTTTTCCTTATGTTTTTTGAAATACATAAATATTATAACACGTTGCCGTCCCTTTTTCAAGAGCAATTTACACACTCTTTGAAGCATGGGGTAAATTAATTGTGAACACCTGACATCAATCAGGAAAATATTCGTTGATTTTAGCTGTTGTAATTTGCTGATAGCTATGCTATAATGAATAGGTATTGTAAAATGCGTGTAAATCAACAGAAAAGAGTATATTGTAATGGAAAAACAACAAAACATTCAAACACAGCAGGCAAAGGAGAAAAAAGGCTTGCTGAAAAAAATAGGAACATGGTTTGCGTCGCCTGACGGAATGCAAACATTACGATTTATAAGTGCCATAGTGGCAGTTATAGCGGTAGGAGTCATCTGTGCTTTGTTGGGCATATACATGGACAAAGACAACTTCCTGCCGAAAGAGCGAAATTATGCGCTTATAGGGGCTTGTGCCATTGAGCTGGCACTGATATTTATTATTGCGAAATTTTTCTCAATTCAAAAGAAGCTGAAAAAGAGCGAAACAAAAGGCTGCATCGACCCTTTCACTGCGGCTTTTATGCTTGGACTAAATTCTTATTTTCTTCCGGACTTTGTAATGGGGTCATATTTTCCAAAGAGCAATGTGCTTTACATTCTCCTTGGAATATTGCTCTGCTGGCTTTTATATCTTATAGGTGCGGTGATATTCCCAAAGCCACACGCCTGGTTTTGCGGAGTGAACGTCATATTTGCCATATATGCTTTGGCACAGTATTATGTCACCGAGTTCAGGGGGAATCCTGTTCAGTTTGCCGACCTTGCCAACATAAAGTCAGTCAGTGAGATAAACGGAATGTACTCACTGTTTTTAGACAGCAAAGTGATGTTTGTGCTTTGTGATCTTATTCTTATTTTCGCTGTAACGGTGACGACAAAAGTAAGGAAGATAAAAATACGCAGCAGGATAATATCGTGTGTGGCTGTTATCGCAGGATGTTTCGTATTCGTATATGGCGGCAGGTTTGCCTATGACCTTGGTATAAAGAACAGATACATCAGGCTGAACTTTTCAGGTGCAGAAAATGCAGACACATACAGGTGCGTAGGCTATGACCTTATGTTCTGCTTTGACGGAATGTTTAACCGTGTGACGAAGCCTGATGGCTACTCCACTCAAAAGGCTGAGGATATCATAACTCAGTATGAGGTACAAAAGGCTGACAAAAAGCCTGCTATCATTGCTATCATGAACGAATCCTTTGCAGACTTTGAGCATATCGCTCAGTTCAAGACTAACAAAGACTATCTGCCCAACTATCACAAATTGCAGGAGGAAAGCATAAGCGGATATGTTTCCGTTTCGGCATATGGCGGTTATTCCTGCAACTCTGAGTATGAATTTCTCACCGGCAACACCCTTGGCTTTTTGCCGTCGGGAAGTGCAGTATTCACCCAATATCTCAACGACAAACAAAACGGTCTTGTAAGCTGGCTAAACGAGCTTGGCTACACAACGCAGGCTATCTCGCCTTGCTCTGAGGGACTATGGGATATAGGCAACGCCTATGAACAGCTTCAATTCAAAGACAGGATATACAATTGTCAGGACAGAATGAGCGATATCCAATATTTCAACGGAAATATCACAGATGAAACCATTTTCAGATATATTGAAGAGCAATATGAAAGACACGCAGGCTCGCCTTATTTTGTATGGACAGCGACCATGCAGAACCATGCGCCGTATGATGACCTCAGCTCTGTTCCGTCTGAGATAACCTTTGAGGACTACAACGACCCTGCGGCACAGGAATATCTAAATCTTATCTATCAGTCTGACAAGGCGCTTGGAGAGCTTATAGATTATTTCAGGAACAAGGACGAAGAGGTCATAATCGTAATGTTCGGTGACCATTATCCGCATATCATAAACTTCACGGAATATCTCTATGGCAAGGACGTGGCTTTACTTTCGACGGAGGATTACTCAAGACTTCGACAGACTCCTTTCCTTATTTGGAGCAACAAGGGAGTTGAAGCGGAGAAGATAGACGATATAAGCCTTAACTATCTTTCAAACGAGGTCATGGAAGCGGCTGGACTTCCAAAGTCGAGATATCAGCAGGAGCTTGACAAGATACGCTGTGACATTCCGATAATAAGCTCTTACGGCTACAAGACGGCTGACGGAGAATGGTATTCTATAAATGATGTGGCTGACAAATACAAGGACACGCTGAACGAATATGAAACTGTGCAGTATTACAGAATGTTTGATAAAAAGCGTGACAATAGTATAAATTAGGCTGTTAAAAAACACAAACAACAAAAAAGTGGGACGTCGCATTTCTGCAATGCAGAAATTGCGCCGATCCCCTGCAAAACAATAAACGGACGAAGCTTTTTTACTTCGTCCGTTTCGTTTTATAATGCGTATCAAAATGCGGGCGAACACTGTTCGCCACTACAAATGACTACATAATTATGCGCTTATTTTTTTATCCTGTGACCTTTTTCTCGAACATGAACATTCCCATGACATCGTTCATTATGCTGTCAGAAGCGACCTTCTTGCTGTTCTTTGTCATTTGCCTTACGACAGTCTGACCGTCATTCTTGCCGAATATCATAACATAATCGTCGCCACTTTCGGAAGTTCCCTCATAGGACACCTGATTTTTAAAGATGTTATATTTCCACTTGCCGTCTTTGAAATATGCGTCAACGGCTTCACCGTAATTTTCGCTTGCCAATTTCATTTCGGTATCGAAATCGTATGTGGAATGTCTTACGCTGAATATTCTCACAAAGGCGATCACAAAATATATCACCAGTATTACCACTGTGATCTTAAGCAAGGTCTTTAGTATCTTTTTGCCCTTACCATAATTCTCTTTGCCGCTGCTTGAATGTTCAGTTGGGGTGCGCCTATAGTCTGCCGCACTCATTTCTCTGTTTCGGTCTGTCTCTCTTACACGCTTTACCCTGCGAGCTTCCTGCTCTCGGCGCATTCTTTCCTCTGCTTCGGCTCTTTTCGGGTGTTCATAAACACGCTTCGGTATGCCCTGTATCCTTGAACGGTCTATAAACTCCTGCTCGCCACGTCTTTGGGTCGATGAGGCGATCGGTACCATTTTTCCGCAGTTGGTGCATATCTTAGCTCCGTCCTCCAGCTTAGAACCGCAGAATGTACAATGTCTGCTCATTATTACCAATCCTTTACACACTTAGAACTGTTTTGTTTGTCGAAGTTTTTTTCTATATCTATGTTGGACTATCCGCCCGTTTTGTTTAATGACACGGGCGAACGCTGTTCGCCCCTACAAATCTTCTTTATCTATATTTACAGATATCTTACAACGCCCACAACCTTGCCAAGTATGCTTACTTCGTCTACTATGATAGGGTCCATAGTGTCATTTTCAGGCTGAAGTCTGTAATGGCCGTCCTCTTTATAGAAAGTCTTTATGGTAGCTGACTCGTTGTCAACAAGTGCGCAGACTATATCGCCGTTTTCTGCATATGGGGTCTGCTCTATAACTACCATATCTCCGTCAAGGATAGCGGCGTTTATCATGGACTCTCCCCTTACCTTTAGAGCAAAAAGCGGATTGCTGTAATGCCTTGCAGGCTGGAAGCTTATATAGTCCGTTATCTCCTCAATGGCAGTGATAGGGATACCTGCGGTGACAGTTCCCACAAGGGGGATCTTCATGCCGTTGCCGCCTGTGAGCCTTATGGCTCTGTTCTGGTTATTTCCCTTTTCAAGAAGACCTTTTGCGGTGAGATTATTTATATATCTATGGGCTGTTGAGGTAGACTTAAAGCCAAACTCCGCACAAATCTCCCTAACTGTCGGCGGATATCCCTCTTCTATGCGATCCTTTATGAACTCGAATACCATTTTCTCGTTCTCGGTTACTTTTCTCATAGCTCCGTCCTTTCTGTTATATCAATAAATCTTTATCTTCTAAACCTAAAGCTCTTTTGCAAGCCTTTTTGCAAGCTTATAGACATCTCCGCAGCCAAGAGTTATAACAAGGTCGCCCTCCTTGCAGTTTTTCTTTATATAGTCGATACACTGTGAGAAGTTATATTCCTTCTGCTGTGCAGTCTGCTTGTCAACAAGCTCGTGGTCGGTCTTGAACCAAACTGCATTTGGTATCTTCTCTGCAAGCTGTTCAGCATAAACACCGTCGGTATTTTTCTCACGGCTTCCCATGATATCCGTGATAACGGCAATATCTGCAATAGAAAGTGCTTTCACAAAATCGTTCATGAGTATCTTTGTTCTTGAATAGGTGAAAGGCTGGAAAACTGCCCACACTCTGTTGAAATCAAGACCCTTTGCGGCTTTCAGTGTACACTCGATCTCCTTTGGGTGGTGAGCGTAATCGTCAACGATAGTAACACCCTTGACCTCGGCTATCTTCTCAAAACGTCTTATTGCGCCAAAGAAAGTATCAAGTCCCTTTTCGATACCCTCCCATGAAACGCCTGAATATCTTGCGGCAGCGATAGCTGCAAGGGCGTTCATGACGTTATGGTCGCCAGGAACATGGATAGTAAGCTCTCTGACAAACTCGCCCTTATAATAAAGCTCAAAGCGTGTCTGCAAGCCTTTTTTGGACTTTATAACGGCAGAATAATCGTTTTTCTTATCCCAGCCGAAGGATATCATTTCCTTGTCGACACCCTCAACGGCTTTCAGAGTATTTGCGTCGTCGCCATTATAGATAACGGCTTTTGAAGCCATGGTTGCGAACTTATGGAAAGACTTTATGATATTTTCGATATTCTTGAAATACTCAAGGTGGTCTGCGTCAACGTTCAGGATAATTGAAACGTCAGGGAAAAGTCTGAGGAAATGATCCTCGAACTCACAGGATTCACAGACCATAGTTTGTGATGAGCCTGCCTTGCCTGAGCCGCCTATGCTTGGGAGCTTTCCGCCTATAACGCAGGAAAGGTCAGTACCCTCCTGAACAAATATCTGTGTGAGCATGGAAGATGTGGTGGTCTTTCCATGAGTGCCTGAAACGCAAAGAGCGTTCGTATACCAGCTTGTGACAAGTCCAAGTATCTCGGCTCTTTCACAGCAGATTGCACCGCTTGCCTTTGCGGCGATAAGCTCAGGGTTATCTGCCATTATTGCGGCGGTATAGATTATAAGGTCTGCACCCTTGATATTCTCGGCTCTCTGACCGAGGAAAACTTCTATGCCAAGCTTTCTTACGGCCTCAAGAGTTTCAGTTTCGTTATTGTCTGAGCCTGTGATGAAATATCCCTTTGAATGGAATATCTGCACCAGAGGGTACATACCAGAGCCGCCTATACCGATAAAATGAACGTGCTTTATATTTTTCAAGATCTCATTTGTTATCATCTTTGTAATACTCCTTAGAATAATAGATAATTCAGAATGTATGTTTATTTTATTATATAACATTTCTAAAAAAAAATAAACCCCTTTTTTGATTATTTTTCAAAAAAAGAGGCAAAAATATTACTACAGGCATTACATCACAAGAAAGGACGCATGAAAATGACTATAACAGAGGTAAAATTCAGAAGATTTATAAACGAGGGCAAGCTCAGAGCCGTTGTGAGCCTGACCTTTGACGGCAGTTTTGCGGTACATGATATCAAGATAGTGCAAGGTGAGGAGCGACTTTTTGTGGCTATGCCCAGCCGACGTGACGACAACGGGGTTTTCCGTGATATCGTTCACCCCATCGACAGCGAGCTTCGCAATGAGATAGAGGGAGAGATACTTTCTGCTTACCGCATGGAGCTTGACAGGCAGGCGGCGGAACAGCAGGATTTAAGTTGAGAACGACAAAAAAAAGCCGATAAAACAGGCATAAAAAACGGGCGAACAATGTGAAATGTTCGCCCTATTATTTTTTCAGCTTTTAGCCCCAAATTTTATCGCCCATGTTTGAGAGATAAGATGTAAGCTCCTCCGCCATTTCATACTGCTCAGGAAGTCTTGGGTGACCGGGGGTCGCCTTGCCTGTTCTTGTGAACATGAAATGTGTTATCTTCTCGTCATTAAGCTCGTTTGCTATCTCGTCAACGGCTTTATCCCACTCCTCACCGTGGCAGAGAACTGTCAGCAGAAGCACAAATGTTGCGTTTGGATACTTGCTTCTAAGGTCAAGGATAATGCTCTTGTAGGCATTTTTCCACTTTGCTCTGTAGTCAGGGTCGGCGATATCGAAATCCTCGTGACCCTCGTTATGAGGGTCGTTCTGACCCACTGCAAAAAGCACAACGTCAGGGGTATAATTCTCAAAATCCCAAGGCGTTACGCCCTTTGCGCCCTCTGGGAAATAGCAAAGCTTATTGTATACAGACTCCATGCCGATATAATTCGGGGCATGATAATAGCCGGTGTTGTCGAAAATTGCGATACCGCCCTGTGCGATATTATGGATCTGTGCGCCAAGGTTTCTTGCTGTTATCATTGCATAGCTATGCCATGCGTTATCGTATACTCCCTGATGATCCTCAGGGTCACAGCTTGCAACAAAGTCAACTGCCTCGCACACTGCGCCTGCAGAAACAGAGTCGCCATAGCATTCTATTTTTCTTGCAGGGAGAGGAGGATTTTCAAGAACTTCTCCGTCGGGGTCTATCTCAAAGCCCATGAACTCAAAGTAATGGGAAGCGTCCTGCCTTTTAAAAAGGGTGACGGTATGAGTGCCTTTTTCAAGGTCACAAGCGATATCAAGGGTGATATCCTCGTCATTTTTATCGAAAGTCACCTTGCCCTCTTTGCCGTCCATAACAAAGCCAAGCTCCTGAATGTTGAAATACTTATGGTTTTTTATCACGGCGGACACGCTTGTGCCTGTGAAAGTCATTTTTACATTTGAGCCTGCGTAATAAAACTCAGGGCGTGTTTTTTCGGAAAAGTCTATTCTGCCCATATAAGTAAGAAAGCTGTTGTCTGCTGTTATAAGCTTTTTATTCTCTGCCATTTTTTCATATCCTTTCGATACTATGATTTTTTTGCATATGTTTATTTTAGCTTTTCAAGGCGTTTTTGTCAAGGATTTAAAACGTTTTCAGAGAAATATTTTTACACGGAGCGAATATACATAGATAAGAAAAATATCAGGGGGTGCTTTTATGAATGATACTCAGGGCAGGCACAATGCCATTCTTGAAAACAGACAGCGTTTACAGCTTTCGGGCGTGACGGACGTTGACAGCTTTGACGAGGATGAGATAAGGCTTTTCACACAGCTTGGAGAGCTGACGATAAAAGGCAAAGACCTGCACATAAACGAAATAAGCGTTGAGTCGGGAGATGTTTCCGTGGAGGGAGATATCTGGGCTTTGGTCTATGGAGAAAAGGACAGAAAGAAAAAGCAGGAGGTTCTGACATGGAACTGGTCATCAGTACACTCGAACAGGGTATGATCTACGGGATCATGGCGCTGGGAGTATATATCACTTATAAAATACTGGATTTCCCGGATCTGACGGTAGACGGCAGCTTTCCGATGGGAGCAGCGATTACGGCAGTCATGATTACAAATGGGGTTCCGGCAATTCTTACGCTTCCGGTGTGTTTCCTTGTAGGAGCGCTGGCAGGTGTACTGACTGGTCTGATCCATGTAAAGCTCAAGGTAAGAGACCTGCTGAGCGGCATCATTATGATGACCGCTCTTTACACCGTCAATTTGCGGATCGCAGGCAGGGCGAACCTTCCGTTTTATAAAGAAGTAACTGTATTTGATAATGGTCTGGTCAACGGAATCTGCCAGGGAGCACTGGCGTCCTGGAAAATCGTACTCGTGATGGTTGTCATTACAGTTGTGGTAAAAGTGCTTTTAGACGCTTATCTAAAAACCGGATCCGGCTTTCTGCTCCGCGCAGTCGGCGATAACGCGTCGATTGTAACGGCGATGGGACGTGACCGTGGTAAAGTAAAAATTCTCGGACTTGCAATTGCAAACGGTCTGGTTACGTTGAGCGGATGCCTGTTTGCACAGCAGCAGCGCTGCTTTGAAATTTCGGTCGGAACCGGAACTGTGGTGGTCGGACTTGCGAGTGTAATTATCGGAACGAGTCTGTATCAGAAGTTAGAAGGAATCGGATCGATTTCCAAGGCGCTTCACAACGTGCGGGTTGGCATGGTAACGTTCAGCGTTGTGATCGGATCAATCCTTTACAAAGCCTGCGTTGCGATTGCACTTCGCATGGGATTAAAATCTACAGACTTAAAGCTGATTACGGCGGTACTGTTTTTAGTCATTCTGGTTGTCAGCATGGAACGAAAGGGGCGGAAAAATGCTTGAACTTTCCCATATCGATAAATATTATAATCCGGGCTCAGTCAATGAAATGTGCCTGTTTCAGGATTTTAACCTGACGATTCCAGACAGCCAGTTCGTGTCGGTGGTCGGCAGCAACGGCTCCGGCAAGACCTCCATGCTGAACCTGATCTGCGGCAGCATTTCGGCGGACGCAGGAAAGGTCATCGTAAACGGAACTGATATCACCGGTCAGAAAGAATATATGCGCCACCGCAAAATCGGCAGAGTATACCAGAACCCTTCTGCCGGGACGTGCCCGAATATGACGGTGCTGGAAAATATGGCGGTTGCGGATCTGAAAGAAAAAGGTTACGGATTGAACCGCTGTGTCAGAAAGAGCCGGGAAAATGCGTACCGCGAGATGCTTTCCGGTCTTGGACTTGGGCTGGAAGACAAGCTGGAAACAAAGGTCGGTTCCCTTTCCGGCGGACAGCGTCAGGTACTGGCGCTTCTGATGGCGACGATGACACCGATTGATTTCCTGATTCTGGATGAGCATACGGCGGCACTGGATCCCAGAACAGCGGAAATTGTCATGAAGCTGACGGATCAGATCGTCCGGGAAAAGAAAATGACGACGGTTATGGTAACGCACAACCTGCGCTATGCATTGGAATATGGGGACCGTATCCTGATGATGCATCAGGGAAAAATCGTTCTGGATAAAGTTGGGGAAGAAAAGAACCGGCTCAACACGGACGAGATCATGGGTATTTTCAACCGAATCAGCGTAGAGTGCGGAAACTGAGGCTGTTCGGATCAAAAAAAGGCAGGACAATGAGAGGCAATATCAAAAACTCATTGTCCCGCCTTTTTTATGGCAATAGAATGTTAACAGAGTTTGCATTCGTATTACTACCGTATTTTTCACCGTTGACGGCGCATGCGCGGGACGATATAATACGGATATCGAAAGGTTTTTGGGCGTTCTATACAATAGCGTGTACCCTTGGCGGACATTCTATTGTCCTGTATAATCGCTGGCGGCGTTCTGCCGCAGGCTGCGGATATTCTGACCGCAGGAAAATTCAAAGAGCAATCATTGTTCCGGTCTTTGGAGAGAGACGGGAGGACGGATGGCGTATATCACGTCGTGGTATTGGAATAAAGGAGATTTTCGCAAGGTAAATGAGGATTCTTTTACGCTGCAGCGAGTTCGTGCACGCAAAAAGGAGCTCATATTTGCTGCGGTTTGCGACGGAATCGGCGGACTGCGGTCAGGAGAATGTGCGAGCGGTCTGGTTGCAGAGCAGCTGACGGAATGGTTTTACCGGGAGGGTTTTTGGAAAATGCGCTCTCTTTTCTGGACAAAACAGATGAAAAAGCGGGCACTCGACGCGCTTTTAGACATGCAGGAAAAGCTGGAGCGCTGCGAGCGGGAGGAAAAAATCTGCAGCGGAACGACGGTAACGATGGTGTTTGTTCGCGGACGCAGATTTGTACTGGTGCATCTCGGGGACAGCAGGGCGTATCAGCTTTGCCGCAAATGCTGCTTAAATCGGGAAAAACAGACCGGAACCAGGCAGCTTTCAC
>ENA-ORND01002107-ORND01002107.1-human-gut-metagenome-genome-assembly--contig:-NODE-2107-length-12503-cov-9.099052_pt1 | contig 12503 bp, 11 predicted proteins | sample MGYA00242111_ERZ509014 | MGnify/ENA primary metagenome ERZ509014 (study PRJEB26280, sample SAMEA2338694) | human gut metagenome | biome: human gut; feature: human-associated habitat; material: faeces... | reverse complement strand
GGCCGTTCGGCGTCAGGCGCTTGTACTTGGGCACGGGGACTTCCATGAAGTCGTCCGCCTCGATCCAGCACTCGCGGGAGAAGGTGATCTCGTGCGTGCCGGACGCGGGATCGGTCGGGTTGTTCTCGACCGTGACGGTCTCGCTCTTGCCCTCGGGATAGTTCGTGATGACGAGCTTCACAGGGTGCAGCACACCCATCGTGCGCTCGGCCTTTTCGTTGAGGTCCTCGCGCAGGCAGTGCTCAAGGAAGCTGTATTCGACCACGCTCGCGCTCTTGGCAACGCCGATGCGGTCGCAGAAGTTGCGGATGGACGCAGGCGTGAAGCCGCGGCGGCGCAGGCCGCACAGCGTCGGCATACGCGGATCGTCCCAGCCGGAGACGATTCCCTCTTCGACGAGCTTTCTGAGCTTGCGCTTCGACATGACCGTGTGATCGATGCCAAGGCGGGCAAACTCGATCTGGCGCGGCTTATTGGGCACGGAAACATTGTTCACGACCCAGTCGTAGAGCGGGCGGTGCGCCTCGAATTCGAGCGAGCAGAGCGAGTGCGTGATGCCCTCGAGCGCGTCCTGAATGGGGTGCGCAAAGTCGTACATCGGGTAGATGCACCACTTGTCGCCCTGACGGTGATGGTGCATGTAGCGGATGCGATAAATAACAGGGTCACGCATGTTGAAGTTGCCGGAGGCTAAGTCGATCTTTGCGCGCAGCGTGCGGCTGCCCTCGGGGAACTCGCCGTTTTTCATGCGCTCAAAGAGGTCGAGGTTCTCCTCCACATCGCGGTCACGGTACGGGGAGATAGCGGGCTTGCCGATGTCGCCGCGGTACTCTCTCGCCTGCTCGGGCGTCAGGTCGCAGACGTAGGCAAGGCCCTTTTTGATGAGCTCGACAGCGTACTCGTAGTCCTTTTCAAAATAGTCGCTGCCGTAGAAGAAACGGTCGCCCCAGTCGAAGCCCAGCCAGTGGATGTCCTCTTTGATGGCGTCGACAAATTCGACGTCCTCCTTCGTGGGGTTCGTGTCGTCCATGCGCAGGTTGCAAAGGCCGCCGAAGCGCTCAGCGGTGCCAAAGTCGATGGTCAGCGCCTTGCAGTGGCCGATGTGCAGATAGCCGTTCGGCTCCGGCGGAAAACGGGTGTGGACCTGCTGGCCCTGGAAGCGCCCACCCTCCGCGATGTCTTCTTCGATGAAGGCGTCGATAAAATTTTTGCTGCCGGATTCGCCCTCAGCGGCGGCAGTCTTGACTTCCTCAGCCATATGATCCATTCCTTTCTTCGCGTCTGCTGTGAGGCAGACAAAATAATGAAGTATTATATCCCGTATTGGGCGTTATTGCAAGCATAATATGCTTGCAGATTCCCTGCACCGGTGCAGGGGTGCGGGACAAAGGGGATATTCTCTTTCGCGAAAGAGAATATCCCCTTTGGAACCCCAAGAGAAAGGCGTTTAGATTGGCAGTCTCGGGCTTGAATGACCTTGATGCCTCCGGAATGGAAATACCTGCGCGCGGCGTTGCCGCGTTTAGTTCTTCTATACGATTTGGCCTACTTCTATTTTCGCTGTCGCTTTGCCTGCGTGTCGGAGGTCTTACGCAATTTCCGTCTACTTTGGATTTTATCAATTCTGTTGTTGCCTGCCAAGGCGGCATTGCTGTGCTCGCCGCGATATGCGCACCATCGGTAGACGGCGATTAGGCTGCACTCCTACAAGATCAGCAGAGCGGCAGCGGATAATAGGAGCAGAGGCAAGTCGTATCGCAGCGCCAATGGCAGCGAGCGATGCGATGCTGCCACGCAGGCTCCCGATTCCGCAGGCTGTGCACCTCTTCAAGCCCCAATCTCGCAATGTCAAAACCTTTCTCTTGGGGGATTTAAAGGGGGCTGTTCTCTTTTGTGAAAGAGAACAGCCCCCTTTGCCCCGTTCCCTGCTGGCACGCAGGGATAATTTCGCTCTTCATTGGAAGAGCTTTTCAAGCTCTTCCCTGCTCATCAGCAAATTGAGCACCTCCACCAGCGCATTTGCGCTCAAATGCTCCGGCAGCTCCAGCCTTTTGCACAGCGCTTTGCGCTTTTCCACGCTGTCCGGGCCGATCAGGCCCAGGTCATAGAGGTCTGCTTTTGTGATGGATTTTCCCTTTACAGTGCTTTCTTCATCAATGGTCGCGCCCGCGCGGCGCAGGGCGTCGAGCAAAATTTCCGGCTTCATGCCTTCGACGCCGAGCTTGCCCTCTTTTCCACCCTTCCTTTTGCGCTTTTCCTTGCCGTAGATGTCCGGCACGTAGGCTTGCAGCACACGACCCTCGGGGATATTGCCCTTGACGCGGTTGCGGATCACGAATCCCGCGCCATCGGGATCGGTGAAAAGGATAATCCCCCGCTCCTTGGCGAGCTTTCGCAAAAAGGCCTGCTTTTCCTTGTCGTTGAACACGGCGAAGCCGCCGAGTTCCACGATGACCGCGTCCACGACCTGCGAGAGCGTGTTTTTGTCGTACCGTCCCTCGACGACGATGACTTCCTTTACCTTCGGCTTTGCCATAGATTCACTTCCCCTGTGCAAGGCGCATCAGCAGCAGCTTAAGCTCTCCCTCGCTGTCGATACCTTTTTCGCTCTTCATGCGTTGGTCGAGCCGCTGGCACATGAGAAGGCTCTGGCTGCACCACTCGCTCGTCGTTTTGCGCGCCGCCTCCATCAGTAAGCGCGCGGGATAGTCCGACCGCATCCCCCACAGCTCCATGAGCCAGAGTTTGTCCTTGCCGTTGTCGAGCGCGATGCGCGCGGTGTAGATGCGCCGCAGCTCCTTGCTGATAACGGCCAGAATGACAAACGGCTCCTCCTGCTTTTTGAGCAGCTGACCCAAAAGCTCCGACGCGCGGCCGTAGTCGCGCTTCGTGATGGCGTTCGTCATATCGAACACCACCGCGTCGAGCACAGGATCGGCCACGGCGTTGATGTCATCGGTCGTGATGTTCTTTCCCTTGGCGTAGGCGCCGATCTTCTCGATCTCCGGCACAAGGCCGGTCATCAGCGCGCCGCAGGTGAAGATCAGGTGCTCCGCCGTCTGTGCGTCGATGCCCTTGCCCAGCGCGCGGAAGCGCCGCGCGATCCAGTTGATGAGGTCGCTCCGCTCCTGCGCCTCGAACTTGACGCTCTGCGCGTTTTTGTCGAGCGCCTCGTAGAGCTTTTTATACGTCTTGCTCGGCTTGTACTCAATGAGATCGTACACGAACACAAGGCAGCAGTACGGCGGGAAATCGTTCAAAAGCGCGATGAGCGCCGTGCGCTGCTCCTCAGGGAGCTTGAAGAGGTCGCAGTCCGTCACGACGATGAGCGTACGCTCGGCCATCATCGGCATCGCCTCGACCGCCTCGTTCAGCTCCTGCATCGTCAGCGTCTTGCCGCTCAGGCGGTGGTAGTTGAACTCCTCAAAGCCCGCGGGGACGAGCTTTTTTTTGATCTCGCCGAGGTAGTATTCGCGCAGATAGCTCTCCTCGCCGTAAAAGATGTAGACCTGACCGATATTGCCCGCGCTCAGGTCGCTTTTCAATTTCTGATAGCCCTTGTTGGGCGTTTTTCTCTCTGCCATGTAGTCCTCTCAGTCCACTGTGATCAATATATTGCCCTGCATGTCCGTGCGGTAGACCGTCATGCCCGCGTCCGTCAGGCGCAGCAGCGCCTCCTCGGTCGGATGGCCGTAGCTGTTGTCGCCCACGCTGATGACGCCGACCTCCGGCGTCACCGATTCGAGCAGCGTCGTACCGGTGGAATACTTCGAGCCGTGATGCCCGACGAGCAGCACCTCGATATCCGGTAAATCATAGGTCTCGACGAGCTTCGTCTCGGTTTTTGCGTCCATGTCGCCGGTGATGAGCGTATCGAAATCGCCGAGCGAGCACAGGATCGTCAATCCCAGCTCGTTCGCGCCCTTGTCGCCGAGCGGCGGATAGATGCTCATTGTCGACGCGCCGTTCGTGACCTCCGTCACCTCGGTGACATAGTGGATGTTCACGCCGTAGCGCTCGGCGAGCGCTTCGACCTTATCGCGGTCACCCTCGCCCGCGTCGATATCGGCAAGGTAGATGGTATCGACATCCACGCGCGCAAAGAGCGCGGCAAGGCCGTTGGCGTGGTCCTCGTGATAATGCGTCAGCACCACGGAGTCGAGCGTCGCGCCCGCAGAGCGCAGATAGTCCGCCGCGATCGCGCCGGCGTCGATGTAGGAATTTTTGCTGCCGCAGTCCACAAGCGCCGCGTGGCCCTCGGAAATGAGCAGCACGCTCTCCCCCTGCCCAACATCGAGCGCGACGACGTTCAGCCCGCCCTGCTCATAGTGTAGGGCATTGACCTTTGCCGCGGCGAAGAGCGACAGGACGGAAAGCCCCACCGCCGCAAAATAACGGTACTTCCCGCGCTTTGCCAGCGCGCAGGTGATGAAGATCGCGTACACGTACGCAAGCCATGCGACGGAAAACGCGGTGTTGAAATAGATGGCGTGGAACGGAAGCTCCTCCAAAAGTCCTGCGATGGCAAGCACGGCGCGAATGCCGAGCGCTGGCACAAAGGCACAGGCCGCGCCGAGCTGCGGCACAGCCGCCGCGATCAGTACCGAAAGTAATCCCAGCGCGAACACGACGCTCACGAGCCACAGGCAAAGCAGGTTGCTCAAAAGCGACACAATGGAGAGCGTTCCGAAATAGTAGCACGCAAGCGGCGTGGAAAACACCATCGCGCCGAGCGTCGTCGAAAATGACAGCAGCGCCGCGCGCACAAGCTTGTGCTTGCCGTGGGCACGCTTCGTGAGCTTCGGCGTCAGCCAGATAATGCCCGACACCGCGGAAAACGACAGCTGCAAGCTGATGCTCGCGATGGCGAACGGATTTTTTAGTAAAATGAGCAGCAGCGCAAACGAGATCGACGTCGGCGGGTCGTTGTCGCGCCCCAGAAGCGGCGCGATCATGCCCATCGAGATCATGATGCACGCGCGCAGGATGCTCGGCGTCAGGCCTGTGACGAACGCATAGAGGAAAATGAGCGGGATCGTCACGGCGCAGCGAAGCTTTTTGCGCCTGTCGCCCATCAGCGAACCGATCAGCGACGCCAGAAAGCAGCAGTGCAGACCCGAGACGGCCATCACGTGGGAAAGGCCGACCTCGGATAAGTTGCTCGCGTCCTCCTCGTCGAGATATTTCTTGTCGCCCAGCAGCAGCGCCCGCAGAAATGCGCCATCGCGCTCGCTGTAGCTGCGCTCAATGGTCTCACCGAGCGTCCTTGCGATGCGCTGCGGCAGATACTTGAGCGCGCCCGCGTTTGTGTCGTCATAAGTCGGGTCGCCGCGCTGATAGAGCAGAATATAGACACCCTTGGCCGTGAAGTTGCGCAGATGCAGTCCCTTCCCCGTCGGGTCGGTCGCACTGTTGAACAGCGCCTCCGCCGTCACGTGCGCGCCGGGCTCGAGGTCCATAAGATCCGCGTCACCGTAGTAGATGGCCCGCCCCGGCAGGCCGCGGTTCAAGATCTTCACCGTGACCTTCGCGCCGTGGCTCGTCTCCTCGGCATAGCCCAAAAGCTCGACCTCAACCGTGTCCTGCGTGCCAAGCAGCGCGTCGTTCGGCGCTTTGATAAAATGCGCATAAAGCGTGTTGTACCCGAACGCAAAGCATAAGCCCAGCGCGCACAAAAACGCGCGCTTTGCCCAGTCCCCGCGCTTGTTTGCGCAGCCGCAAAGTCCCATGACAAGCGCCGCCGCGGCAAACACGCCGCACAAAATGAGCGCCCACTGCGCGCTCAGTAAATACTGCGAGAGCGCAACGCCCGCCGCAAACGCCGCGCAGAAAATCACCAGTACTCTCATCGGCGCGCAGGGTCGTCCGTCAGCCCGAGCAGATAATCGGTGCTGACGCGGTAGTAGTCGGCGAGCTTGATGAGCGCCCACACGGGAATTTCTCTTTCGCCGCTCTCGTAGCGGCGGTACACGCTGCGGTGCATATTGAGCATATCCGCGATCTGCTGCTGCGTCTTGTCATTGTCTTCGCGCAGGTCACGCAGTCGTTTGGTATCCATAAACAATCACCCGGTACAATGCTACCAAACGGCAACATTATTTCCGGTAATTGTGTCCAAACGGAGCCTTTTGTAGTATAGCAGCAACGATTGCTTTTGCCAAGGGGCAAATGCTTGTTCCCTGCACCATGCAGGGGATGCGGATAAGGGGGATATTCTCTTTCCTCGGAAAGAGAATATCCCCCTTTGACCCCCAAGAGAAAGGGCCCACATTGCAAGCGAGCAGCTCGAAGAACTTCAATGCTTGCCGATTGCACTGCCCACAGCGCGGCGCTGCCGCGTTTGAAGCTGCGATACGATTTGCCTCTGCTTCTACTACCCGCTGCCGCTCTGCCCATCTTGCAGAAGTACAGCCTAATTTCCGTCTACCTCCAGTCTCCACAATGCGGCGAGCGCCAGCAATGCCGCATTCGGTAGGCAGTCTGTCGCCAGACAAACGTCACTCGCGCCTCACGATAGTAAGGCGCGGTTGCAAGCGGTCACGACTCGCAGGGATTCATGGCGAAGCCATGTACACCGCACTTACATTGCGCAGCGCGTGCAGTCATTCAAGCTACAAACCCGCAATGTCGGGGGGCGAGGGGGACTCCCCTCGTCCTTTCTCTCGGAGGTTTAAGGGGGATACTCTCTTTCGAGAAAGAGAGTATCCCCCTTTAGCGCACTCCCGCACGGTGCGGGAACAACGTGCAGCGCTGCCGCGCTGCCAATTTCGCTTCCCCTACGGGAAAACAATCAGCCCGGAGGCCAAGTCATGTCGCGGCCGGCGAGAACATGAAAATGCAGATGCGGCACGCTCTGTCCCGCCTGCTCGCCGATGTTGGACACGACGCGGTAACTCTCAATGCCCTTCTCCTTGGTGAGCTTGGCAATGACCTCGAAGATGTGCGCGACGACGGCGCTGTTCTCTTCGTTCACGCCCGCGACGGACGCGATGTGCGCCTTCGGGATCACGAGGAAGTGCACCGGCGCCTGCGGCGCGATGTCGTTGAAGGCATAGCAGAGGTCGTCCTCGTAGACCTTGTTCGACGGGATGTCGCCCGCGATGATCTTGCAGAACAGACAATCAGACATGTTTTATCGCTCCTTTCTGTAAAGTAATTTTATCTTACACAAATTGATTTTTCTCGGCATCGTAGGTGTAACCGATGCCTGCAAGCGATGTTTCGATGCTCTCGCGCGCAACGTCCAGATCATCGCACAGCGCATCAAGAGAATCGTAAAAATCGCGCAGCTTCATATTCACGGCGCTCAGCAGCATCGCCGGATCTTTCGGTAACGCCGCCATCAGCCGAGCTTGCTCAGGATGAGATCATCCACCGCCGCGAGCGCGTCGTCGACCTTGCTGACTTCCGTGCCGCCGCCCATGGCAGAGTCGGGCTTGCCGCCGCCCTTGCCGCCGCAGATGGGCGCGATGGCCTTGATGATATCGCCTGCCTTGATTCCGCTTGCGACCGCTTCCTTGCCGCACACGGCCAGAAGCGTGACCTTGCCGTCATTGACGGAGGCGAGCACGCCGACGATCTTGGGCTCCTTGTCGCGCAGGAAGTCGCCGAGCTTGCGCAGGGCATTCGCGTCCATGCCGTCTCGCTGGGCGGTGACGAGCTTGAGACTCTTGACCTCCTTGGCGGACGTGAGGAAGGAACGTGCCTCGCCGAGCGATGCCTGCTCCTTGAACTTTTCAAGCTGGCTTCTGATCTCCTTCATCTCGCTCAGCATGCCGCCGATGCGGCTTTCGAGCTCGTTCGACGTGGTCTTCAAAAGCTGGGCCGCGCGCAGGAGCTTCTCCTGGCCGCTTCTAAGCTCTTCGAGCGTCTGTTTGCCGGTGATAGCCTCGATGCGGCGCACGCCGGAGGCAACGCTGCCCTCGCTCTTGATGCGGAAGAGGCCGACCTTGGCGGTGTTGTCAAGGTGCGTACCGCCGCAGAACTCCATAGACACATCGCCCATCTCGACCACGCGGACAACGTCGCCGTACTTTTCGCCAAACATGGCGACAGCGCCCTTCTTCTTCGCTTCCTCGATGGGCAGCACCTCGGTCACAACGGGGATGCCGCGCAGGATCGCGTCGTTGACGAAGGTATCGACCGCGAGCAGCTGCTCGGGCGTGATGGACTCAAAGTGCGTGAAGTCGAAGCGCAGACGGTCGGGCTCGACCAGAGAACCGGCCTGATGCACATGGTCGCCGAGCACCGCCTTGAGCGCGGCGTCGAGCAGATGCGTCGCGGTGTGGCCGCGGCGGATGGCCATGCGGCGTTCCACATCAATGGATGCCGTCACGGTGTCGCCGAGCTGGAAGCTGCCGTGGATGACCTTACCGGTGTGCATGAACTTGTCGCCCTTGTTCTTCTGGACGTCCGTGACCTCAAACACGGCCTCGCCGCAGCGGATCACGCCCGTATCGCCGATCTGGCCGCCCATTTCGGCATAGAACGGAGTCTTGTCGAGCACGATGATGCCCTCCACGCCGCTCATCATAGCCTCGGCCTGCTCACCCTCGACCACCAGCGCGACGACCTTCGCATCGTCGACGGAATCGTGGTCGTAGCCGACAAATTCCGTGGACGGAATGTCCTTGCCGAACTCAACGCCCGCCCAGCCGAGGTCACCGAGCGCCTTGCGCGCCTCGCGGGCGCGGGTCTTCTGCTCCTGCATCTCGTGGTCAAAGGCCTTGCGGTCGAGCGTCATGCCCTCGTCCTCGACCATCTCGACCGTCAGGTCGATGGGGAAGCCGTAGGTGTCGTACAGCTTGAACGCGTCCGCGCCGGAGAAGACGGTCTCGCCCTTCTCCTTGTGGGCGTTCAGAAGCTCAGTGAAGATCTTCATGCCGCCGTCGATGGTCTTGGCAAAGTTCTCCTCCTCGGTGCGGATGACCTTGGTGATATAGGCCTGACGCTCGCGCAGCTCGGGATAATGGCCTTCGTTCTCGTGCACGACCGTATCCACGACCTCATAGAGGAACGGACGGTTGACGCCAAGCAGCTTGCCGTGGCGGGCGGCTCTTCTCAGCAGGCGGCGCAGCACGTAGCCGCGGCCCTCGTTGCTGGGCAGCACGCCGTCGCAGATCATAAAGGAAGCCGAGCGGATGTGGTCGGTGATGACGCGCAGGGACACGTCTTTCTCGCGGCTCTGGCCGTAGCTCGCGCCGGTGATCTCCGTGACCTTGTTCGTGATGTTCATCACCGTGTCGACGTCGAACAGCGAATCGACATCCTGGCACACGACAGCCAGACGCTCAAGGCCCATGCCGGTGTCGATGTTCTTCTGCTTGAGCTCGGTGTAGTGGTCGTGGCCGTCGTTGTCGAACTGGGAGAAGACGACGTTCCAGACCTCCATATAGCGGTCGCAGTCGCAGCCGACGGTGCAGCCGGGCTTGCCGCAGCCGTACTTTTCGCCGCGGTCGTAGTAAATTTCAGAGCAGGGGCCGCACGGACCAGAGCCGTGCTCCCAGAAGTTGTCCTCCTTGCCGAACTTGAAGATGCGATTCTCGGGGATGCCGATCTCCTCGTGCCAGATGCGGAACGCCTCGTCGTCGGCGGGCGTGGTCTCGTTGCCGGCGAAAACAGAGGGATACAGGCGGTTCGGGTCGAGGCCGACCCACTCGGGGCTCGTCAGGAATTCCCACGCCCAGTGGATGGCCTCGGTCTTGAAATAGTCGCCGAACGAGAAGTTGCCGAGCATTTCAAAGTACGTGCCGTGGCGCGCGGTGTGGCCGATGTTCTCGATGTCGCCGGTGCGGATGCACTTCTGACAGGTGGTCACGCGGTGGCGCGGGGGCTCCTGCTCGCCGGTGAAGAACGGCTTCATCGGCGCCATACCGGAGTTGATGAGCAGCAGCGACGCGTCGTTCTGCGGGATCAGGGAAAAGCTGGGCAGGCGCAGATGGCCTTTCGTCTCAAAAAAGTGCAGGAACATTTCCCGCAACTCATTGAGACCGTAATACTTGGGCTGAGACATGGTTGGTTTCTCCTTTTATTGTAAAATTTACTGTTGTTCGTTCTGTGTTTTCAGATAAGCGCTCAATTCCGCGAGCTCACGGTCGAGATTTTTATAGAACTGCGTGACGTGCCATCCGTCGCAGAGCGCGTGGTTGATGAAAAGTGACATCGGCAGCATCATGCGGCCGTTTTCCTCGCGGTATTTTCCCCAGGCGAAGCGCGGATTGCTGTCATCTGCGCCGCCGGCGGGCTCTTTGATCTGCGTGTAGTAGAGCCACGGCACACAGGAGACGAAGAAATTCGCCAGCACGTCGCCATCCTCGGTCAGCGTACCGCGCTCGAGCGTCTCCTTCTGCCGCCGCTTGCCCTCGGCGACAAACTTTTCGTAAGACGACAGATCGTCCTCAAGCAGGCAGTAGACGTAAATGCCCGTGCCGTCGGGCTTCATCACGGTGTACGACGGGTCACAGTGATCATACTCAACGACCTGACCGTCGGGCAGCAATCTCCGCCGCAGCTCGGGCACGGCGTTCGCCGCGCGCATCACCGCATAGAGATAGCTGAGGAAAAACGGACGGCCGTTAAGCGAAGCAAGAAGATCCGTAATATCCACCGGAACCGTGATGCCCGCCCACGGGTCGGTCATCGTGCGGAAGTATTCAAACTGGCCGCCGCGCGGGTCCTTCGTCATGTCGATGATTTTTCTTGTCATCTGCTCACTTCCCTCTCACGTCCAGTCCGATAAGGTTCATCTCCGTATCGAACGCGATGCGGAACACCACGGACTTTTTGTCGTATTTTGCGCCGATGACGGCGATGGCATGCGGCTCGTCCGCGTCCGTCACGCCCGTCACCATCGAATCCTTGACTTTTTTGAAGCTGCCGCGCCCCTCGGTCGCGGCGTCCATCATCTTTTTGATATCATCGGCGCTCGTCTGCTCGCGCACGTCCTCGCGCAGCGCGTCGTAGACCTCTTCATATTCGCCTTTCGTCAGCTGCGACATGACGGCAAGTCCCGCGCTCGAGACCTTGTCCTCGTCCATGCCGTCGGGCAGCTCGTTGCCGCGGCAGCGGCTCACGACAGGCGGAACGCCGAGGCTGAGTCCCTCGGTTATTGCAAGGCTTGACACCTCGCCCGGTACCGATGTATTCACGTTTGCTGCACACAGCGCCATGAGAGGGGCAATGTCCGGGCAGAAGCTGCAGAAGCGAACCCGCTCCGCGAGCCCCATGCTGCGGTACATTTCTTCAAGCTCTGCGCGGCGGGTGCCGTCGCCGACGACGAGAAAGCGGATATCCGGCGCCTTTTGGGTGCAGATACGGGCTGCTTCGAGAAAGACCTCATGAGCCTTGCGCTTTTCGAGCCTTGCGAAGATCCCGACGGTAAAATTATCTTTGTTTATGCCGAGCTTTTTCCGTGCGGCGTCAAGCTCTGCCGAGAGAGTGCACGAAAACGTGAGCGCCTCGTCGGGCGTCAGCGTTCCGCGCCCGTAGAGAAGGGATATCGGGTTGAACCTGCCGTGTTTGCGGTCCTCGGCAAGATCGTCAGCCGCGTCAACACAGTAGAGCCACCTGCCCGCCGCCGAGGCAGCGGCGCGCACTATCCGCGCCGCGGCGCCGTCAAGCCCTGCCGCGGCTGCATTGCCTATCATTCTGCCGCTTATCGCTGCGGGAATGTCGATGCTTGCGCTCTCGGGGGTAGAGCATCGCTGTTCGGTTTCCGCAAGCTCGCGCATCCCGCTGCTTACGGCGGCAGCGGCGTCGGCGGCGGACACGGCCGAAGCATGGGCCGTCGGCAGTATAGAAGAGCGGCCGGAAGGATCGGCAAAGTACTGGGCGGAAAAAATAAATCCGGACAACCTGGCCGATGTTGACCTGAGCAATCTGTCGTCGGCCGGCAACGCGAAACTTCCGCTGCCGTGGAGCAGTTTTCAGGCCAGGAACATGTTGGCAAACGGTTCAATTGCCAAGGATCAGGTCAGGACGTTCACTCTTAATTATTTAACCAATGATCGTTTGTACGAAGTGATCGGCAGCGTGTTTTTTACGTCAAACGGTGTTGTTACGATTCGGTGCAGTTCAAATCCTGTGATTGCTGACGCGATGGTATCTAACCCGGTTGCAGGAACTTTTATTGCGACCGACAGTTCACGCGGAGCCGGTACGTTCACCGCTTTGGTGAAAAACAAGACGATCCGTTTTTCAAATACCGGCAGCGTAACGGCAACCGGGGTTTACATCAATGTTGCCGCATTCAGGGAAGTAGGAGATTAGAAAAATGTTTTACGCTTTTATAGAAGACAACAAGCTGGTCGGCGCCGGCGAGTGCCGCCAATTGACGGAAGGCGTCGACAATGTGGAAATTTCGGAAGAAGTGTTCAGAAACATTGAGCGCTATGTATGGAACGGAACGGCTTTGGCCGAAGATCCGGATTTTGAAGTTAAGCGCCGGTCTGCCGAAGTGCGGGCAGAACGGGACGAACTGCTGCTTGTGACCGACAGATATATGC
>ENA-ORND01002078-ORND01002078.1-human-gut-metagenome-genome-assembly--contig:-NODE-2078-length-12597-cov-2.659863_pt1 | contig 12597 bp, 8 predicted proteins | sample MGYA00242111_ERZ509014 | MGnify/ENA primary metagenome ERZ509014 (study PRJEB26280, sample SAMEA2338694) | human gut metagenome | biome: human gut; feature: human-associated habitat; material: faeces... | reverse complement strand
CTGATGAAGATGGTTATAATCTTCAATGTAAAACTCATACTTGTGAAGTAGTAAACAATACTTATTTCGATAAAGCTGGAAATGAAGTTACCGAAAATGAGTACAATTTACAATGCAAGACTCATTCCTGTGAAGAAATAGATAATAAATTCTTTGATAAAGAAGGTAATGAAGTAACTGAAGATGAATATAACCTTCAATGTAAGACTCATACTTGTGAAATTGTAGGTAATAAATATTTTGACGAAGATGGAAATGAAACTGATGAAACCACTTATAAGCAACAATGTGAGATGGTTATAGAAGTTCCTAATACTGGTAGTTCTGATAGTTTAGTATTTACAGTATTAGGTATAGTTACTATTACAGGAGCAGTGTTAGTGATTAAGAAATTCTAATTATTCTAAAAGGCAAACAATATAATAGATAATTGCTTGCTTTTTTTAATATATAAATTAAATTCTTATCAATCATGCTATTTTGATAATTATCCTATAAGCATTTATATCAGGGGCTGATGTTACCTCTGTTTTTTTTCTGAACTTTAGACTTAAAGTAATAGAATCATTTTCATTAAATTCAGCTAGTGTCACTCCATAAAAATCAGTATCTGTATTTTTAATTACATCCTTACTAATTTCTGTTCCATCTAAAATTTCTCCGTTTTGACTTACTCCAACAAATAAAGCTGTATCTTCACTAGCATGACCTGAAAAAAATATTCTATCTTATATATCCCACTGTTTATAATAACAAACTCATCTTCTATATCAGTTATTATATTCTTAAAATCACTTATTCTATTTAAACTGATTGTTTTTCCTTGTAATATTTTTAGATCATAAGTAGTTCCAACATCACTAAATTTATATCCATAAGTAGGATTATTACTTGTTCCACTTTTTCCTCTTGGCATTCTAAACTCCAAGTTATGAATATTGCCATCTACTCTATCAATAACTTCGGCAGACATATTTTCATCTAAAGTAGTGGTTCTTTCAACTATAATCTTATCACCATCAGTTCCTTTTGGTCCTGTTGGTCCTAAAACATACAGTTATTAAAATTTAATCTCTTATTCACAAAAAAATCACCTTCTTACTTATTTATATGTCAGGAATTATTTTACAAATAGTTAAAAAAAAAGAGACTTTCGTCCCTATAATTCAAACTGTGAATTATATAAATCGGCATAGAAACCATTCTTCTTCATTAACTCATCATGATTTCCAGTTTCAATTATATTACCATCTTTCATAACGAGAATTAAATCAGCATTTTTTATAGTTGATAATCTATGGGCAATAATAAATGAAGTTCTTCCCTCTGTTAATTTATCCATTGCTTTTTGAACTAACTCTTCCGTTCTTGTATCAACGTTACTTGTTGCTTCATCAAGAATTAAGAATGGAGAATCTTCAATCATACCACGAGCGATAGTAAGCAGCTGTCTTTGACCAGCTGATACAGAATCATTTTCACCAATAACACTATCAAAACCATTAGGTAAAGTCTTAATGAAATGAGTAAGACCTACTGTATCACAAACTTCTTTTACCATCTCATCTGAAATATTCTCTCTATTGTAAACTATATTTTCTTTAACTGTACCATTAAATAACCAAGTATCTTGTAAAACCATAGTAAATAAACTATGAACATTTTCTCTTGTAAGGTCATTAATAGATACCTTATCTATTAAAATATCACCTTTATTTATTTCATAAAATTTCATAAGCAAGTTCACCATCGTTGTCTTACCAGCCCCCGTAGGTCCAACAATAGCTATTTTTTGACCGTCTTTAACACTAGCTGTAAAATCTTTAATAATAGTTCTATCTTTATCATAACCAAATGATACATGGTTAAACTCTATATTACCTTTTACTTTAGACTTATCTAATATTTTTGTTTTATTAGTTTCTAGACTCATCTCTTCTTCATCTAAAAATTCAAACACTCTTTCACTAGCTGCTGCTGTTGATTGTAGACTTGTGAAAGCTTGTGCTATTTGCATTAGAGGAGAAGTAAATAATCTAACATAAGTGATGAAAGCTATTATTACTCCAAAAGTTATAGCATCATGCATTACAAGTAAAGCTCCTACGATGCATACAGCTACATAACCAAAGTTTCCAATGAATGACATAATTGGTTGCATAAGTCCTGATAAAAATTGACTCTTTCTATTAGCATCATATACTTTTTCATTATACTCATCAAACTTAGTATCAGCTTCTTTTTTACCATTATAAGCTTTTACCACTAAAAGTCCTGAATATACTTCTTCTATATGTGAATTTAATTTACCTAATTCTTTTTGTCTTGCAGCAAAATATTTTTGTGATTTAGAAAGAACTATAAAGATTAAGGAAAAACCAATTATACTAGCAGAAATAGCTGTAAGTGCCATAATCCAATTAGTTATAAACATCATTATTATAGTACCTAATAATAATGTAACAGCACTAACTAATGATGATAGTGATTGGTTCATACTCTGAGCAATAGTATCAACATCATTAGTAACACGTGATAAGATATCACCTGTTTGATTTTTATCAAAATATTTAAGTGGCAATTTATTAATTTTAGTAGAGATTCTTCCTCTAAGTTTTCTAGCAAAATTATTAGAAACACTAGTCATTATAATTGATTCAATAAATGATAGTAAAGCACTAACTATGTATAAGCAAGCTAAGAATAAACTTATCTTCTTAATTTTAGCCATATTCATACTAGGTTCTATTACTTTTCTAATACTCTTTGGCATTTTATCTATCTTTTTATATAAAGCTTTAGCATCTTTCTTATCTTTTATAGTACTAGCTATTTGTAAGAATTTCAATTGATCAATTGAAGATATTTTTTGGTTATTAATAGTAAATTCTTTAAATATTAACTCTAAAGTATTATCAGATAACTTTGCTAAATTATCTAGCATATTAGCTTTATCACTAGATTGCATAACCATCATGAAGTTAGTCTTTTCTTCTACTGATAGATTTGTACTTTTCATTATTTCTTGTGGATTAATATTTTGCAAATTATTAGTAGTCTTCTTACTAATTTCTTGCATTTCATCAACATTTACTATTAATCCTTCTGAAATAGTATCTGTCAATTTAGATAGTTTATTAGGAGCAGCTATTGATAAAACTGATGATAAGATAGCAAAGATTAAAGCCATTGCAATTAGAATTTGGAAACTTTTTAGTTCTTTAAATAAACGTTTCATAGAACCTACAAAGTCTTTAGACTTATCCATCTTTGGTCCACGTGGTCCATTATGCATTTTCTAACTCCTCCTTTGATAATTGTGATAAAGCTATCTGCTTATAAACATCACAAGTTTTTAATAATTCTTTATGCGTACCCATACCAACACATTTACCATTATCAAGAACAAGTATCTTATCAGCATTCATAATTGTACCTATTCTTTGGGCAACTATTAAACTAGTTGCATCTTTGGTATAATTTTTCAATTCTTTTCTTAAGATATAATCTGTTTTATAGTCAAGGGCAGAAAATGAATCATCAAAGATATAAATTTCTGGGTCTCTTGCTACAGCTCTTGCAATAGATAAGCGTTGTTTTTGTCCACCTGATACATTAGTACCTCCTTGAGCAATTGCTGCATCATAAGTCTTATCCATCTTAGAAACAAATTCTTCAGCTTGAGCAACTCTTACAGCTTCTTCTATCTTCTTAGTATTAATCTTTCCTTTGCCATTATCACCAAATGATACATTACTACTTACTGTTCCATGAAATAGTGTAGCTTTTTGGGGAACATAACTAATCTTATTACGAAGTGATTCTTGCTTATACTCTTTAACATCAACTCCATCTACTAATATTTCCCCGTCAGTAGCATCATAAAATCTTGGTATTAAATTAATAAGTGAACTCTTACCACTTCCAGTTGATCCGATAAAAGCGACTGTCTCTCCTTTATTAGCTTTAAAGGAAATATCTTTTAATAAGTATTCTTCAGCATCTGGATACTTAAAGGATACATTTTTAAACTCAACAGTACCGGTTTCTTTAGTATCCCCAGTAAATTTCCCATCTTTGATACTTAACTCTGTATCTAATACTTCATTAATTCTTTTAGCAGAAACACTTGCTCTTGGTAACATCATAAAGATCATGGCAAGCATTAAGAATGACATAATTACTTGCATAGAGTAACTTGAAAATACTACCATATCAGAAAATAAGCTTAACTTATCACTCATCATTGCTTTATTAATTAAATCCGCTCCAATAAAGTAAATGCTAAGCGTTAAGAAATACATTACTAAATACATAATTGGTTGCATAATGGCAAAAGCTTTTTGGTTAAATAATTGAGTATTAGTTAGTTCATTATTTACCTTACTAAATTTATCTTCATGATACTTTTCAGCATTAAAAGCTCTTACTACTCTAATACCGGTTAAATTTTCTCTTGTGACACCATTTAGCTTATCAGTAAGTTTTTGAACTCTTTTAAATCTTGGCATAACTATTGACATTAAAGCTAAGATAGTAACTAATAAAATTATAACTGCTACAGCCGTTACAGCACTCCACGCTATATTTTTATTAAGTATTTTAGTAACTGCCCAAATAGCTGTTACTGGAGCTTTAATTAATAACTGTAGTCCCATAGAAATAAACATCTGAATCTGTGTTATATCATTAGTTGTACGGGTAATTAAACTACTAGTTGAGAAGTTTTTAACTTCTGCTACACCTAAGTTTTCTACTTTATTAAATAGTTTTTTTCTAATGGTTTTTGAAAAGCTTGCTGATACATTAGATGATATATAACCAACTAAGATAGCTGATAACAAGCTTCCAAAGGCACAAAGCAGCATATAGCCACCATTTTCTAAGATAGCACTCATCTTACTTCCTTCAGTCTGAACAAGTTTTGTAATCTCTGACATATAGTCAGGTAATTTTAAATCTAACCAAACCTGTACTAAGATAAAGATAAAGGAAATAAAGATTAGTAAGTAATCTTTTTTAGTAAAATTTTTAAATAATTTAAACATATTTAATCATCCCTTCTTCCAAATATCATAATAAGTCTTAATAGTTCTAATAAAGTTGTTAATATACTTGCTACATAAGTTAAAGCTGCAGCTGTTAACATAACTTTTCCATCATCTAATTCCTTACTAGTAAAGAAATGAGCATAATCTAATTCTTTTAAAGCCCTTCTACTGGCATTAACCTCAACTGGTAAGGTTATTATTTGAAAAAACAAAATAACCATTTCTAGAATTATTCCTAGCCATACTAGATTAAACGAACCAAACAAGCATCCAAAAAGAATAGCAAAATAACCAAACTTTGAAGAAAAATTAACAACTGGTATTAATTTATTCCTAAATCTTAAGAAAAAATACCCTTCTTTATCTTGAATAGCATGACCACACTCATGACAAGCAACAGCCACACTAGCAATAGATGCTTCATTATAGTTAGAACTAGATAGTCTAATAACTTTATTAGTAGGATCATAGTGATCTGTTAAAAATCCACTAGTCCTTTCTATTTTTATATCAGAAAGACCATTGAAAATAATTGGTCAAGAGATGTTTTACTAAATTTCTTAGGAACGGATTTGTATGAACGCCAGGGCAAAGCAATAACTAACTTTTCTAATACACTTCCGATAGAACAGAGCGATTTAGCACAAGCAATTACGAAGGATCCATATAATTTTGATTTTTTGACTTTGCGTGAAAGGTATGATGAAAAGGAACTAAAGGATGCGCTTATAGAGAAAGTTAATAATTTCCTTATGGAGTTAGGTACTGGCTTTGCTTATATGGGCAGGGAAGTGAGAATTGAGGTAGGAGATACTGAAAAATTTATAGACATGTTATTTTACAATACACAAAGGCATTGCTATGTGGTTGTTGAAATAAAAACTGGTAAATTTGATTCTTCATACGCAGGTCAGCTAGGCACATATGTAGTTGCAGTAAATCATCAGTTAAAAACAGAAGCAGATAATCCTACGTTGGGATTATTGGTTTGTAAGGATATGGATAAGGTTGAAGCACAGTATGCATTGGAATCAACCAGTCAACCACTGGGAATTTCGAGTTATGAATTATCAAAACTTGTTCCAGAGGAATTTAAGGGAAGTATGCCAACGATAGAAGAAATCGAGGCAGAATTGAAATAAACTCAATCGGCACTTCCGGTTATCGATAATAACTAAATAGCAAATGCAAGGCATCAATCAGCAATGGTTGGTGCTTTTTTCGTGGGATAAAATTTATTCCCAACTTTTTTAATTTATTCCCAACATTGCCTGGAGAAATCCGGGCTTTTTTAATGCTTATTTTTACGAGAGGAGGTATTTGCCGTGGCAAATCGAATAAAGGGTATTACTGTCGAGATTGGCGGCGATACCACCAAACTTCAGACTGCCTTAAAGGGTGTCAACGGACAGATTAAAAGTACACAGCAGCAGTTAAAGGATGTAGACAAGCTGTTAAAACTAGATCCGGGCAATACAGAACTGCTTGCTCAAAAACATAAATTGCTTGCAGAGGCTGTGGGTGAAACCAAAGAAAAACTGGCAACACTGAAAACAGCAGCTGAGCAAGCAAATACAGCACTTGCCAATGGAGAGATTTCCCAGGAACAGTATGATGCACTGCAAAGGGAGATTATTGAAACAGAGCAGGATCTAAAGAAATTAGAAACGCAGGCAAATCAATCTGCAACAGCGATGCAGAAAATTGCATCTGCTGGAGAAAAGCTAAAAACAACTGGAGATAATATCTCAAATGTCGGACAGAAGTTACTTCCGGCAACGGCAGCGGTAACAGCACTTGGTGGTGCGTCATTAAAGACAGCGGCCGATTTTGAAAGTTCCATGTCCCAGGTACAGGCTACAATGGGTATCACCAAGGATTCCATGTCTACGGTTAACGGCCAATCGGTCAATACGATGGAGACACTTGGAAATCTTGCAAAGAAGATGGGCAGTGAAACTGCTTTCTCTGCTACAGAGTGTTCCCAGGCTCTTAATTATCTTGCACTTGCCGGATATAACACGGAGCAGATGTGCAATACACTTCCTACGGTATTAAACCTTGCAGCGGCTGGTGGTATTGATCTTGCTTCTGCATCGGATATGGTAACAGATGCCATGTCTGCCCTTGGAATGGGTGTAGACGAAGCAGGAACGATGGTTGACCAGATGGCAAAGACTGCATCAACAACCAATACTTCTGTTGCACAGCTTGGAGAGGGTATTCTTACCATTGGTGCGACAGCTAAGTCCGTCAAAGGCGGAACTGCAGAATTGAATACTGCTCTTGGTATTCTTGCCAACAATGGTATCAAAGGTGCAGAGGGTGGTACTCATCTTCGAAATATTATTCTTTCCTTGCAGAACCCTACGGATAAAGCGGCTGATGCAATGGAGTCCCTTGGGGTACAGGTTTATGACTCACAGGGAAATATGCGTTCTATGAATGATATCCTTGGAGATTTGAATACATCAATGGATGGTATGACTTCTGCGGAGAAGGATAATCTCATCAGCAAGATTTTTAATAAGACAGACCTTGCAGCTGCAAATGCTCTGCTTGCAAATACAGGTAAGTCCTGGGATGATTTGCAGAGTTCCATAACAAACAGTGGTGGAGCGGCACAGCAGATGGCAGACACACAGCTTGATAACCTGCAGGGACAGTTAACCATATTAAAGTCAGCTCTTGAAGGGCTGGCTATTTCTTTTGGTGAACTTTTAATGCCGGCATTAAAATCAATTGTTGGTTGGGTTCAGAAGTTTGTGGACTGGCTGAATTCTATGGACGAGGGGACAAAGAAGGTCATTGTAACGATTGCACTGATTGTCGGAGCACTTGGACCTGTACTTATTATCATAGGAAAAGTTATTTCTGCAGTTGGAACAATTATGACACTTGCACCTGCTGTTTCAGGAGCAATCACAGCAGTTAAGACAGCTTTTGCGGCACTGAATGCAACGATGCTTGCAAATCCGATTGTTTTAATTATTGCAGCGATTACTGCACTGGTGGCGGCATTTATTTATCTGTGGAATACGAATGAGGACTTTAGACAATTTTGGATTGACCTTTGGGAAAATGTAAAGCAGGTGGCAATTACTGTTTGGAATGCTATAAAGGCGTTCTTCCAGGCAGTGTGGGATGCGATTAAACTGATATTCCAGACGGTGTTTGAGGTTATTAAGACCCTGGTAGTGACGTACTTTAATGTGTATAAAACCATCATTGAAACAGTCATCAATCTGATTAAGACAATCATTGAGACGGTATGGAATGCCATCAAGTTAGTGTTCCAGACAGTTTTTGAAGTTATCAAGACGATTGTGACTACCTACTTTAATATCTACAAGACCATTATCCAGACGGTTCTTACGATTATTCAGACTGTGGTTACAACGGTGTGGAATACGATAAAGACAGTAATTACTACAGTAATGACAGCAATACAGACGATATTTACAACTGTTTGGAATGCCATCAAGACAATCATCCAAGCGGTGGTTAGTGGAATTAAGGCTCTGATTACGGGAGATTTTACTGCTGTTAAGAATTCCATTACCACGATAATGAATACCATCAAATCCACGATATCAACTATCTGGAATACTATAAAATCAACTGTTTCAACTTTGCTTAATGCTATAAAGGGAGCAGTAACATCGGTATTCAACGGAATTGTAAATGCCGTAAAGGGTGCGATGACAAATGTATTAAATGCAGTCAAAAATGGATTTTCTAATGTGAAGAGTCATATAACGGGACTTGCTTCACAGGCATTTACCTGGGGTAAGGATTTAGTTATGGGAATTGTCAATGGTATCAAATCTTGCATTGGAGCAGTCGGTGATGCCGTAAAGGGTGTAGCAGACAAGATTAAATCTTTCCTGCACTTTTCGGTTCCGGATGAAGGCCCTCTTACAGAATACGAATCCTGGATGCCTGACTTTATGAGTGGTCTTGCAAAAGGAATTGAACAGAATAAAGATATGGTGGCAAAGGCGGTCAAAGGTGTTGCATCGGATATGGTACTGAATCCGCAGGCAGAGAAAAGCCAGCAATTACTAACAAACGGAACCAGCAATGGCAGTTCTGAGGACGGCTCAAATCTGATCAGTGCGATTCGAGATATGATGCGTGGCATGAATGAACCTGGTGGAGATATCGTAATACCTGTTTATCTTGGTGGCACACAACTTGATGAAGTTATTGTAACAGCACAGCAAAGAGCAAATCTAAGAAGTGGAGGCAGATAGGATGGCACATATTCAATATTTGAAATTTGATGACTTAAATCTGCCTCTGCCTAATTCCTATGATGTGGATCTGTCTTCGGTAGAGGCAGACTCATCGGGAGAAACAGAGGCAGGAACAACACAAAGAGATGTGATAAGGGCAGGAGTGGTTTCCATTTCTGTCTCTTTTTCTGTTTCTCCGAAGTGGCTAAAAATCTTAACAGCCTACAGCAAGAAACCAAAGATTGCTGTGGAGTATTTTGATACAGAAGATTTGGAATTAAAGAAAACAGAAATGTATATTGACGGCTATAAGGCAAAACTTGAAAAGGATACAAGCTATAAGGGACTTTGGTCAGTATCTTTTACTTTGAATGAATTTTAGAGGAGGCAGAGATGTATCCAGTTTCAAAAGAATACAAAAAAGCGATAAGTGAATCGTCTCGTTCATTCTTTTGGACGGGAAAAATCACAACCAAGCAAGGAAAAGAATATTTATTTGACAATAAAGATATCGTGAAGGGCTCTGGGTATATCAGCAGACAGTGTTCAGGTTCTTCTGAGATAGAACTAGGTTCGGTATATGCTGCAGAACTGGGCATATCCTTGTTTTCAAATGTTGACAGATACAGCTTAGAGGATGCCAAGATTACGTTGTCCTTCCACTTAGAAGTAGAGGATAATACCTATGAGGAAGTGCCGATGGGTGTGTTCTATGTGGCAGAGGCAAACAGAAAGATTAAGACACTAGAACTTAAGGCCTATGATGCAATGCTCAATCTTGAAAAGAATTTCAATAAAGGTTTATCAAGCGCATTTCCTTATGACTTCCTATCACTGCTTTCCAAAGCCTGCCATGTGGAACTCGCACAGACAAAAGCAGAGATTGAAGCACTCACTAATGGTGCAGAGCTTCTTGGTATTTATCAAGAGAATGATATCGAAACATGGAGGGATTTTTTATATTATCTTGCCCAGGCACTTGGCTGTTTTTCTTTTATTGACAGAGAGGGAAAGCTGCGACTCATTCCTTATGGGGCCAACGAAAACAAAGTAGTAGATAGCAGACACAGATATACAAGTAGCTTTTCTGATTTTGTTACAAGATATACGGCAGTCAGTTCCACAAATAAAAAGACGGAAATAGCAGAGTATTATTCGGTAAAGCCAGACGATGGACTGACAATGAACCTTGGTGTTAATCCTCTTTTACAGTTTGGATTAGAGGAAAAGAGAAAGCAAATCATTAATAACATTCTGACGGCTATTACGGTTGTAAATTATGTGCCATTTGAATCAGATACGATTGGTGATCCTGCACTTGACCTTGGAGATGTTATTAAGTTCACTGGCGGTCATGCAGACGAATCCAAGAGGTCTGCAATCACATCCATCAATACGAAGATCAACGGAAAGCAGACCATCAAGTGTGTGGGTAAAAATCCAAGGCTTGCCAATGCTAAGAGCAAGAATGATAAAAATATCGCAGGTCTTGAGAGTTCCATCAATGAGAATAAGTTAAGCATCTATACTTATGTAAATGCTTTGAAAATAGACCTTGCAGCAGAAAAGACATCCATCATCAATATTGAATTTGCATCTGGAGATGAGACAAATGCAGAATTTCATGGAGAAGTCATTCTTGATGTGAAATCAAAGTCAGTGGCAAGAAATATAAAAGCAGAAACTACCCTTGAAATTGGTGATGAGAGCAAAGTTATCTCATTGCCGGTCAATTGGAATGAGGATGGAAAGACAGTTCTTACAGCTTATTATGTGCTTGACGGAAAAGAGGTGGAGCAGTTTCATCCGACAGAAACGTGGCTCTCGGGAAAGCATCTGCTGAATTTGTATTATCCTATCATCGAGATGGAGACTAATGAACTCCATACATTTGAGGTTTTGATAGAACTTTCAAATGGTACGGCAGCCATTGAACCACAAAATGCTATGGCCACTATTTCAGGACAGGGGCTTGGTGCGCAGGAGAGATGGGATGGTCGAATTACTGTAGATGAGGAAATCAAGCTGATTGAACTTTCTGGTCTTCGTACAAATATTCTTCACGATCATGTTACGGCTGCACTTATAACACCAAAGAAAGAAGGCATCACGCAGAACATGGAATCCATCACAATGAGAGGTCTTATGATTCCAGAACTTTATGATAATATTTCGTTCTTCGTTCCGATTGTACGAGATGTGATTGAAACAGCGGACAAAGACAAAATGGTGTATGCGAGAGCCTATGTGGAGGATGATTCGCAGTTTAAGCTGCGAAAGAACTATAGTCTCTCTGGTGGAGATATCGTGATGGTGGATAGAGGCAGAGCAATTTCACTGACTATTCAGACAGAACCATTCCAGGAACTCACAGAAGTAGAAATCCTGCCATTTGTGACAGCGCCATTTGTAAATAAGCATAAGCTAAAAGCCAAGACTATCGCAAACACCAAATACAGTAAGTTGGTGGAAGAAAAGATAATACTGGAATCTTCCTTCACTGATAGGATTGCTGGTGCAGTGGAAGAGATGGATAAAGGTTTAATGGCATCTTTTGAACTTGGGTTGGATGCGTTTGAAAAAATAGAAGAATTGGAGGTGCGAAATGGCTGATTATGTAATGATTGGGGACATCTTTGAATCTGTAGATAATATGCAGATTATAAGAAATAACAGCCAAAACGATGATGGCACGGATACCGTTGTCGGAGTCGATTGGTTCAAGTTTAGAGAAACAACAGCAAATACATTCTTTGTCAGTGGAAACACATGGATTGGAATGGGACAGAATGCGGAACAATTGAGAATCAGCAGAAGGGATGCAGATGTTTTTACATTAAGGAGAGAAGAAGGAACGCTGCTTTCAAACTACAAGTTCTTCCGAATTCGATGGGAAGGCTATAATGTCCACGGCAGTTTTAATGACAGTACCAGATTGGTCTGGGATGCAGTCTTTTTTGATACAGGAGATATTGTCTTAAATATCGTTGAAGCACCAAGCAATCCATCAAACCTTGGCGAGTGTGTGCTTTATACAAAATCCAAGAATATCTCATTCTCGATAGCAAAGGGAAAAGTAGTCACATTCTTACATAAAGATGATGTAGGAAACGATTATGAACTTTCGGATCTAACGCCTTCATTCCTAGATCCATATAACAGAAGATATCTGTTTAAAGATGATGAAGGGATTTATTACACAATAGTGGAAGAAGAACTTACACCAATTGAAGAGACAGAACTTACTGCAGAGGTGTTTGAAACCTATGGAATCCCAGATTTGCCGGATGGGAATATGCTAATAGGAC
>ENA-ORND01002068-ORND01002068.1-human-gut-metagenome-genome-assembly--contig:-NODE-2068-length-12638-cov-13.993960_pt1 | contig 12638 bp, 10 predicted proteins | sample MGYA00242111_ERZ509014 | MGnify/ENA primary metagenome ERZ509014 (study PRJEB26280, sample SAMEA2338694) | human gut metagenome | biome: human gut; feature: human-associated habitat; material: faeces... | reverse complement strand
CCGCCCTGCCGTTCCGTTCGGAAAACGGCAGCATGCACGCCTGCGGACACGATATGCATGCCGCGATGCTGCTGGGCGCTGCAAGGCTGCTCAAGGCGCATCAAAGCGAACTCAAGGGCACGGTGAAGCTCGTCTTCCAGCCCGACGAGGAAGGCTTCACGGGCGCGAAGGCGATGCTTAAGGCCGGTGTGCTGGAGGCGCCGAAGCCGCAGGCGGCGATGGCGCTGCATGTGAACTCCGGGACGCCGTCGGGCCTGGTGCTCTGCGGCAAGGGAACGTTTATGGCGGGTTGCACGCTGTTTCGCATCACGGTCAAGGGTGTCGGCTGTCACGGGGCAATGCCGGAGACGGGCGTCGACCCAATCAACATTGCCGCGCACATCTACCTTGCGCTTCAGGAGATCACGGCGCGCGAGCTGCCCGCGAAGACGCCCGCCATCGTGACAATGGGCAAATTCAGCGCGGGGCACGCGCCGAATATCATCCCGCAGGAGGCCGTGATCGAGGGCACGATCCGCACGTTCGACCGCGACGTGACCGCGCTGATCCTGCGCCGCATCGGCGAGATCGCGGACGCGACGGCCAGGGCCTTTCGCGGCAGCGCGAGCGTCGAAGAGCTTGCGAGCGCGCCGCCGCTCAAAAACGACGAGGCACTGACCGAGCAGATGGCACGCTGCGCCGAAATGCTGTTCGGCGAGAAGAGCGTCTACCGCCTGCATGAGGGCGGGATGGGCTCGGAGGACTTTGCGTCCTACACCTACGAGCTGCCGTGCGCGTATCTGTTGCTCGGCGCGGGCACGGCGCAGGAGGACGTGCGCTACGGAAAGCCCATGCACAACGAGAGCGTCGTCTTCAACGAGAACATTTTACCGCGCGGGAGCGCACTGCTCGCCTATGGCGCGATGCAGTGGCTTGAAGATCAAGAATAAAAAAATCCGCTTACGAATTTCGTAAGCGGATTTTTTATAATCGGTTGTCGATGACTTAGCCGACGAGCGCCTCGGTATCCATGGCGATCATGAGCTCCTCGTTCGTGGGGATGAGGAGGACGGTGACCTTGGAGTCGGGCGCGGAGATGACGCGTTCTTCGCCGCGGACCTTGTTGGCGTCCTCGTCCATCTTGACGCCCATGAACTCGAGGTCGGAGGCGATGGCCATGCGCTGGGAAGCGCTGTTCTCGCCGACACCTGCGGTGAAGATGATGGCGTCCACGCCGCCCATCGCGGCGGCATACGCACCGATGAGCTTCTTCACGCCGTAGTTGAACATATCGACGGCAAGGCCGGCGCGCTCGTTGCCCTCCTTGAAGGCCTCCTCGAGATCGCGGAAGTCGGAGCTGACGCCGCTGACGCCCATAACGCCGGACTTCTTGTTGAGGATTGTGAGCATCTCGGTGATATCCATGCCGTACTTGTTCATCAGGTACTCGAGGATACCGGCGTCAATGTCGCCGGAGCGGGTACCCATGGGAAGACCGGCGAGCGGGGTGAAGCCCATGGAGGTGTCAATGCTCTTGCCGCCGTCGATCGCGGTGACGGAGGAGCCGTTGCCGAGGTGGCAGGAGATGAGCTTGAGCTGCTCGATGGGCTTGCCGAGCATATCGGCCGCGCGCTGGGAAACATACTTGTGAGAGGTGCCGTGGAAGCCGTAGCGGCGCACGCCGTACTTCTCGTAGTACTCATACGGAATGGCGTACATATAAGCCTTCGGAGGCATGGTGCTGTGGAAAGCGGTGTCGAACACAGCCACCATGGGGATGTTGCCGAACACCTTGCGTGCGGCCTCGATGCCCAGAATGCCGGCGGGGTTGTGCAGGGGAGCCAGAGGGCTCAGCTCGCGGATGGTCTCGATGACCTCGTCGGTGATCAGGCAGCTTTCCTTGAACTTCTCGCCGCCGTGCACGACGCGGTGGCCGATGGCGTCGATCTCGCTCACATCGTTGATGCACTTGCCTTCGCCGGTGGTCATCTTCTTCACGACCTCAGCAAATGCCTCGGTGTGGGTGGGGAAGATGGCCGGGGTGGTGGCCTTGTGGCCGTTGGCCTCGTGGGTGATCATGCTGCTCTCCATGCCGATGCGCTCGCACAGGCCCTTGCACAGCACCTTCTCGCCGTCCATATCGATCAGCTGATACTTCAGGGAAGAAGAACCGCAGTTAATAACCAGAACTTTCATCTGTGTTGCCTCCTGTATGTTTTTGGTCTGCCCCGTTTGAAAACGCGGACAGAATTTTACAGATTCCTGTGTTTATTATATAATAGGGTGGACGGCTTTTCAAGCCGCAACCCGGGCAAAGCGGTAAAACTTGTGTACAAGGTTTTTGTACATCCTGCCCACAAATGCGCAAAACCCGGGCAGTTTTCTGTATACACGATATAATTTTAACAATCTTTTGGCAAAAGGAGCACTCTCATGAAGTTTGCGGGCATCATCGCCGAATACGACCCCTTCCACAACGGCCACGCCTGGCAGCTGGCGCAGGCAAAGGCGCTGGGGGCAGAGCATGTGGCGGTGGCCATGAGCTGCGGGCTGACCCAGCGCGGGGCCTTGCCGCTGCTGCCGGAGGCCGTGCGGGTGCAGGCGGCGCTGCAATGCGGGGCCGATTTTGTGTTCGCCCTGCCCGCACCCTTTGCCTGCGCAGGGGCCGAAGCTTTTGCCCGGGCGGGGGTGCGCATCCTGGCCGCTGCCGGGTGCGACGCGCTGGTGTTCGGGGCCGAGACGCCGGACGCGGACCTCTTGATGGAAGCCGCCCGGGTGCTGAACAGCGAAGCCTACCGCGCCGAGCTCAAGCACCAGCTTGCCGCTGGGGCCCGCAGCTTTGCGGCGGCCCGGCAGGCAGCGGTGGAAGCTCTCTGCCCGGGCACCGCGCTGGCCGCTTTGCTGGACAAGCCCAACAACAACCTTGCCGTGGAATACTGCAGGGCCATCCTTGAGCAGGGCACGAATATGACCCCGGTGCCGCTGCCGCGCGTGGGTGCGGGCCATGGCCAGGCCCTTGCTGAAAGCGGCCACGCCCAATTTGCCAGCGCCAGCGCTCTGCGCACTCTCTGGGCAGAGCAGGGGGCGGATGCTCTGGCTCCTTATGTGCCGGAAAAAACGCTGGAATTGTATAAAAAGGCGGAACTTGACGGAATGTATACGGATTTTGCCGCCGCAGGCCGATGCCAGCTGGCCCTGCTGCGGGCCGCCTGCGCCCAGCCGAACCCCTTTGCGGCGGTGCGCGGTGTCTCCGAAGGGCTGGACCACCGGCTGGAAAACGCGGTGCGGCAGTACACCACCCTGCCCGCTCTGCTGGATGAACTGACGACCGTGCGCTATCCCCGGGCCCGGATGCGCCGCCTTGCCATGGATGCCGCGCTGGGCTATACCGCCGCCCTGCCCGCCCTGCCGCCTTACCTGCACCTGCTGGGTGCCCGGCGGGAGGCTCTGCCGCTGTTGAAGCACACAGCTTTGCCGCTCTCGCATTCGCTGGCAAGGCTGGAACAAGAAGGCCCGGAATGCGCCTGCATTGCAGCCGCGCAGGCAAAGGCCAGCGACTTTGGTGCTCTGTGCCGCAAAGTGCCCGGGCCCATGGGCGGCGTGTATCGTCAAAAAATTATCTTTTTGACGAATTGACAAAAAATAATCGAAAAAATTTTATGCAGAACCCCTTGTATCTGGGCGGAATGTGGTGTATGATTAGAGCAATGCAATGTTGGATACAACAAACAAGAATGGAATCAGAGACCCGCACGCGATAAGGAGGAAATCATGGCACTTCACGTTCTGGACGAAGCCAACCGCTGCCTGGGCTGCAAAAAGCCCCTGTGCCAGCAGGGCTGCCCCATCCACACCAATATCCCGGAGGTCATCCGTCTGCTGAAGGCAAACCAGATGGACGAAGCCGGTAAAATGCTGTTCGAGAATAACCCCATGACCACTGTCTGCGCGCTGGTGTGCAACCACGAGAACCAGTGTGAGGGTCACTGCGTGCGCAACCGGATGCCCAGCCACGACCCGGTGCACTTCTCCATCATCGAGGATTATATCTCTACCACCTACGCCAACAAGATGACCGCAGGCCCTGCCCCGAAGAACGGCATGAAGGCGGCTGTGGTGGGCTCCGGCCCGGCGGGCCTGACCATTGCGGTGCTGCTGGCGCGCTGGGGCTACGATGTGACCATCTTCGACGCCCGGGATAAGATCGGCGGCGTCATGCGCTACGGCATCCCCAACTACCGCCTGCCGGACAGCGTGCTGGACGACTTCCAGTACCGCCACCTGGAACTGAAGGGCATCAAGGTGCGGCCCAACACCACCATCGGCAAGACCATCACCATCGACGACCTGTTCCGCGACGGCTACAAGAGCGTGTTCATCGGTGCCGGCCTGTGGAAGGCCAACGCCATGCACATCAAGGGCGAGACCTTGGGCAACGTGGCCTTCGGCATCGACTATCTGGCCAACTCCAAGGCCTTCCGTCTGGGCGACGACATCGCAGTCATCGGCGTGGGCAACTCTGCCATGGACTGCGCCCGCACCGCCATCCGCAACGGTGCCCGCCACGTCACCTGCTACGCCCGCCGCGACGAGAGCTGCATCAGCGCTTCCGAGTACGAGGTGAGCTATGCAAAGCTGGAGGGTGTGGGCTTCCGCTTCTGCAAGGCTCCCGTGGAGATCCGCGAGAACGGCCTCATCTGCCGCGACACCGTCAAGGGCGAGGACGGCAAGTTCACCCAGGTGGAGGGCAGCGAGACCTTCTACCCTCACACCGGCGTCATCGTCTCGGTGAGTCAGGGCTCCGAGAGCAACCTCGTCAAGACCACCACCGGCATCGAGACTGACCAGAAGGGCCTGTTGACCGTCAGCGAGGACGGCAGCACCACCCGCGCGGGCGTGTTTGCGGGCGGCGACGCCGTCATGGGTGCGCGCACCGTGGTGGAAGCCGTGGCCGTGGCCAAGAAGGTGGCCGAGAGCATGGACGCCTACATGAAGGCTCTGCCTGCCGACGACACCACCGACCCCTATGCCGATATCCCGGTGTTCCAGACGCCCACCTCCGACGTGCTGGCCCAGCAGGAATTGTAAATTAACTGTATCTTTGCCGCTCTGTTTGTTGACGGGGCGGCGTTTGATTTGTATACTATTCATATACTTGTTTTACGTTTGTACAAACTGGAATGCAAAAAACAGCGAAGGGCGGTGGACGCTATCCTAAAAGCCTCTCTCCCCAAACTGCGGGAAAAATTGCTGGAAGCACTGCAGGCGGTGCTGCCCATTGCAGCCATCGTGCTGGTGCTCTGCTTTACCATCGCGCCGGTGTCGCCCAGCATCCTGCTGTGCTTTCTGCTGGGCGCAGCGATGATCGTGGTGGGCATCATGTTCTTCACACTGGGCGCGGAGATGAGCATGACCCCCATGGGCGAGCGGGTCGGCGCGGTCATCACCAAAAGCCGCCGCCTGCCGGTGGTGCTGGGCATCGGCTTCCTGCTGGGCTTCCTCATCACCATCTCGGAGCCGGACTTGCAGGTGCTGGCCAATCAGGTGCCCTCCATCCCGAACCGCACCCTTATCTTGTCGGTGGCGGCGGGCGTGGGCCTGTTTCTGGTCTTTGCCTTCCTGCGTATGCTCATCGGCATTGCGCTGCCGAAGCTGCTGGTGCTGTTCTATGGCATCATCTTTGTGCTGGCGGCCTTTGTGCCCAAAGAGTTCCTCGCTGTGGCGTTTGACTCCGGCGGCGTGACCACCGGCCCCATGACGGTGCCCTTCATCATGGCGCTGGGCGTGGGTGTCTCGGCCATCCGCGGCGACCGCCACGCGGCCGACGACAGCTTTGGTCTGGTGGCCATGTGTTCCGTCGGGCCCATTCTGGCGGTGCTCCTTCTGGGCATCGTGTTCCGCGCGTCGGACAGCACCTACATCACGCCGGTCCTGCCGGAGGTGAGCGACTCGGTGGAGCTGTGGCAGCTGTTCCATGTCAGCCTGCCGACGTATCTGAAAGAGATCGCCGGTTCGCTGCTGCCCATCATCGTCATGTTCGGCGTGTTTCAGGCCGCGGCCCTGCATCTGGATAAACGCACCCTCAGCCGCATCGCGGTGGGTCTGGCCTATACTTATGTGGGGTTGGTGTTGTTCCTAACCGGCGCAAACGTGGGCTTTATGCCTGCCGGTAATTATCTGGGGCAGGTGCTGGCCGGGCAGAGTTTTCGGTGGATCATCATCCCCATCGGGATGCTCATCGGCTACTTCATCGTCAAGGCCGAACCGGCGGTCTATGTGCTGAACAAGCAGGTGGAAGAAGTGACCGACGGTGCCATCTCGGCCAGGGCCATGGGCACGGCCCTGTCGGCAGGCGTGTCCATCTCGGTGGGCCTTGCCATGGTGCGGGTACTCACCGGTATTTCCATCCTGTGGTTCCTCATTCCGGGCTATGCGGTGGCCATCGGCATCGCCTTCGTGGTGCCGAAGCTGTTCACCGCCATCGCCTTTGACGCGGGCGGTGTGGCCTCCGGCCCCATGACGGCTACCTTTCTGCTGCCGCTGGCACAGGGAGCCTGCGCGGCGGTGGGCGGCAATATCGTCACCGACGCTTTCGGCGTGGTGGCCATGGTGGCCATGACGCCGCTCATCACGGTGCAGCTGATGGGCTTTGCCGCCCAGCTCAGGACCCGCAAAGCCCGCCCGGCCCAGCCAGCCGCTGTGGGCGCGGCAGCCTTTGCCGACTGGCCGGATGACGCCATCATTGAACTGTAAGGAGGGCGCGTTGTGAGCAGTTTGTTTTTCATGGTCACCATCACCGACCGCCGCTCCACCGACGCCTTTCTGCAGCTGTACGAGAGCCACGGTGTGGACGTCAGCCTGCGCACGGTGGGCAGCGGCACGGCGGTGCAGGAGACCCTGTCCACCCTCGGCCTGGAGCGCACCGAAAAGGCGGTGCTGATGGCTGTGGTCACCGAGGAGACCTGGCAGGCAGCCCGGCGGGACCTGCGCCGGAAGCTGCGCATCGACGTGCCGGGCACCGGCATCGCGTTCACTGTGCCGCTGAGCAGCATCGGCGGCAAGCGGGCACTGATGTTCCTCACCGAACACCAGACCCTAAACTGGAAGGAGGAGAGCACCTTGAAGGATACCCGTTACGAGCTACTGCTGGTCATTGCGAATCAGGGCTACACCGGCACCATCATGGACGCCGCCCGGGCGGCCGGGGCCGGTGGCGGCACGGTGCTCCACGCCAAAGGCACCGGCATGGAGGGCGCGGCAAAGTTTCTGGGCGTGGAGCTGGTGAACGAAAAGGAGCTGGTGCTCATCGTGGCCCGCACACCGGAGAAGAACCGCATCATGAAAGCCATCATGGACGGGGCCGACAAAAAGGCGGGGGCCATCGTGTTCTCACTGCCGGTGACGGATACCGCCGGTCTGCGGCTGCTGGAAGACGAAGAATCGGTGGCCGAGACTTCAGCACAGTAAACAACAAAACGTAAAAACGTGCAAAAATATTCCGCGTTTGCAGGGCGAAGGTCTTGATAAACGCGGATTTTTTCGCTATCATAGAAGAAAGAAATTCAGGAATGGGAGAGAAAAGATGATAAACCTTTCATACAAGCAGCAGATCGCGTTCAATTCGCTGTCCATCATTCTGGGCAACGCGCTCTATGCGCTGACGGTGGTGCTGTTCCTTGTGCCTTCGGGGCTGATCACCGGCGGTGCCACCGGTATTGCACTGGCCGTGAACAAGGCGGTGGGCCTGCCGGTGTCCAGTGTGCTGTTCGTGATCAACATCACCATGCTGGTGCTGGGCTGGATCGTGCTGGGCCGCCGCTTTGCGGTCACCACCGTTGCCAGCACCATTCTGAGCCCCATGTTCCTGGCCCTGTGGGAGCGGGTGTTTGCGGGCTTTGTGCTGACGGATGATCTGGTGCTCAACACCATCTTCGCGGGCTTTGGTGTGGGCATCTCGCTGGGCATCACCATCCGTGCAGGCGCTTCTACCGGCGGCATGGATATCCCTCCGCTGGTGCTGAACAAATATTTCCACATTCCGGTGTCGGCCAGTATGCTGGTGTTCGACCTGCTCATCCTCTGCCTGCAGGCGGCCTTCAGCCCGCTGCAGCAGTGCCTGTACGGCATCGTGCTGGTCATCGTGTATACCATCGTACTGGATAAGGTGCTCATCTTCGGCACCACCCGTACCGAGGTGAAGATCATCAGCAAATACTCCGACGAAATTCGCGAGGCCATCCTCTCCCAGCTGGACCGCGGCGTGACCGTGTTGCACGGCGAGGGAGGCTTCCGCCATGACCCGGAGCAGGTGCTGCTGAGCATCATCTCCAACCGCCAGCTGCCCAAGCTGGAAAAGCTGGCCCACGCCATCGACCCGGCCTGCTTCATGATCGTGAGCCATGTCACCGAGGTGAGCGGCCGCGGGTTCTCGCTGGAAAAGGATTATCAGAATCCCTGAAAATCCCGGCAGATACTTGCAAAGCAGTGCCCAGTTGGGGTATATTATAGAGGAACGGTAGGCTTTGCCGTGAACGCCCCATACAGAAAGGAAACACATCATGTTTGATATTTTCAATATGCTCAAGAAGGAAGACCACAAGGAAGCAAAGCAGGTGACCCGCGATACCATCATCGGCGATATCCTGGACATGGACCAGACCACTGCGCCCTACTTCATGGAGATCGGCATGCACTGCCTGGGCTGCCCGGCATCCCGCGGTGAGAGCATCGAGGAAGCCTGCGCTGTGCACGGTGTGGACTGCGATGAACTGATCGAGAAGCTGAACGAGCACCTGGCTGCAAAGAAGGCCTGAGTGCTGCCCACACTGGATGCGCGTCTCGCGGCTGCCGCAGCGCTGGTGCGCCCCGGGGAACCGGTGGCCGACATCGGCTGCGACCACGGCAAGCTGACGGCAGTGCTGGCGGCTTCGGGCAAATACCCGAAGGTGATCGGTGCCGACCTGCGGCCCGGCCCGCTGGCCAAAGCAAAGCAGACGCTGGAACATGCAGGCTGTGAAGACCGCGCTGAGCTTCGGCTCGGCGACGGTCTTTCTGTGCTTACAGAGAACGAAGTGGGCAGCATCGTGCTGGCGGGCGTCTCGGCCCAGACCACCTGGGAGATTTTAGAGAAGGCCCCGTGGGTGTTCCGCAAGGGCGGCCCGCGCATCATCATGATCCCGGCCACCCGCCACGACGCGCTACGCCGCTGGTTATGGGAGCACGGCTTCTCTTTCGTGGCTGACCGCCCGGTGCAGGCGGCAGGCCGCTGGTACGCCGTGATGGCCACAGAATATACCGGTGAGACCCGTGAACCGACCTTTGCCGAATGCCTGTTCGGTGGGACAGGGGAATGGCCTGAGGGCGCAGGCTATGCAGAATGGCAGAAGGCAAAGCTGCCCCGGATGCGTCTCGGTGTGCCGGACGGCAGTGCGCTGGCACAGGAGATCGACGCGATTTTGAAAGAGGGAACAGAGCAATGACAACGGTACAGCAGGTATACGAAGCCATGCAGCACATTGCGCCGCTGGAGCTGGCAGAACACTGGGATAATCCCGGGCTGCTGGTGGACTGCGGCGGGCCGGTGCACCGCGTGCTGGTGGCGCTGGACATCACCCCGGAAGTGGTGGCCGAAGCCGCGTCCAGGCAGTGCGAGGTCATCGTGTCCCATCACCCGGTCATCTTTGACCCGCTCAAAAAGATCGGCCCGCAGGATGTGGCATTCCGGCTGGTGCAGGCGGGCATTTCGGCCGTTTGTATGCATACCAATCTGGATGCCGCTGAGGGCGGCGTGAACGAAGTGCTGGCAGGCATCTTCGGCATGAAGGATATGGAAGTATTCGCCGAGGGCTGCGGCCGGGTGGGCGAGATCGAACCCATCTCGGTGCCGGAACTGGCCCGTAAGGCCCAGAAAGAGCTTGCCGCGCGCTGCAACGCGCCGGAGAACGGCCCGGCGGTGCAGGTGAAGTTTGCGGATGCCGGTAAGCCGGTCAAGCGGCTGGCCGTCATCAGCGGTGCGGGCGGCAGTCTGTTCGCAGACGCCATCGCCATGGGGGCCGACTGCCTGCTGACCGGCGAAGCCAACCACCACCACGCCATCGACGCAAAGCGTCTGGGGCTCTCGCTCATCGCAGCGGGCCACTACGCTACGGAGTTCCCGGTGACGGCGGCGGTGGCGGAGAAGCTGCGCACGGCCTTTCCGGAGCTGGAAGTCCTTGTGAGCGAGGATGCCCGGGACCCCTATACTTATCTATAATATAAAGAAGCAGATCGGCAGGGCCGGACAGGTCTTGCCGATCTGCAAAAAACGAGGTAATACAAATGGCATTGGATGCCGCGACACTGGCCCTGACGGCCCGGGAACTCAAAGAGACCCTGACCGACGCCAAGATCGCAAAACTATTCGAACCGACCCGCGATGAGCTGGTCATCACGCTGCGCACCCGCACGGACACTTATGCGCTGCTGCTTTCGGCCCGCAGCGGTTCCGCCCGCGTGTGTCTGACTGAGGAGAGCTTCGAAAACCCGGAGACGCCGCCCTCTTTCTGTATGCTGATGCGCAAGCATCTCACCGGCGGCAAGCTGCTGGACGTGCGCATGGAGCCGGGGGACCGCATCGTGTACTTCGACTTCCAGTGCACCAACGAGATGGGCGACCTTGTGCGCAACACCCTGTGCGCCGAACTGATGGGCCGCTACTCCAATCTGGTTCTGGTGCAGAACGGCAAAATTATCGACGCCCTCAAACGGGTGGACTTTGAGGACAGCGACGTGCGTCAGCTGCTGCCGGGCCTGCCCTATACCACGCCGCCGAAGCCCGCCCGCCCGGATTTTCTGCAGGTGAGCAGTGCGTCCATCGTGGCGGCGGCCTGCCAGCGGGACCTGCCGGTGGCCGATGCCCTCAATAAGACCGTGGCCGGTGTGGGTCCGGTGGTCTGCCGGGAAGCGGCATGGCGTGCCTTCGACGGCGAACACCTCATGGCCAACGAGCTGACCGAGGAGCAGAAGCGCCGCCTGATGGCTTCCATCGACGAGCTGAAGGAAGAACACGACAACGGTGGCTGCCCCTGCAGCGTCACCGACCCGGAAGGCAAGCCCATCGAGTACACCTTCTTCCGCCCGCAGCAGTACGGCGAAAAGTATCTTATTAAGGAATGGCCGTCCTTCAACGCCATGCTGGAAGGCTACTACGCCGAGAAGGACCGCGCCGAGCGCCTGCGCACCAAGAGCAAGGAACTGCACAAGGCCGTGCACAACATGTACGAGCGCGCGGTGCGCAAGCAGGCAGCCCGAAAAGAAGAACTGGCCGCCAGCGGCAAGAGCGAAAAGCTGCGTCTGTACGGCGAGCTGCTCTCGGCCAACCTCTATCTGGCTGAAAAAGGCATGAAAAGCATCACGGTCCAGAACTGGTATGACGACGGCAAAGAGGTGACCATCCCGCTGGACCTGCGGTTCACCCCCAGCCAGAACGCCCAGAGCTTCTTCAAGAATTACAAGAAGAAGCAGACCGCCGCCCGGATGCTGGTGGACCTGCTGGCCGAGGGCGAAAAAGAGATCGCCTATCTGGAAACGGTGCTCTACGAGGTGGAGACGGCCTCCGGCGAAGCCGCCCTGAACGAGATCCGCATGGAGCTGAAAAATCAGGGCTACCTGAAATACTACAAGCAGCGGGACAAAAAGCAGAAGCCTGCGGACTTCCTGCGCTATACTTCCAGCGACGGCTTTGAGATCCTGGTAGGCCGCAACAACGCCCAGAACGACAAGCTCACCCTGCACACCGCCCGGGGCAAAGACCTGTGGTTCCATGTGCAGAAGGCACCCGGCAGCCACGTCGTGGTCATGAGCCGGGGCGAGGACATCCCGGACACCACCAAACAGGAGGCTGCGGAGCTGGCGGTCATCCATTCCAGCGCCTACAAGGCAGGTGCCGGTGCCAAAGTCGCGGTGGACACCACTGAGGTGAAGAACATCTGGAAGGCCAACGGTGCAAAGCCCGGCATGGTGCTGTACGAGGTGTACACCACGGTGTATGTTACGCCCCGGGACGGGCTGGCGGAACAGCTGAAGAAAAAATGACGATTTGAAATGGCCGACGCGTTCGCTTTGGCCATATACAGCGGAATAATTATTTTTGATATTTGCAAAGCGGCAAAGCCTGCGGGCCTTGCCGCTTTGCGTTTTCACGGGAAGGGTCGTATCGGAAAACGGCATCTGATCTGCGCTGGCTCCCTGCGGGAGCGATCGCGCGGCAGCGTTGAGCGAACAATTTCCGTTAAAGCAATAGAATGCGGCAGGTATTTCTGTAGGAAACGGATTTATCCGTTCCGCAGGCAGACAGCATCTGCCGGGCGGCAGGCGGAACGCATGAATGCGTTCCCTACACCGAAACGGCGGGCTTCCCTTTATATATAGGTATAATCCACAAGAAAACGGCCCATACTATCCCAGCAAACGCGGGGCGGGGGAGTTTTCCACCCACAAAATGGATGCGGATTGTGCATCTTGCACAGAAAATGCGCTCTTTGACAAAACAGAGAAAATAAAAAAGAAAATTCGTTCTTTTTTCTGAAAAACACTTGCCAAATGCACGAAGGTGTGATAGAATAATTCTCGGCTGCAAAGGGCTTGTGCGATACAAGTCGTGCAGGCCAGCGATATGCGTA
>ENA-ORND01002056-ORND01002056.1-human-gut-metagenome-genome-assembly--contig:-NODE-2056-length-12694-cov-4.370915_pt1 | contig 12694 bp, 6 predicted proteins | sample MGYA00242111_ERZ509014 | MGnify/ENA primary metagenome ERZ509014 (study PRJEB26280, sample SAMEA2338694) | human gut metagenome | biome: human gut; feature: human-associated habitat; material: faeces... | reverse complement strand
GCTTCCCGCGGTGTCAAGCCGATCGACTTCGCCGGCTGGAAGAAGGTCGACGCGTTCGAACGTGCCGAAGGCGCGAAGGAAGGCCGCGAGCACAAGAAGGTCATCGACCCGGAGCAGATGCGCGCGCTGGCGCATGCCTGAATCGGGCCGGCTGGAATTAGGGTGGGAGTGCTGACTTCCTGACACCCTAACTCCAAGCCTTTTAACGCAATCTAGTAACGCCCTGCACGTCCGATTCCTCTGAATCGGACGTGCAGGGCGTTAGTTTTTGCCGCTTTAGCGGTCGATTTTCGGCGGACTGGTCGCGTAGCGTGCATTTTCGATCGCACAACCGCCCGTTTCTCCAGAATCGGATATACGCGGTCGTTTTGACCTATTACCCCCGAAGTTCGGGTCCATGCGCTAGGCTGACCCCAGTGAAACGCGGTGCGCAATATCATCGCAAACGGATGCGGGCATTGAAATCTAAGGTTGTGAAGTCGGCATGAACTTTGGAAAACACGTCAAGCGCAAGGCACTGTACTGCTGTTCCGTGTCCGTCGTGGGCCTGCTGATCGCCTGCCTGATCGGCTTCGCCATGGGCGTGGGTCTTGTCGATGTGCATCTCGAAGAGGAAGCCCACGCAGCGGCGTCCTCGGGAACGTCTTCGGAAACGTCCTCCACGTCGGGCGCGCTTAAGCAAAACAGCGCGTCGCAATCGCAGACACAAGCCGTCTCGTCGCCGACGCAGGTCGCGCTGGACGGCATTTCCGCAGTCGAGGGCAGCGCCACGATCACAACGCAGGGCTTCACGCTAAGCGCCGATTCGCAGGCCGCCGTGCAGTCTCAAATCGCCACTTTCGAAGCCGACGGATATACCGCATCATTCGTGCTCGCCGACATCACGACCGGCCGCACGATCGCATACAACGCCGATGCACAGATCTATTCGGCCTCGTCGGCGAAGGCGCCATACCTGATATCGCTGTTCTCAACGGGCACCGTCGACCTGAACAGCGTGGCCCAATCCGCTGACGCGCAGTCCGCCACCGTCCACCAGAAGGTCGACGCCGTCCTGCGCAATTCCGACAACGCGTCTTACGACTGGCTGTACAAAACGTATGGCCTCGACTGCTTCAACACGTGGGCCGAACAGGCGGGCGCGGCTTCCAGAATGGGTGATCGCGGCGGGTACCTGTTCACCTCCGCGCGCGACATGGCCAAACTGTGGACCGCCGGATACGGTTTCCTGTTCGCCGGGCAAACGGCGGGGGTGCAGAACATCACGCCCGAATCGCTGCAATGGCTGTCCGGAGACATGACGAATTCGCTGAACTCCTGCATCCACGCGGCCCTTGGCGATGCGGACACCGTGTACACGAAGGCCGGATGGATCAACGGCGAAGGCGATTTGTACGCGCTGAACGATGCCGGACTGGTGATGTCGCAGTCGGGCACGTACGTGCTGGCGGTGCTGACGAACGCGTGCGGCCGCAACGATTTGCTGACCAGTCTGATCGGCACGCTCGACGCAGTGCATTCGGGGGATATGCGGGGGTAATACGTTTCAAGTTGGGGTGACTCTCGCCGTGCCGCAGATAGGTCTATGGCCGATGCTGTAGCGTCGTTGCGTGGCATGTTTCTAGATGTTGCAAATCCGCCCTTCAGCTTGTATACAGCAAAATCCCAGCCTGAATTCCTAGGCTGGTGGCCATGAACGGCAAATTGCAGGTGCACGGCCATTGCAATGGCTTGAAAACAACGCTTTTGTTCGCGTTGATGTGGGGCGTCATCATGCTCATCTGGTGGGCGACCGGCGCCAGTCAAAGCACGCTCGGCTACTACATTCTCATCGGCCTGGGCTCCACGTTCGTCTCCTACTGGTTTTCCGACAAACTGGCGATCGCCAGCATGCACGCTCGACAGGTGAGCGAGCAGGAAGCCCCCGTACTATACAAGATCGTCCGCGAGCTATCGGCGAAGGCAGGCAAGCCGATGCCGCGCATCTACATCGCCCCCACCATGAGCCCCAACGCGTTCGCGACGGGGCGCAACGAACGACACGCGGCGGTCTGCTGCACGCAAGGCATCCTACAGACGCTTAACGAACGTGAGATTCGCGGCGTGCTCGGACACGAACTCATGCACGTCTACAACCACGACATTCTGACGTCCGCAATCGTCTCCGCCATGGCCACCGTCATCTCGTACCTCGGCTACTCGCTCATGTATTTCGGCGGCGGCCGTTCGCGTGACGACCGCGACGATTCGGCGTCCGGCGGCTTGGGATTGCTGGGTGTGCTGCTGAGCACGATTCTGGCGCCGATCGCAGCGTCGCTGATACAGATGGCAATCTCCCGCACACGCGAATACGACGCCGACGAAGACGGTTCCAAGTTGACGGAGGATCCGGAAGCGCTCGCTTCCGCGTTGAGCAAGATTTCCGGCGGCGCAGCCGCGATGCCGATGGAGAAGACCGCCGGCACGCAGTCGGTGGCTGCGATGATGATCGCCAGTCCGTTCTCTGCGGAGGGCTTCTCGCGCCTGTTTTCCACGCATCCGCCGATTCAGGACCGCATTGCGCGGCTCATGCAGATGGGCCAGGAGATGCGGCAGCAGGGCGTGCAGTCGGGCTACCTGGCCGGCGGTTATGCGACGACCGGCGTTGCCGCGATCGACATTCGACAGGGCGGTTATGACGGGCCGCAGTTCGGCTCGCAGTATGGTTCCGCTTACGATTCGTACGGTTCGGGTTCGGCGGGTTCGGCGGGTTCGACCGGTGGATATTCGCGCGACTATTCGCAACGCCCCATGCGCAGAAGAGGGTCGCGCTGACGCCCCCACAGCCTCCCGCGCCGCTGGTTCCCGACTTTCAGCCTTTTCCGGTACTGATGTTGCTGCGGACGCATACTTGCTGTGCTGACGACTCCCAAAATCGCTATATGTGGCAGATAAGAGACTGCCGAGAAAGTGATTTCCGCTATATGTGGCACTTTCCTTCGTGAAGATGCCCCCATACCTTCGATTTCGTACCCTCTAACAGCTCTTGCCCGCGGAGAACTGCCACATATAGCGCAAATCGATTTTGCGGAACCGGACAATCTGCCACATATAGCGGGAATGGCGTGCTAGACTAATGGCTCGTGCCCAAAAGGCACACCTTGCGGATGTAGTTCATCGGTAGAACGAAAGCTTCCCAAGCTTTAAAGGCGGGTTCGACTCCCGTCATCCGCTCCACTCAAAACCCTTGGAATCGTTGGAATTTCAAGGGTTTTTCTATTGTCGTAAAAGACCCGTGAAGCCAACTTCGCGTCGCGCAACTGTCGGTTGCGTCGCAAAATTTGGTTGCGAATCGCAATGCAACCGCAAGATGGTGGCGTGGAACGCGACGTTTGTGACAAGCTGCTGATGCTTTGCGACATGTTCGGTGTGACGTTGGATGATTTGGTCATGGGCGACGTGTGCGCGTCGGCGGGCCGTGGAGGTGCGGGACGCGTGGGGCTGTGTGGATGCGGGACGCATGGACTTGGCTGCCGATACGGCTGGTGTGGCAGCGTCGGATGGGGTGGTTGACTCTGCTGTTGGTGCGGTTCCGGGGGTAATCGGGTTCGCGGCATCGCAGGTTGCAGGAGTGTCCGATTCTGCAGAATCGGACACTCGTGGAGGGCGATGGGTAGGCTGGAGCCCGTGAACACGAACCAGAAGTCCCCCTCCGATTCCGGCGCAAACCACCCCACCGGCAACTCCTGCAATCCGCTACTCGGCCATGCCACATCACACGCGGCGACACTCATCGGCCTGTTCGCAATCGTCCTGTGGGGCTTCATGGCCGGCCTCGTGCGACTGGTCTCCGAATCGTTCGGCGCCACGCTCGGTTCGGCGCTCATCTACACCGTCGGTGGTGTCATGCTGTTCATTGTGCGCCGTCCGAAACCAATCCGCGAAGCGCCATGCAAGTACCTCATCGCAGGCGGACTCATGTTCATCGCATACGAGGCGTCAATCTCGCTGTCGATCGGCCTGGCCACAACGAACGCGCAATCCGTGGAAGTCAGCCTTGTCAACTACTTGTGGCCGACGCTGCTGGTGCTGATGACCGCAGCGGTATCGCACAAACGTGGTGCGGTCGCCAAAGCGATTCCTGGCGCGGTGATCGCAACCATCGGTGTGGCGATGGCGGTTGGCGGAGAAAGCCTTGATATGCAGGAAGCGGTCCACAATATCGCCAGTAACCCCCTACCGTATGTGCTCGCGTTTGTTGGCGCCTTTATTTGGGCGATTTATGCGACTTTTACGCCGTCGTTGTCCGGCGGTTACGACGGCACGACGATTTTCTTCTGCTGTGTGGCCGTTGTACTGTGGACCATCCATTTCGTTTCGGGAGACGGTTTGCCGGACACGGCGCCCGGCATCGGTGGATATGCTGCGCTGATTGCGTGCGCCGCTTCGATTTCGGGCGGCTACGCGTGCTGGGGATACGGCATGTTGCACGGCAGTATGGAAACGCTTGCGATTGGTTCGTACGCGACTCCGCTGTTTTCCACGGCTTCTAGCACGCTTCTGTTGGGCGTGGCGCTGGGCATGCCGTTCTGGATCGGTGTTGTGCTGGTGGTTGCCGGTTCTCTGATCAACGTGTGGTTTGCACGGTGCCCCTGAGTGTCCGTTTCTCCCGAATCGGACAACCTGGGGTGACCGGATGACGCGTGGGTGGCTGATTCGGGGGAATCGGACACTTGTTGGTGCGTGAGGAGGCGACATGTGGGGTAGTGGCGGCGCAGAGGAGCGCCGGGATGGCGCAGCGGTACGTAAGGGAAGTGACTGGGCAGGACAATGCCTTACGCCTCCACGCTAGCTTAGGTTTTTGCCGGCTGGTCGATGGTGACGAATTCGTGGCTTTGGGTTTTCAGGTCGTCGATGATGGCGGGCAGCGCGTTCACGTGTACCAGCCGAAACCGATCTAAACCGGCTCAAACCAGCCCGTTCAAATCCGCCTCGTCACATCACCTTGGTGGACTCCAGATTGCGGCTCACCCAGTTGTTCAACCGGATCACCGGCTTGCGCAACACCAATCCCAGCAGCAGCGAAGGAATCAGGAACAAGGCGAGATACACCATGTCAAGCAGGTACTCATTGCCGTATGATCCGGCCATCGCGGCGTACATGGCATCGATGGCGTGCGGGAATGGTAGGAACGGGTAGAGCATTTGGAAGAACTTCGGCAGCGTCTCGATAGGGAACGTACCGCCCGAACCGGCGACCTGCATCACCAGCAGCACCACGGCCACGGCCTTGCCGATATCGCCGAACGACACGGTCAGCGTATACACGATATTCGAGAACACGAGCGCGGCAAGCCACCCCACGGCAAGGAACTGCAGCGCATGATTCGCCTGCACGCCAAGGAAATACGTGTCACCCAGGCAAACCAGTGTGCCCTGCAGCAACGCGAGCAGTGCGAAGATCGCGTACCGTCCGAAATACTCGTGGTCGAGACGCAGTCCCCAACGTGAGGCGTTCCCCGGGCCGGACGGGCCGGCGATGCGCGGCAGCGTGTCGCCCAAGCCCAGCACATGCGCCTTCTCGCGGTCCGAAATCGTCACTTTCAGCATGGCGCACAGGATGATCGCACCCACCCAGATTGACAGGATCGTATAGAACGGCGCCATGGCCGAACCGTAGTTCGCGATCGGGTACACCGAGACGCGATGCAGTGCGACGGGCGCGGAAATCAGCGTGGACAGTGTGGACGCGTTGGCGGTGGCCAGTGCACGTAGTTCGTCCGATTCGCCCGAATCGGCGTCGTTGTCACCGTCGCCACCATCGCTGTTGCCGTCACCGGCGTTTCCGCCCGTCTCCAGCTTCGTGATCAGCTCCTTCACCGTCGCTGCCGACGAGTCGAGTTTCTTCGCGATCGCGCCGAGCGCGGAACGGATGGACGTCACATTCGTCCCCACATCGCCCGTCACATCGTCCAGACCGTCGGCGGTGCCGCTCAGCTGGGTGATCATGCTGTCGGTTTGGGAGATCAGCGTGCTGACTGTGGAAGCGAGCGCGTCGATTTTCGGCTTGACGTTCGTGGCGTAATCGTCGCGCACATTGCTGATCGACTGCTTCGCGGAGGTGATGCGGTTCAGGATCTCCTTGCGGGAGCGTTCCGCGGCTGCGGTATCCTGCGTGACCTGCGTGGAAGCGTCTTTCAGCTGCTGCGCGAGCTTCTGCGAATCGCCTTTGGCGGCTTCCAGCAGCGTGATCTCCCGGTCGATGGCTTCCATCAGCGCCTGTTTCGCGGAATCACTGTCCGGTAGTTGTTCCACCGATTCGCGCATGTGGTTGAGGCTTGTGATGTACGTGTCGTACAGCGATTCGCCGCTGGAGATTTGTTCGCTCAACGTTGCCAACTGGCTGGCTGCGGTGTCTGAGCCCTTGCCGATCGCGTCGAACGCCTTGTTCACCTTGGCAGCTACTTGGTCGAACGCGCCTGACACCTGGTCGAGCGCGGTGTTCACCGAGGAGGTGACGTTCGCACCTGCAGAAGTGAGTGACGTGGCACCTGATTTGCCTTGCTTCAACGCGTTCTGGGCCTGTTTGCCCGCCTTGGTCGCCGAGGCGAGCAGTTTGCCCGTGGAATCCACGATGTCGTTCGCCGAGCCGAGCAGCTGCGAATACGACGTCACCTGCTGCGATGCGCCGCTCAGCGTATCCGCCATGGTGGTGAGATTGCCGTTGAGGTTGCGCATGTATTCGGCCATTTGCGGGCTTTGCGAATAGTGTAGGATGCTTGAGGCCAGGTCGAGTCCGACTTGCGCAATCGTTTTGGCGAAGGTTTTGTCGATCGTGTTGACCACGGTTGTCGCGCCCTGATCGGTGATATGCGGGGCGATCGGGTTGATTTTCTCGTTCAGATAGTACTTGAGCTGCGCGTGTTTGATGTCGGGGGAGAACAGCGTCATCATGTCGGCGCTGAAACCTTTCGGAATTACGATCGCCGCATAGTATTCGCCGGATTTCACCCCGTCGATTGCCTTGTCGCTTTTCACGAACTGCCAGTCCAGCTGGTCGTTGGCGTGCAGTGTGCTGATGATGGTTTCGCCCACGTTGACGCGCACCGGTATGAGATCCGACTTGTAACCCTTGTCGTTATTGGCCACGGCGACCTTCAATGCCTTGGTGTTGCCGTAGGGGTCCCAGCTGGCCGCGATGTTGAACCAGGCGTACAGCGCCGGCACCACCACCAGGCCCATCGAGACGATCACGGCGATCACGTTGCGGGTGGCATGGCACATGTCCCGCTTGAAGATGCCCCAGATCATTTTCACTGTTCGTTCCCCTCCTCACGCAGACTCCTGCCAGCATTTCCGTCCGTGTTTCCAGCCGCATACTCAGCCGCATGTTCAGTCGCATGTCCGGCCGAACCACCATGCGCAGCCTCATACAGCCTCGTACGTATGGCATGCATCGGCTTGTAATGCATGCCCGGCCGGAACAGCAGGTTCTCGTGCAGGATCGCGCTGCGGAACTCTTCCGCACTCATCGCTTCCTCGCCCAGATAATTCGCATACCGTTCGCGCAGATACTCCACCACGATGAGATACGTGTCGATGGCGATGATCGAAATGATCCAACCGAGCAGCATGGCGAGCTTCATGCGCGTGATGAATAGCAACAGCAGGAACACGAACGGCAGTACCGCCAGCGCGAGGAATCCCCAACGCACCAGGCGCGGGTACAGGCGGAAGAAATGAATCGCCCGTCTGCGGGCGAGTTCGGGGAACTCCTCGGCGATCTGCTGCGCGGTCTCGGTGAGCCGCAACGGTTCCACCGTGCCTTCGTTATGTTCGGTGATCATCAGATCAGTGTCCGCCAGACGGTTGTCGAACAGGCGGTTGAGGTTCAACGCCAGCTTGCGGACCACCAAGCCGATGAACAGCGCCACAGGCAGATACCAGAACAGCGAGAGCATGTCGATCCAATAATGGTTGGCATACATGCCGCCGATCGGCCCGCGCATCGCGTTGATGCCGTAAGTGAACGGTAGGAACGGTTTCAGACGGCGGAAGAATTCCGGCATCATCTCGATGGGGTAGAGGCCTGCCGCGCCCGGAATCTGGATGATCACCAGAATCACGGCGACGGCCTTGCCGATATGCCGGAACGCCACGGCGAGCGCGTAAATGATGTTCACGTAGACGAACGAGGCGAAAATGCCGGCGAGGATGAACAGGAACGGATGCTCGCATTGGATGCCCAGCGCGAGATCGCCGATCGTGGCGATGATCGCCTGCAGGAATCCGACCGTGACGAACAGCAGCCAACGGCCCATATAGCCTTGGCGTGGCGTGTACATGCGGATCTTCTCATCGCGGTCCACTTCAAGCTTGTAGATCGCGACGAGCACGAATCCACCGACCCACAGCGCAAGATTCGTGTAGAACGGCGTGACCGCGGAACCATAGTTTTTGACCGGGTAGAGGACCTGTTCGTCCAAATGCACCGGCTCGCCCACGAACGAGCCGACCTCGCTCGCGTCAAGTCCGAGCGCTTGGGAAAGCTGCTGGAACATCGCCGAACTGCTCAACGCGGCCACATCGGTGCGCGTGGTGTTGAGCTGTTTGGCGAGATTGGCGAGCTGTGTCTGCGTGCCAGCAATGGTGGTGTTCGTTTGGGTCACGGTGCGCGACAACTGGTCGAGCAGCCCGTTGCCCTGTTCCAGCGTGCTTTGCAGCGTGGTAAGCGTGCCGGACAGCGACCCATTGGCCAGGCTGAGTGTATCGAGCCCGGTGTTGAGATTCGGCATGACCGTGCCGGTGATGGTCGTGCGTGCGCTCGCCATCGACGCCGTGCCGTTCTTCGCCAGCGTGGTGACATCGTCGTTGAACCCGTTCGCGGTGTTCTTCCCCGCGTTGATCGCAGCCGTGGTGTCCTGATCGAAGGCGTCGATGCGCTGCTGCTGGAACGTCAGCTGTTTGCGGGCTTCGGCGAGCTGCGCGGAAAGATCCTTATACGTTTGGCTGTTCGGATCCAGCTGGCTGGCCTGCAACGCCTTCTCCACGCCGTCGAGCACATTGCCGGTGGTGGCGTTGACGTGATGCATGGTGCTGGACACTTGGTCGAGCGCGTCCTGCGTGGTGTTCAGTCCGCTGAGCACGGTGCCGGTGGCATTGCTCACGTTGACCTGCAGGCCGGACAGTTGCGTGCTGCCGTTGTCGAGCGCTCCGACCAGCGTGTTCGAGAATCGTTCGGTTTGTGTGCGCGTCTCGCTCAGCAAGTCGGACGCCTTGCCGACGGTGTCAAGCGAGTTGGTGATTTCCGAGGCGAGCGCGATGTTGGACTGTTTGGCCGAATCGATGGTGGTGAGGGCCTTGTCGAGCGTGGAACGGGTGTCGCGCAGCTGCTGTTGGACGGTTTCGAGCTGGTTGATGGTGTCGGTCAGATCGTTGACGACGTCGCTTTGCGCGCTTTTCACGCTGCCGGTGGTTTCTCCCGCTGCCTCCTTCACTTCCTTTGCCACGGCGTCGGCCACGCTGGAAACGAAAGTGGTGTTGATCTGCTCGTCGATCGTGGTCGCGCCCGTATCGGTGATTTTCGGCGCGATCGCGTTCAGCTTTTCGTTGATGTAGTACGTGATCGACGGTCGGTCGCCTTTACCGGTGACGGTGCCGATTAGTCTGGAGCTGAAGTCTTCCGGCAGTACGATCGCCGCATAGTATTTGCCGGATTCCACGCCTTCGATGGCTTGCTGCTTGGGAACGAAACGCCAGCCGAGCTGATGGTTCTTCTTAAGCTGGTTGACGGTCTGCTGGCCAGCGTCGAGATGGCCGACCAGCGTGGAGGTTGTGCCCTTGTCCTCGTTCGCCACAGCGACTTGGATGTTGCCCGTGTTCGCGTACGGGTCCCAGTTGGCGAGGATATTGCACCATGCGTACAGTGATGGGATGATGGCCACACCCAGCGTGACGACGAGCGCCACGGGGTTCTTCAGAATGCGTTTCACGTCTCGAAGGAAGATGGCGAAAACCTGGTGCATCAAGCCTCCTCGCGGGTATTGGTCGCAACATCTACGTGCGGCGGCATGCCCGTGCGGGAACACCCGGTTGGGCTCTTCGTCGCGCGATCCGGTGGACATTCTATGACTTCCGATGGAACGATCGCAATGGTTTCGCCATGTTTATTGGTCGGTCCCGCAAGTGTCGGGATATGAGACGAAAACGCTCGGCATATGGCTCTAGTGGGGCGGGCGACCTGGATATGGAGCGGACGGTCGGGAAAACGGAAAGGAAAGATGGCGAATGTTGTCACATGACAAGTGGGATAGGGTTGGGCGATAATGGAGGCATGACTATTGCAACGCCGGAACGTTATGCGCAAATGCTGGACGCCGCACGCCGCGGCGGTTACGCCTATCCCGCGATCAATGTGACCAGCACGCAGACCCTGAACGCCGCACTCCAGGGTTTCGCCGAGGCGGAATCCGATGGCATCATCCAAGTCTCCGTAGGCGGCGCCGCCTACTTCTCCGGGCAACGCGTCAACGACCGCGTCACCGGCTCGCTTGCCTTCGCAGCCTTCGCGCACGAAGTCGCGGCGAAATACCCCAACATCACCATCGCCCTGCACACCGACCACTGCGCCAAACAGTATTTGGACGAATGGGTGCGCCTCTTGCTCGACCATGAAGTCGAACAGGTGAAGCACGGTCAGGAACCGACCTTCCAGTCACACATGTGGGACGGTTCCACAGTGCCGCTGGATGAAAACCTCGACATCGCAGAAGAACTGCTCGACAAATCCCAAGCCGCGCACACCGTGCTGGAAATCGAAATCGGCGCGGTCGGTGGCGAAGAAGACGGGCACAGCGCCGAAATCAATGACAAACTGTATTCCACGCCCGCGCAAGGCATCACCGTCGCGCAACGACTCGGCCTCGGCGAGCGCGGACGCTACATGGCCGCCTTCACCTTCGGCAACGTGCACGGCGCATACAAACCGGGCGTGGTGAAACTGCGCCCCGAACTGCTCGACGAAATCCAGACCACGGTCGCGCTCGCGATCAAGGCCGGCGAAATGCCCGACCCCGCGCACTCGCTGGATGTCGCTCCCGGTAAGCCGTTCGCCCTGGTGTTCCACGGCGGTTCCGGCTCCGCGCCGGAGGAGATCGCGCAGGCCGTGAGCTACGGCGTGGTGAAGATGAACATCGACACCGATACGCAGTACGCATTCAGCCGTGCGGTGGCCGGTCACATGTTCTCCAACTATGATTCGGTGCTCAAAATCGACGGTGAGGTGGGCAACAAGAAGCTGTACGATCCGCGATCCTGGGGTCGTGAAGCTGAATCCGCGATGGCCGCGCGTGTGGTCGAAGCATGCAAGCAGCTCGGCAGTGCCGGGCGCGCGCTGAACTAGCCAACGGTCTTTCGAACTGTTTTCGGGCGTTTTCTGGTCTGTTTTTCGGACCGGTTGCAATCCGATTACGGTCGGTCCGGAGCCGTGAGCATCCCTCAGACCCGGTAGAGGGTGAAGAGTAACCTTTGTAAGGCTTTAGGCGCAAGGCTTAAGGCAGAATCGCGTACGCACGGAGGTGCAACAACATGCCTGGAATTGTTTTGATCGGTGCCCAGTGGGGAGACGAGGGCAAAGGCAAGGCAACGGATCTGATCGGCACGAAGGTCGACTACGTCGCCCGCTTCAACGGCGGCAATAACGCAGGCCACACCGTGGTCGTCGGCGACGAATCGTACGCACTGCACCTGCTGCCGTCCGGCATCATCAGCCCCAACACCACCCCCGTCATCGGCAACGGCGTCGTCGTCGATCCGGAAGTGCTGTTCCAGGAGATCGACGGCCTTGAAAGCCGTGGCGTGGACTGCTCCCGACTGCTGGTGAGCGAAAGCGCACACATCATCGCCCCGTACCACCGCGTGCTCGACAAGGTGACCGAACGCTTCCTCGGCAAGCACAAGATCGGCACCACCGGCCGTGGCATCGGCCCGGCATACGCCGACAAGATCAACCGCGTCGGCATCCGCGTGCACGACCTGTTCAACGCGGAGCACCTGCATGACAAGGTCGAGGCCAGCCTGCATCAGAAGAACCAGATGCTCGTCAAGCTGTACAACCGTCGCCCGATCGACGTGGACGAGACCACCGACGAGCTGCTCAAGCTCGGCGAACGCCTGAAGCCGTACGTGGCCAACACCTCCCTGGTGCTCAACAAGGCGCTCGACGAGGGCAAGACCGTGCTGTTCGAAGGCGGCCAGGCCACCATGCTCGACGTGGACCACGGCACCTACCCGTTCGTCACATCCTCCAACCCGACCGCCGGCGGCGCATGCACCGGTACTGGTGTCGGCCCGACCAAGATCACCCGCGTGATCGGCGTCTCCAAGGCGTATGTGACCCGCGTGGGCGAAGGCCCGTTCCCGACCGAACTGTTCGGCGAGGACGGCGAATGGCTGCGCGCCCAAGGCCACGAGTACGGCGTGACCACCGGTCGCCGTCGTCGCTGCGGCTGGTTCGACGGCCCCATCGCCAACTACGCCTCGCGCGTCAACGGCCTCACCGATATCGCCATGACCAAGCTCGACGTGCTTTCGGCTTTCGACACCATCAAGGTGTGCGTGGCCTACGACGTCGATGGTGAGCGCTATACCAGCGTGCCCGAGCATCAGGTTCGCTTTGAGCACGCCAAGCCCATCTACGAGGAGCTTCCTGGCTGGA
>ENA-ORND01002048-ORND01002048.1-human-gut-metagenome-genome-assembly--contig:-NODE-2048-length-12720-cov-5.646585_pt1 | contig 12720 bp, 7 predicted proteins | sample MGYA00242111_ERZ509014 | MGnify/ENA primary metagenome ERZ509014 (study PRJEB26280, sample SAMEA2338694) | human gut metagenome | biome: human gut; feature: human-associated habitat; material: faeces... | reverse complement strand
CCTTTTTATTTTAATACACTATATAGAATCGCGGAGACGCTTACAGACGCTTACACGTGAAAGGATGGGTGAAGGGAACACCCTTCACCTATAAACTGCTTATAGATAGGATAATACAAGGAAAAGTGAAGGGTGAAGAGATTGTTCATTATAACTCTTCGCATACCCGCATTTCCATACCTTTATATACCACTACAATCTTGTGTAGTTGCGTGGAGCCAATAGCTTGTTTCACCGTGTCCGTGTCGGCATAGCGGTTGGCCTGGGCGATGGCTTCCTGACGCAATTCCTCCACACGGTTTTCAGAATCGCGATATTTGGCGTACTTCAACTCAACGATGTAGCTGTGCTTCATGTCAGAATATATGTCCAACATGGGACAGAGGAAAATATCGACGTAACCCGCTTGTGTATCTTGCTCGGAGATAGGACGGTAGAAGCGGTTTTGCGCAGTCATGGCCAAGGTGAAGCCGTGAACGAAGAATTCGCCCTTTTGCTTGTCACGCTGGGATGCATAACGTTTCAGGCAGTCGGCAATGTAACCGAAATAGGCTTGCCAATTGCCATCATAGGCGAGCTGACTTGAAAGTTCGCTCTTTTCGTAGCTGCTGAAATTTAAGTCTGCGTCGTTGTAGGTATTCAGCAAATAAGTGTAGAGCTGCTCTTGAACCACCAGGTTCGGAATGGTCAGTTTGGTCTTGCCTTTATCTATTCCGCTAATGGTCAACATTCCGAAATAGTAGAGCAGGCTTATAAAATTGTCTGGATTGGTGATGTTGACGGCAGGGAAACCCTTCTTCAGTTCACCGGTGATATAGCCTTGACTCACTAAAGTTTGAATGACGGAAGCATCGTGTGCAAACTCCTTATCCTTTCGAATGAGCATACGCAGCTTTTCATAGTCGATACGTATATTATCTTCTATCATTTCTCGTGGTGCTTTGCCGTTATCTATGTAATTCTTCACGAAGTAGAGCACCATGTTGGAGTTGTACATGGTAGTTTCACCGTAACAATCCTGTGCGAAGCAATAATTGTCGTACCACGGTTTCATTATTTCAATTAGTTCGTCAACAGTATGGCGGAAAGGGCTGTTTGTTGAATAGTAAGTCAGCATTTCGCGCACTTCTTCTTCGGTGAACCCCATCATTTGGTTAAATTGGGGTGTAAGTGAGTAGTTCGTGCCGATGTTGAAGCCACTCGTCAGGTCATCCATCGTTACGGGGCTTACGCCGGTGATGAAACAACGCTCTATGCTGGAATAAGTTCCTGCCTTCACCTTATTGAAGAAAGCACGCAGATAACCTTCGCCATGCGTTTCATCAGTGTAGCGGTGCAAGCTTTCCGCATCGGAAAGGATGGCGTTGGTGAAGTGGTCGTATTCGTCGATGAAGAGATACATTTTCTGTTCGGCACGTTCGCACTCCGAAACCAAATAGTCCAGTTGGTTGACAGCCCCGTCCTTTTCGTCCAATCGTTCTCTGATGCCGTGTGGTAGAAGGTCGGAGTAGACTTCACAGAAGAAGTCGAAGCGGATTTGGCAATGTGCATCCAGTCCTTTTCGATAATCGTTCAGTTCGCCGGTGATGCCTGAAAAGTTAAGGTAAAGCACCAGGTAGCTGTTGCGGTTTGCTGTGGGATGCTTCCCGATGTAGAGGTCGCCGAATAAATCGTTGAACTTATCGCGGGTACGCACATCGTAGTAGTGTTGCAGTACGTTCAGCGTGAGGCTTTTGCCGAAGCGGCGGGGACGGATGAAGAAAAAGAACCGGTCTGCCTGCTCTATCATAGGAATGAAGCGGGTTTTGTCTACATAATAATAGTCTTCGCGGCGGATGACTGCGAAGTTCATCATACCGTAAGGCAAACGCTTTCTGTTGGGTACTATATATTCCATTGGATCCATTTCCTGTCCTCCTGCTGATTTCTTATATTATAACTTGCTTATTAATAGCGTTAACGACACAAAGATAGTAAAAGTTCTTGTTGGGTACGAGGCATCCTCAAAAAAGTATTGGAAAAACTCATTCACACTAAGAATTGCAGCCTTCGCAAAACTATTCTGAAACAGCTGTGAAGGGGCGGAAATAATTCTCGGGGTTAGCTTGTTTTTACTGAAAGATACTGTATTTTTGTGCAGAACTAAAAAAATAGATTATGTTGGACATTATTTTGATTGTAATTAGTGCCCTTTGTATGATAGCCGGGTTAGCTGGTTGTATTCTGCCGTTTCTTCCCGGTCCGCCTATTGCTTATGTCGGGTTGGTTATTCTGCACTTCACGGATAAGGTACAATATTCTACGACACAATTCATCGTATGGTTATTGATTGTAGCTGTTTTGCAGGTATTGGATTATTTCACTCCGATGCTGGGAAGTAAATATAGTGGCGGTAGTAAATGGGGGAATTGGGGATGTATTGTAGGAACTCTTGTCGGTCTTCTTTTCTTGCCTTGGGGCATTATTCTCGGTCCGTTTCTAGGGGCGGTGATTGGTGAACTATTAGGAAATAAAGAGTTCTCGCAGGCACTTAAATCAGGTGTGGGCTCTTTACTCGGATTTATATTCGGAACTTTACTGAAGTTCGTTGTCTGTGGTTATTTTTGCTATCAATTTATCATAGGTCTTATTCGGTAACCTATTTGATGTTGTAAAACATTCGTAAGAATAACCTATCTATTGCCTTTACATAGAGTACTAAATCGATGTGTGTTCGTCTTTATTGAAGTAGCACATTGAGGTAGTACCATGAAAAAGACTTTTATTTATCTTTCTTTTATCATTTTCTTGGGGTGGTTTCCCTCGCTTTTTGCGGGAGAAATTTATGTATCCCTGCAGGGGAATGATAAGAATCCCGGGACAAAGGAAGCTCCGTTTAATACATTAAACCGGGCAATCAAGCAGGCTCGTGAATGGCGTAGACTGAATCGGCCGGAAGTAGCCGGAGGAATTTATATTCGTTTGGAAGAGGGTGTTTATGCCCAGCGCAATTCTCTATTTCTTCGTCCGGAAGATAGTGGGACACCCGATTCTCCAACGGTGATTTGTGCAGTAGATGGTGCTCACCCTGTAATTAGTGGTGGAGTTGCTGTTACGGGGTGGAAGCGTGGATATAATCATCCGGCAATTCCTGAAAAGCTAAAGCAGAAGATATGGTCGGCAGAGGCTCCCCTAATAGGAAATAGAAGAGTAGAAACCCGGCAAATGTGGGTGAACGGTCATAAAGTTCAAAGAGCTGCGCAATTTCCTGACGGAGGATTGGAACGAATGATTGACTTCAATCCGGAAGAACAAACAATAACGATCCCCGTTTCTCAAAGTGTAAATCCGGAAAGACTTCAAAATGCCGGCCAACTGGAAATGATTGTCCATCAACGCTGGGCGATTGCTATTTTGCGCGTGAAAAGTATAGACGCGAAAGACGGACAAGCTGTAGTTCGCTTCCATGAACCCGAAAGTCACCTGGAGTTTGCGCATCCCTGGCCGCAACCCGTCATCGGAGGAGAGAAAGGAAATTCTTCCTTTTGTCTGACCAATGCACTGGAATTGCTGGACCAACCCGGTGAATGGTTTCAGGAATATCCTTCCGGCATGATTTACTATTATCCGCAGGCGGACGAAAATATGGAAACTGCTGAAGTGATTATCCCTGCTTTGGAAACTTTAGTGACCATAGACGGTACATTGTCCCGTCCGGTAAAGCATATACAATTTAACGGAATTACTTTTGCGCATACCTCCTGGATGCGTCCTTCTTTTCAGGGGCACGTCACCTTGCAAGGGGGATTTCCTTTATTGGATGCCTATAAACTACAAGAACCGGGGCTTCCGGAAAAAGCGGAACTGGAGAACCAAGCCTGGATCACCCGTCCCGAAACAGCGATACGTGTAAGAGGTGCCGAGCATATTGATTTCAAGCATTGCACCTTCCGTCATTTATCGTCCACCGGACTGGATTATGAATGGGCAGTCACAGCATCGAGCGTCGAAGATTGTCAATTTACGGATATTGGAGGAACGGCTTTACTGGTCGGTGCATTTCCGGACGGAGGATTTGAGACGCACATCCCTTTTATTCCTGCTGACGCACGGGAATTATGTTCCCATATTACTATCAGAAACAATTTCATCAGTAATGTGACTAATGAAGACTGGGGATGTGTAGGTATCGGCGCCGGATATGTCAGAAACATGGATATTTCTCATAATGAAGTCTGCCATCTGAACTATTCAGGGATTTGTGTAGGCTGGGGATGGACATCGCTGGAGAGCGGAATGTGCAACAACCGGATAGAAGCAAACTATGTACATCACTTTGCCCGTCGGCTATACGATGCAGGCGGCCTGTATACTCTTTCCAACCAGCCGGGTTCCGTCATGCGAAATAACCGGATCGAACATTTAATCGAAGCCCCCTACGCTACGAATGACCGGGCTTTTTATATCTATCTGGATGAAGCTACGGACGGATATACAATGGAAAACAACTGGTGTCCCACTGAACGTTTTGATTCGAACCGCCCCGGGAAAAAGAACGTGTGGAAGAATAACGGGCCTCAAGTGGCGGACAGTATTAAATACAAAGCTGGAAGAATAAAGCAAGATTGAAACAAATCAATGGATTAACATAGTCATCAATGTACTAGTATAGCAATCAATAAACTAGTGTAATAATCATTAGAACTAGACTAGTATGGTAATCATTCAAACTAATATGATAATTATAGTAATCAATAAACGATATTTAATCAATAAAATAGATGAAACCAACGAACTATCACTTATTTGATTTCCTTGATTTCGATACCGAGTTATCAAGGAATGAGTCGCTTTGGAAAGCATACAAGCCAACGGCTGTTTATGAAAAGGAAGGAGATATTTACGTAACAGTTCCCTTTCAGAAGCAAAAGCTGGCTAACGATATGATGGCGGATACCGATGTTCCCCAGGAGGAATATACGTTAATCATCCGTCAGTATAACATCGGCATCACCCGCCTGTTTCTTGGCTTCGGCGATTATGTACTGACAGATGAGTCGGAAATGCTGCAATTCAGTGACCGGATTCAGAAAGTGCCCCTGTTTATAAAAGAACAAAAAGGAAAATGGATTCTTTCGACGGAAGACGGAACGAAGCGTGCCATTATCAATGTGGAAGAGCCTCTATTAGACCGATGGAGCGAATTGCTTCCCGACCCTCAAGAAACGCTTGACATCACTTTATACCCTGACGGAAAGCGTGAAATCCGCTTGTCAGCCTACGACCATTTTTCGCCTCCCCGCTACGATGCGCTACCTGTTGCCTTTTGCAAACGCGACGGTCGGAAAGAACGTGCAACGCTTTCTTTTGAATGTAAGCCCGATGAATGTTTTGCCGGAACCGGAGAACGTTTCTTTAAAATGGACTTAAGCGGACAGACTTTCTTCCTGAAAAACCAGGACGGGCAAGGAGTCAATAATCGGCGTACTTATAAGAATATCCCCTTCTATCTATCCAGCCGCATGTATGGAACATTCTACCATACATGTGCTCATAGCAAGCTCTCGCTGGCCGGACATTCCACCCGTTCCGTCCAGTTTCTAAGCGACCAGGCATTGTTGGATGTATTTGTAATAGGCGGTGATACGATGGAAGATATTCTTCGCGGTTATCGTGACCTGACCGGCTATCCGTCTATGCCTCCTCTTTGGAGTTTTGGCGTTTGGATGAGCCGTATGACTTATTTCAGTGCCGATGAAGTAGACGAAATATGCGACCGCATGCATGCCGAACACTATCCCTGTGATGTAATTCATCTGGATACGGGCTGGTTCCGTACCGATTGGCTCTGCGAATGGAAATTCAATGAAGAACGGTTCCCCGATCCGAAAGGATTCGTCGGGCGGTTGAAAAAGAACGGCTATCGTGTCTCTTTATGGCAACTTCCATACGTTGCGGAAAATGCAGAGCAGATTGATGAAGCCAGAGCCAATGATTATATAGCCCCATTGACCAAACAACAAGCGACCGATGGTTCCAACTTCTCCGCCCTGGATTATGCCGGAACAATCGACTTTACTTACCCGAAAGCAACCGAATGGTACAAAGGACTATTGAAACAACTTCTGGATATGGGAGTAACCTGTATCAAAACCGATTTCGGTGAAAACATTCACATGGACGCCCTCTATAAAGGCATGAAGCCGGAATTGTTGAACAACCTGTATGCCCTGCTTTATCAAAAGGCTGCTTACGAAATTACGAAAGAAGTGACAGGTGACGGCATTGTCTGGGCACGTTCCGCATGGGCGGGATGCCAGCGTTATCCTTTGCATTGGGGAGGCGATTCATGTAGCTCTTGGGATGGAATGGCAGGTTCTCTGAAAGGCGGTCTGCATTTCGGTCTGTCGGGATTTGCTTTTTGGAGCCATGATGTTCCCGGCTTCCATACATTGCCCAATTTTATGAACTCGGTAGTAGCAGATGATGTGTACATGCGTTGGACTCAATTCGGCGTATTCACATCGCATATCCGTTATCACGGAACCAATAAGCGTGAACCCTGGCACTATCCGGCCATAGCTCCGTTGGTGAAAAAGTGGTGGAAATTGCGTTATTCGCTCATTCCATACATCATAGAACAAAGTAAACTAGCCATAGAAAGCGGCTATCCGCTCTTGCAGGCACTCATTCTGCATCATCCGGAAGATAAACTTTGTTGGCATGTGGATGATGAATACTATTTCGGCAATGATTTCCTGGTAGCTCCGGTGATGAACAGCGAGAACCGTCGGGATATCTATCTTCCCGAAGGAAAATGGGTGAACTTCTTTACGGGAGAACGTCTGGAAGGAGCATGCTGGCTGAAAGACGTATACGTTCCATTGGAAGAAATGCCCGTATATGTGCGTGCAAATGCCGTGATCCCCATCTATCCGGAAGACGTGGACTGTACGGATGAAATGGATTTAAGCAAGAGCATGGCTTTACGCATAGATAATGATTATAAAGGATTTTGGACTATGATAGATTGTGGTAGAAAATTAATTAATTTAGTATAGTATGAAAACATGGAAGAGTAATTTAGAAGAAACAAAACAACGTTATATAAATTGGTGGAACCATAAAGGAATCATTCTCAATATGTGGGAGCACTTCCAGGAAGGAGTGCAACCACATGCAGAGATAACGTCTCCCGCACCGGCAAAAGACCTGTCACAAAAGTGGTTCGACCCTCAATGGAGAGCAGAATATCTGGACTGGTACGTAGCGCACAGCAGTCTGAAAGCGGATATTCTTCCGGTTGCGAATACCCAACTGGGTCCCGGTTCTCTAGCCGCCATTTTAGGCGGAGTGTTTGAAGGCGGGGAAGACACCATTTGGATTCATCCCAACCCGGATTTCACCGATGAAATAGTCTTTAACCCCGAACACCCGAACTGGATTCTTCATAAAGAACTCCTGAAAGCCTGCAAAGCGAAAGCCAACGGACACTACTTTGTCGGTATGCCCGACCTGATGGAAGGACTGGATGTTCTGGCCGCACTGAAAGGAACGGATAGGGTATTACTGGACACAGTGATGCAGCCCGAAATCTTGGAACAACAGATGCAGCAAATCAACGACATCTACTTCAAAGTATTTGATGAACTATACGACATCATCCGTGAAGGCGACGAGATGGCTTTCTGTTATTTCTCGTCCTGGGCTCCCGGAAAGATGAGTAAATTGCAAAGTGATATTTCGACCATGATTAGTCAGGATGATTATCGCCGGTTTGTGCAACCTTTTATTCGTGAACAATGTCAGAAGATTGATTATACCCTTTATCATCTGGATGGAGTGGGAGCCATGCATCACCTGCCTGCCTTGCTTGAAATTGAAGAATTGAATGCGATTCAATGGACTCCCGGAGTGGGCGAACCACAAGGAGGATCTCCCAAATGGTACGATCTGTATAAGAAGATTCTGGCAGGCGGAAAGAGCGTGATGGCTTGCTGGGTGACATTAGACGAACTAAAACCTCTATTGGATCATATCGGCGCGGACGGTGTACATTTGGAAATGGATTTCCATAACGAAAAGGAAGTGGAGCAGGCTATGCGGATTGTTGAAGAATATACCGGTTCTTCTACCGCTGTAAATACCAATGAACATCAACAGGATACCGACTTGGCAGCTACCGGACAGGAACGTATTTGTATACGGGAAGAACAACACCAGCAAGAGGATAAACTGAAACCTCTGTATGAAGCCATTGTTGCCGGGAAACTGGAACCTGCGGTTGAAATCACCCGACAAGCCATTGCGGAAGGAGTAGCTCCCCAAATGATTATCAATAATTATATGATTAAAGCAATGGGCGAAGTGGGACAACGTTTCCAGGATGGAAAGGCTTTTGTTCCCCAACTGTTGATGGCAGGACGTGCCATGAAAGGGGCTTTGGAACTACTGAAACCTTTATTGGCAGGAAGTGCTTCCACTACAATCGGTAAGATTGTCATCGGTACAGTGAAAGGAGACCTCCATGATATTGGTAAAAACCTGGTGGCTTCCATGCTGGAGGGGTGCGGCTTTGAAGTCATAAATATTGGTATTGATGTGACTTGTGACAAGTTTGTGGAAGCTGTGAAGGAAAACCATGCTGACATCTTGTGCATGAGCGCATTGCTGACTACTACCATGACGTATATGAAAGAGGTTATCCAGGCATTGGAAGAGGCCGGTATTCGTAATCAAGTGAAAGTGATGATTGGCGGAGCACCCGTCAGTCAGGGGTTTGCTGACGAAATCGGTGCGGACGGATATAGTGATAATGCGAATACAGCCGTAGCAGTTGCCAAAGAACTGATTGGAAATAAAAAATAGAATAAAAAGGCACGGATTACACGGATCAACACGGCTCTTAATTACATAGCCTATTAAAACCGTGAAATCCATGTAATCCTTGCCTAAAAGAAAATTAGATTTAAACTTACGTTACTTATTTAATACTTGAATTATGCATGTGAAATTCTTAGAGACATTAGATTGGAGTATTCTGATTGCCTACTTCCTTATTTTGATAGCTATTGGTATATGGGCAAGTTCTAAACGAAAAAAGGGGAGTAGTCTTTTCCTTGCGGAGAATTCGTTGAGATGGTATCATATCGGCTTTTCCATGTGGGGGACGAATGTCGGACCTTCCATGTTGATAGCTTCCGCAAGTGCCGGATTTACTACTGGTATTGTTTCGGGGAATTATGCTTGGTATGCATTTGTCTTTATATGTCTGCTTGCTTTTGTCTTTGCTCCCCGATATTTGGGTAGTCGCATTACGACATTGCCCGAATTTATGGGAAAACGTTTCGGACAATCTACCCGTAACATCCTTGCCTGGTATACCATTATTACCATTCTTATTTCATGGCTTGCATTGACTTTATTTGCCGGTGGAGTCCTGATCCGTCAGGTCTTCGATATTCCTATGTGGCAATCGGCATTGCTGTTACTTGTCATCTCCGCTTTCTTCACGATGCTCGGCGGACTGAAAGCTGTGGCCTACACGAATGTATATCAAATGATACTGTTGATTGTAGTATCAGCCACACTGGCTATCATGGGAATCTATAAAGTGGGTGGTGTAGGAGCACTGGTGGATGCCGTTCCGGCGGATTACTGGAATCTTTTCTATCCAAATGATGACCCGGCTTTTCCCTGGCTACCTATTATCCTGGGTTATCCTATTATGGGAGTTTGGTTCTGGTGTACGGATCAGTCGATGGTGCAACCGGTTCTTGCTGCCAAGAATCTCAAAGAAGGACAGATGGGAACCAACTTTACCGGATGGTTGAAAATATTAGATGTACCTCTTTACATTCTTCCCGGCATTATCTGCCTCGCTTTATTCCCACAATTGGAGAATCCCGATGAGGCTTATATGACAATGGTGACTCATTTGTTCCCGACAGGAATGGTCGGCTTGGTATTGGCTGTATTGACAGCAGCATTGGTAAGTACTGTCGGCTCTGCATTGAATGCATTAAGTACGGTATTCACGATGGATATCTATGTGAAGAAAATCCGACCGCAGGCCAAACAGAAAGAGATTATCAGAGTGGGACAAGTGGTTACGGTAGTCGGTGCACTGATCTCTGTGATAATAACCATAGCGATCGACAGCATCAAGGGACTGAATTTGTTTAATGTTTTCCAGTCTGTACTGGGATTTATAGCTCCTCCGATGGCAGCTGTATTTCTCTTTGGCGTGTTCTGGAAACGCACCACTACTCTGGCAGCTAATATGGCTCTAACATTGGGAACAGTGTTCAGTATCGGAGTAGGAATCTTGTATTTATGGGTGTTTCCGGCAGAACAATATGATGCATGGCCCCATTTTATGCTGCTTTCCTTCTACTTATTCGTTATCATCGGAATAGGCATGATAGTAGTCAGCCTGTGGGATAAGTCTCCGCAATTGGGCATCTTGAATATGGAAAAGATAGAGGACAAACCTGCACGAATTGTTCTTATCCTATGGGGATTACTTATTGTGACTATGATCGGGCTTTACATCTTCTTCAATGGCCACTAGTTTTTATTCACCACAGAGGACGCAGAGATTATTATCTAATAATAAAAAGACTCCGTGTCTCTGCGTCCTCTGTGGTGAAACTATTTTCTACGAAAGCAATTTTCGTACGTACACAGCCCGCAAGTATATTCCAGCTTACGGACATGAGAACCCACTCCAATAATACCACTTACAGATTTGATGGGAATCATCAGGCTGGAATCTGTCAACTGAATACCACAGGGCGAAGCGACCGGAAATAAGGAGAATAGTTTTTGTTGTTCCGATACGTGCCATCCGCAATAGCCGGGGCTGTATCTGTTAGTGTGCTTCCAACCTCTCTTTTCGATAAATGCAGCCAACTTCTCTTCCATGCAATCAGCAGCCTTTTCTGCAATGATGCTCCCTAATGAGTCTGCTATATATACTTTCACCATGTCGTCCTCTTGCTGAAGCAGATGTTGAAACTTCTCAAATTCAACTCCGGCAGTTGCAGTAAAAAAGGCAAAGGCTTCCGAACCCCGTAGTTGGCGGGCAATGGTTTTACTGATTGAGAGAACCGTATCTTTTACAGTCAGTGTTGCTTTTTCAGTGTCAAGCAGTCCGTCAGTGAGGAAAAAGAAAAAACGGGGACGAAGAAGGGGAGTGATACGGTCAAGTAACGTATTTATTTCTTCTATAACCATTCCATCCGGCATAGAATCTTTATATCCCATCGCTTCGTAGATATCGGACGATGGGATTTGCAGTTTCTGGTAAGTAAGTTCCTGTTCAACCATTATTGAACTCTTCCAATGCGGTATAAAATGCGTCTATATTAATAGAAGACGTATGTGGCGGAATATCACAACCACTTGACAATACGAAATTAGGATATGCACGGGTAGTCTCCAATAGTTGCAAAGTCGCTTCCTTCATAGTCTCCGGGCCTGCCATCTTGAAAAGGCTCACCGGGTCCAGATTTCCCATTGCCAGTGCATCGGTCGGAACCTCTTTCAACGCTTCCTCCATCTTAATTTTATTCCCGAAGTGGTAAGCGGCTGCACCGGTATAAACCATCGCTTGCGTGCAATTCCCTGTGTTTCCGCAATTATGAAGCACTACGGCAAAGTGCTCATCCTGTACCTTCTCTATTATTTCTTTCACAAATAAAGAAGAATATTGCAGGCAATCTTCGTTGGATAACAGTCCTGCAGCAGGTTCAGCCATGATTACACCGTTCACACCGGTTGCTTTCAATGCCATGCAATAGCGGGTGATGAAGTCACTGCATTTTCTTAATAACGTATTGGCTGCATCGGGATTAATATAAATCAGCATCATGATTTCCGACATATCATACAAACGTCCGGCCAGCGAATAAGGACCGATGCAACCGGCAAAAACCGGACGGTCTGTAACATTTCTGGCTGTCAGCATATTTGCTTTAAGATATTCCGGGATTCTTCCTTTATTCAACGCCGGAACTTCCAGCTTTTCAATAGCAGCTTCATCCGCCAGTAAACGGCCGGACACACTGGGCACCTCATTTTTCGGAAAGATAATCTCTGCCCCGAAAGCTTCCGCTTCTACCGTCAGATCCATGATAACGGTTGCTGCCGCAGCCGGATACTTGTCACAAAGAGCTTTGATAGCCTCATAATGAACCTGTCCGTTTGTTACCGCATCATGCACCGTTTTCCCGATAAATTCGATACCCGGATGTGTCATGATCGGAATTGCAATCGTTTCCTTACGTTGGATCGTTTGGCTGATCCATTCTTTCATATTCAGTTTACCCATAATTTTAGTTTTTAACTTCGTCTTGTAATAAAGACGAAGTTGCCCTTCTTTTGTAATCTCGTATATGATAAAATCTTATACCGGTATAAAAATAAAGCTGTCCTTCAAAAAGAAGAACAGCTTTACACCTATTTGATTTATCTTCGAGCTTTATTTTACCGGAATCTTATCAATACGATTCTGATGACGGCCACCGTCAAATTTGGTAGAGAAGAACTCTGTCAAAATCATATCCGCTTCTTCAGTGCTGATGAAGCGTCCCGGCATAACCAGTACATTAGCGTCATTGTGCTGACGAGCCAGGTGTGCGATTTCTGCATTCCAGCAGAGAGCGGCACGAACCCCTTGGTGCTTGTTCAGCGTCATATTGATTCCGTTTCCACTGCCGCAGATAGCGATACCGGGAT
>ENA-ORND01002045-ORND01002045.1-human-gut-metagenome-genome-assembly--contig:-NODE-2045-length-12730-cov-3.139645_pt1 | contig 12730 bp, 9 predicted proteins | sample MGYA00242111_ERZ509014 | MGnify/ENA primary metagenome ERZ509014 (study PRJEB26280, sample SAMEA2338694) | human gut metagenome | biome: human gut; feature: human-associated habitat; material: faeces... | reverse complement strand
TCGGCTTCGTCCGCCGCGTCGCTGACGGCAACCACACTCTCCGCGCCGTCGGGATTCATCAGCGAAATGAAGGGGTATGGGTACATGTACAGTTCATCCGCATCGTCGGAAATCTCGTAGTAGATACGCAGGCAGGTCGTGTCCGCGATTTTGACCCAGTTCGCGCCATTGTAGTCGTCGCGGCAGCCTTCGTCGTCCGTCAGGCGGACATACGAGAGAATTTCGAGCAAATTATAGCCCGTCGTGAGCAGCTCCACCGGGACGCTCACATACAGCACGGTCTGCGCGCCGTCGGAACGCGCGACAATCTTCGACGAGCCGAACGGCGTGCCGTTCATATAGTACGTCAGGGAGGAAATGTCCGTCAGAATCAGGTCGGATGCGGTGTAGCTCAGGCGCAGCACGGCGCTGACGGGCTTGGCGTACTTCGGCAGATTTGCGTACAGGCTCAGCGTCGTCGTAATGCCGCTGAGTGTCTGCACGCCGCCGAAGGTGAAATCAGCATAATACTCCCCTGCCGCCGCGCCTGCCTCAAATGCCGTTGCGTCACTGGCAGATTGCTGCTTTTCAATTTCACTCTGGACAAAATTGTCCACCACACCGCTGGGAATTTCGGTTTCCTCCGCCGCAGCGCAGGAGAAAACCAGCAGCGCTGCGAGCATCAAAGCCAGCAGACGGCTTGTGAAATAGCGTGTGTTCATCGTTCTCAGTCCATCCCTTCTGATTAGTCTGCGGAACGTTCGGTCTTATACCAAGTGTAATCCGTTTTGCTGACGATTTTCTTCACCGTCATCCACATGGCGCGGAGGACGACAACCACCCACAGTTTCGAGTAGGTAAACAGCATCAGCAGAACCAGCGCCGCCGATTGCAGATTGAACTCATTCTTCTCCTGCGCCAGCGTCAGCATGACGTTGCACTCGAACAGTGCGCACGCCATCACCCACACCATCGTGGACAAGCCGCCCAGCGACACATGGCTGTACCCCAGCACACCCAGAACGAACATGGTGTCCGAGCAGACGAGCGTGAATGCCATCAGGATATACACCAGCGCGTAGTACAGCACATCCATGCGCATTTTGCCGCCGGACGGATCAAAGATATACTTGAAATTGTTGATCAGCACATACAGGTTGCCCATCGCCCAGCGGGTACGCTGCTTGAACCAAATCCCCAGGCGGAATGGTTCCTGCTCCCACGTCACCGCCTGCGGCACAAGTTTGATTTTGTAGCCCATGCGGTAGATGCGGAAGCTGATTTCCGTGTCCTCCGACAGCGCGTCCGGATCCCAGCCGCCGATTTCCTCAATGATGTGGCGGTGCATGACGAAGTTCGTGCCCGGAATGGTGCACAGCCCGAAATAGAACCATCGCCCCGCCTGATTCATGCACTGGTGCGCCAGCGTCTCGATGTTGACAAAGCGCGTGAGCAGCGACGCGTTTCGATTGCGGGTGCGGAATTTGCCGATGACCGCGCCCAGCGACGAATCGCTCATCAGGTTCTCCACCAGAATGCGCAGCGCCTGCGGTTCGGGCGTGTTGTCCGCATCGTAAATCGCAAACACGCTGCCTTTTGCTACCGAATAGCCGATGTTCAGCGCGTTAGACTTCCCTTTCCCGCCGACAACGTTATCTGTATTGACGACAATCAGGTTGCGGCCGGGATTCGCCGCCTGAATCTGCTTGAGCACATTTGCGGTGTCATCAGTGGAGTTGTCGTTGATGACGATGATTTCGTAGCGGTCGTGCGGATAGTCGAAGTTGAGCAGGGCGCGGACGGTGCGCCGGATGACGACGCTCTCGTTGTGCGCCGGCACCATTATCGACACGAATGGGTACTCGTCAATCGGCACATGCCCGTCCGTTTTGCTGCACTGATGGTAATACAGGAATCCGCCGACGGACAGAAAGACGTTAATCGCCATCAGCGCCCAGATGCAGACCATCGAAATCAGCATCAAATAATCAGCCGCCGTCATGCAGATTCACCCCCTCCTGCTCGTCTTTCGCGTGCGTATGGTTGCCCAGCAGCTGCCGCCGCGTCGTCCGCCGGGAAATAATCATCCCGGCAATGAAAATCGTGCACGCTACAACCACAAACGCCAGAATCAGCTTGTTGCTCGCCTGAATCTGCTCGGTCATGTACTGCACAAAGCCGCGGTCGTAGACGTAGTCCTCATCGTAATTGAAGCGCTGATAGGCAAGCGACGCTGCCTGTCCGTTGACATACAGCCCATCCGCCGGATAAAAATGCACATACAGGTCGCCCGCATAGACGATGCCTTCCACATCTGAAAGCTTCTTGAGCGCTGTGCGGGAGTTCTTCAGCCGATTGACCTGTGTCCGGAGCGTCTCGATATCCTCTGACGGGTCAAGGTAAATCGCCTGTGCGTAGGCGTTGGTGAAGGCGGTCGTGTCAGCGTAGGCAGGCGCGACGATTTGGTGGCCGTCGCGCAGCGCCGTGTTCTCCGCCTGCTTCTCGCCGAAAAGCGCTTCATCCGATTGGAAGAGGAACACCGTTCGCCAGCCGCGCAGGACATCCTGCCCTTTTTCGCTCATCAGCCACACATCCGGCGCTTCAATCGCCAGCGGGTAGACGCCATAGCGCGAATAGGCGGAATACGCATTGGCGATATTCTCCTGCAAGTCCTCCACCGTCACGTTCACCAGTGTCACCTGCGGAACGTGCATCACAATGCCCGCGCCGCGGCTCTGCGCATACCGCAGCACCTCGCAGAAACGCTTCATCGCCGGATAATCGGCATTGGCGTAAATCGGCATGACACACAGGACGTACGGCACATTTTCCGTCTCGAGCATCTCCACCAGCGACAGCAGCCGCTTCGGGTCGGCAAACGGATAAATGCGGTCAAGCACGAGATACTGCCCGTACGCAGTCGGAGAATTCTTGTAGGGCCACAGCCACGTTTGCAGCAGCGTTGAGAGGAACGCGCACTGCGCTTCCTGCGACGGGTCAAAATACGCCAAATGGGGGATGTTTCCCGCCGTTTGGCAAAGCGGGAATGCCTGCGCACCGACGAAAATCTGTCCGCCGAGCGATTCGCCGCTTTTCTTCATCAGCAGAAGCGAATTGCCGGAAAGCAGCATATCGTTCGTGGCATTTGCCTGCGTCTGCAAGCGCAATGTCAGTGAACCTTCATGTACCTGCGTTTTCGTCAGCTCCGCCAAGCCGCCCGCGCCGATGACAAACACAGGCAGTTTGCTCTCCTGAATCGCCAGCGCCACCGACGCATTCAGCGCCCGATTCGGGTCGGTGCAGATGATGACGGCGGTGTACCCGTCGGTGTCCGGCACATCCTCGCTGCTGGCAAACGTACATGTCCAGCTGGAATAGAGCGCGAATCGCCGCAGGACGTCCGTCGCCGCTGCGCTCGTCTCACTTGTCTGCTCGTCGTTCAAAATCAGCAGACGGGTCACATCCGCGCGCGCCTGTGCGGGTATCAGCAGAAGCAGCAGCCCCGCCGCCAGCGCCAGTACCCACGCTTTCGCCTTACACATCATACGCCAGCTCGCTCTCAACAGCTTTCTTGAACGCCATCATGTCCTTGCCGAAATGCTCGTCGTACTCCTTGCAGGCAAAGCGCAGATCCATGTGCGTCCCGCGCTCCAGAATGCCGTCAAAAGCATCCTCCTTCGTCACCGCTGCAATGATACGGCTGCGGACATAGGCGCTGTTTGCCTCATTGGAGGTCAGCAAAATCGCCATCGTGCCATGTTCGTCAATGCAATAGACCTTATCCTCTACGCGCACGCTGTCCATCACCAGTTCCGCCAGCCGCTTGCGCAGTTGGATATAGCGGCTGTGGGACAGCATCCCGTGCAGTTCACTTTCGTAGCGCATCTGGATAATCATCAGCGAAATCGGCAGATGGTTGCGGACGCAGTAGCCCGTCATCATCTGCGCATCGCGATACATGGCGCGCAGGTTATACAGTTCCGTCACATCGTCCACCAGCACCTGTTCATCCACCTGACGGCGCAGCAGCTTGTTCTCAGCATTGACGTGGCGCATACTGCGGGAGAAGAGCGCCGCCGCGCCCGATCCCAGCAGCGGCAGTACAGTCACAAAATAGTCGGTCAAGTACACCGTTTCGCCCACGGCATAAAAAGAATACAGCTTATATGCCACCCAGCCGCAGGTAATCGTCGCCGCAAGCGCCGTGCCGGTGTTGACGCGATCCATAAAGCCGCACAGCACGGCAATATCCATCAGGAACAACAGCAGCAAATACGTCGTCTGCGTATCCGCAGGTGCCCAAATCATCAGCAGCGCCTGCATAAACGCCCAGATCAGCAGCAAAATGATAGCCGCGTCCCGCGCTACCAGTGCCGATTGCGTTTCGTTTTTCATGGCAGCCTCCTTTATTGCCCGTCCGTTTCAATAATTTTCAGTCGGTGGAGTCCCTCAGTGCACGCCATAATCGCCAGCAGGTCAATCAGACAGCCCATCAGGAAGCTCTGGCGCAGCAGCAGACTATCGCCGCTGAGGATGACGACCGTCATCAGCTCGACAGTGACCGCCGCGAAAAGCAGCACGCTGAGCATGGTGTAGACACTGGCGGCTTCCCTGCCTGATTCCAGCTTTTCGTCCGCTTTACGGCGGAAAAAGAGGAAGGCGACGACCAGCAGGAGCAGCGACGCCGCTGTTTGCGGGGCGGAACGCTCCTTGAACGTTGACCAGATAGAGAGGAACAGTGCCTTTGCCCGCGCGGGCATTCCGCTGGACTGCTCGTAGTTGCCGGAATAATCCGTTCGCGTGAAGAACGCGTTGCGCACGCCGACCTCAAACAACCCCAGCAATTGAATCGGATGGCGCAGGTAATACAGCGTTACGTCCGACGTCGTGTACTGATCAAGGAAGCCCTCATCCAGCGCGCCGCTTTCCGGCAGCACAACGGGGTAGCTCTGCGTGGAATACGTGTCCGTCAGCACGGAATACCGCGCCTCAATGCCGAACTGCGCCAGTGCTTTTTCCGGGTCAGTCGCCTCAAAGAGAACGCCGCGCGTCATTTGGTCGTACTTCTCGTTAATCGTCTGATTGTTGAGCATATCGCCCGTCTGCATGACGCTGACGACGCACAGCAGCACTGCAAGGAGCAAATACAGCCCCTTATGAAGCGCATCCGCTTTGTGACGCATGAGCATCCAGTACGCAACAGAAAAGACGACGCCCATCAGCGCGCAGTACTGGTTGACCGCCATCATCAGGATGACCGTGACGGCAAGCCCAATCTGCGGCAGAAAGCGGTTCAGGCTATCCGGAATCTGCAGGACGCAGTTCGCCAAGGCAACCATCAAAATCAGCTCAATGGGCTGCGTGTAGAAAGAGGCAAAGCGAGTTATCATGGCGGTATCGCCGAAAATCAGCACAGCAAAAACCGCGATAAACAGCCCCTCGGAGTAGACTTTGACGCGTCCCAGCAGCTTGGAGAGCATCGGGATGAGAAGCAGGATGTAAATCAGCAGATAGATTGCTGCGAGGAAGCGCATGTCAAACAGCCCGTCGTGCGTCACCAGTTCGTCGATGACGACCGCCGTGCGCACCAGCATCCGCTGAATTAGCGGCGTTGTACCGGTCGGAAGCGCGGACGAGCCGACATTATAGACACGCTCATAATAGTTGAAGAAAGCGCTTGTGTCGGACGGATCGAGCCGGGACAGCCCGGTATCCGCCAACACAGCGGCAAAGCTACCGTCGTTGGACAGCCCCAGATACGGCGGAACAAAAAGTGTAATCGACGCTGTAACCGCAATCACCAGCACCACCATCAGGGCAAGGTGCTTCGGACGGTAGCGCTTGCGCATCGCGCGGTCAAACCGACGGATGGCGTTCAAAATCAGGTGGTACAGCTTGACAAACAAACCGCTGAGCTTCACAATCAGCCACGCAATCGCGCGCACACTGCACTCTCCTTTCCTGCGTTACGGCTTCATGGCCATGAGCGCAAAAAGAGCTTCCAATTCATCAAATGTATAGGATGTTTCGCCTTTGATGCTGCCGTAAGCGCCCGCGAATGTCCCCGTCGCAACGCGGCGGTTCTCCAGTTTCGCCAGCGACAGCCGCGCAAGCTCCGTGTGCCCGCTGACGGCACCGACCTGTGCCAGGACAGCATACGATCCAATCGCTTCATAGCGGAATCCATAGCCGACCTGCCCGTTTGACGCGTACTGCGCATAAATTGCGCCTGCGCCAAGCTGCGCATCCAGCCAATCCAGCGTCTGCTCCCCTGCCGCGCTGATTTGCGCCGCGTGCAGGATTGTCAGCGCCGCTTCGGTCATCTGCGCCGCCGCATTGCTGAATGTGTCCTTCGCCGGGGTATAGGAAGCGCGGTAGAGCGGGAGTTCGCTGCTCATGAGCGCGCGCGAATCAGTCAATATGGCTTCGCTGCGGTTCGCGACGGCTGTCCAGCGGACATCATAGGCGGATAAGGCTCGCATCGTCTGCACATCCAGATAGCACAGGGTAACACTATCGCCGCGCCCCGAGCCATCGACGTTCGCGAAGCTGACCAGCGCATCATCCACCACACAGGCAGCGTACAGCGCCGCCGCCCGTTCGCGGATTTCACGCTCGTAGCCGCCCCATACCGCATCCGCTTTCATCAGCGCGCGGAGAATGCGAAGATCATCCAGCGACGCATTAGCTGCCGCTTTTTCGCCCGCCTGAATCCGCCAGACGGTTAAGCCGCCGACGGTCATTTCGTCACGGACGTAACGCCATGCATCGGAGAAGAGCGCCGCATCCTCCGTTTGCGCCGCATAGAGCATGGTCTGCCCCATCGTCTCGGAAAGCACGGTATCGCCCGGATGAACCTCGTCGCCGGACAGCGTATAGGTGGATGGAATCGCCCCATCCGCCTGCATCAGCCGCTTCAGAAACGCGAGTGTCTGCTGTGCCGGATGCTGTGCCGCGTCCAGCAGCTGCGCTATTTCATCCGCATTCGGCATATCCGCCGTTGCGCGGAGCAGCTGCCCCTGCGAATCGAAAACCGCCAGAGACGGCACGCTCCGCAGTCCCAGCGTGTGAAAGAGCGCCGCGTCCGCATCCATATACAGCGGAATGCCTGTAATGCCGGATTCCGTCAATTCTGCTTCCGCCTTCTCGCGCGTGTCGCCGCGAATCCCCTCTCGGCAGACAAGAACGACCTGCGCCCCCGCCGCTTGTGCGGCCTGTACCGCCGCCCCAAAGTCGCCCGCCAAGTACACCTGGCAGTCCGGACACCAGCTTGACCAGAACAGCAGGATGGTCGTTTTTCCGCGCAGGGCGGATAGGCGCACTGGATTTCCGTCCGCATCGGTCAAATCTCCGTCATAGGGCAGAAACCACTTTGCCGGGTCGGGTGCAAGGTCGGACGCCATCAGCAGATCGCCCGAATCCGCGGTAGCCGTCGCTTCCGGCAGAATGTCCGGCGAATCCTCGCGGGTTTGCAGCAGTCCGGCGCCGACGATGGCCATGCCCGCCGTCAGCAGAATCATCAGGCTGATCAGTACAGCGAGGATGCGTTGGTATGACTGTTTTTTCATCCGGAACGCTCCTCCCCATGTTTCGACGATGATTGTATGTGCGCCCAGCGCGGTTTATTCACACAGAATATCCGCAATCCGCTCGCAGGCGTGTCCATCGCCGTAGGGATTGCTGGCGTGCGCCATCGCCGCGTAAGCCGCCGGGTCATCCAGCAGACGCGTAAACTCGCGGTAAATCGACTCTTCCGACGTGCCGACGAGCTTGAGTGTGCCCGCCGCAACGCCCTCCGGGCGCTCGGTCGTGTCGCGCATGACCAAAACAGGCTTGCCCAGACCGGGCGCTTCCTCCTGAATACCGCCGGAATCGGTCAGAATCAACGTGCTGTGCGCCATGATATTGTGGAAATCCAGCACATCCAGCGGCTCAATGATGTGCAGACGTTCCAGCCCGGACAGTTCTTCCGCCGCTTCCTGCCGAACAACTGGATTCAGGTGAATCGGGTAGAGCGCCTTGACATCGGGGTGCTCCGTCAATACGCGGCGAATCGCGCGGAACATATGGTGCATGGCTTCGCCAAGGTTCTCCCGCCGATGCGCGGTGATGAGAATCAGGCGGCTGCCCTGCGCCCACGTCAGTTCCGGGTGGGTGTAATCCGCGCGAACGGTGGTTTTCAGCGCGTCGATGGAGGTGTTGCCCGTCACGAAGATAGACGATTCGTCTTTGCCCTCGCGCAGCAGGTTCTGCTTTGCCTTTTCCGTCGGCGCAAAATGATACAGGCAAATCAGTGAAACTGCTTGCCGGTTGAACTCTTCCGGGAAAGGGCTTTCGAGGTTGTAGGTACGAAGCCCAGCCTCCACATGTCCAACCGGAATATGCAGATAGAAGCACGCCAGTGCGGTAACAAATGCCGTGCTGGTATCACCATGCACGAGCGTCAAATCAGGCTTTTCCTGATTGAGGACTGCCTGAATGCGCGTCAGGATAGCGGTAGTAACATCGAAAAGCGTCTGGTTCGGCTGCATAATCGCCAAATCGTAATCCGGCACGACCGAAAACGCATCCAGCACCTGCTGAAGCATCTGCTTGTGCTGCCCCGTGACGCAGACAACTGTCTGCACCTGCGGGCGGCGCTTCAGCTCATTGACCAGCGGACACATCTTGATGCCCTCCGGTCGAGTTCCGAAAACAAGCATGATTTTCTTCATCTTGCGAAGATTCTCCTTTCGCGGATAAGCCGATTCTCATCCGTTGCTGCCTTGAAATGCCATTTGCAGTACAATTCCATTATAGTCTGTTTTGGTTCAAAAATCAACACTCCATTCGCACATGAAAATGGCTATTTCACGCTAATTCGCGCTTATTTGCCATGTTTTCCTTGCGAATGTGAAGCGGCATGTCCAAAGCGGTGATAGGGACAGACACGTTTTTCATCCTACCATCACATTCCGCGCATACCAAATAGCGGATGCCTCCCGTAAGCAGCAGGAAAGCATCCGCAAAAGAAGCTATGGGTAAAAAGTCACTACAGCATCTTACGCCATGCGCGACGCGATAGCTTCGAGGAACGTGCGGCTGTTGACCGCCTGCGCAGGCGTCCCCTCCCACAGCAGCGCAAGGTCTTTGGTCATTACGCCGTTTTCGATGGTGTCGATGGTCGCCTTTTCCAGCTTGTCGGCAAACGTCATCAAGTCCGGCAGATGATCCAGTTCGCCGCGCTTGCGGAGCGCGCCAGACCACGCGAAAATCGTCGCGACGGGGTTGGTCGACGTCTCCTCGCCCTTCAGATACTTGTAGTAGTGGCGCGTGACTGTGCCATGCGCGGCTTCGTACTCAAACTTACCGTCCGGCGAAACGAGCACGGAGGTCATCATCGCCAGGGAGCCGAACGCCGTCGCCACCATGTCGGACATCACGTCGCCATCGTAGTTCTTGCACGCCCAGATAAACCCGCCCTTGCTGCGCACGACGCGCGCCACGGCATCATCAATCAGCGTATAGAAATAGGTAATACCCGCCTGCTCAAACTTTTCCTTATACTGCGCATCGAAAATTTCTTGGAAAATGTCCTTGAAGCGGTGATCGTAGGTCTTGCTGATGGTATCCTTCGTGGAGAACCACAAGTCCTGCTTGACCGACAGCGCGTACTGGAAGCAGGCATGGGCAAAGGACGTAATCGACGCATCCAGATTATGCATGCCCTGCACGACGCCCGGCCCCTTGAAATCGAAAATCGTCTGGCGAATCTCCTGCCCATCCGCACCCGTGAACACCAGCTCCGCCTTGCCCGCGCCGGGGATGCGGATTTCCGAATTGCGGTAGACGTCGCCATAGGCATGACGGGCGATGGTAATCGGCTGCTGCCAAGTGCGCACTGTCGGGCGAACGCCGCTGACGAGAATCGGGGCGCGGAAGACCGTGCCGTCGAGCATGGCGCGAATGGTGCCGTTGGGCGACTTCCACATCTCGTGCAGGTTATACTCCGTCACGCGCTGGGCGTTCGGGGTGATGGTCGCGCACTTGACCGCGACGCCGTACTTCTTCGTCGCGTTGGCGCTGTCAATCGTCACCTGATCGCGCGTTTCGTCGCGGTGCGGCAGACCGAGATCGTAATACTCCGTCTTTAAGTCCACGAACGGCTCAATCAGCAGCTGCTTGATGTCTGCCCACAGGATGCGGGTCATTTCGTCGCCATCCATCTCCACCAGCGGCGTTTTCATCTGAATCTTTTCCATAATAATACGCTCTCCTTGCCTTTCCGCTGATGCTTCCTTGCACCGCAGATTTTTTACGCTTTCATTGTACCCCACGCTTTCCCTTTTCGCAAGGGTGAAACAGCAAAAGAACAGGAGCGGCTGCGGCTTGCAAAAAAACAAAATATTTCTTGCAAGATACCTTGACAGGCGAAGTATCTTGTGATATAGTAATACTCGTCAAGGCGAGATACCAAGACAAGGGATGAACCATAGGAGGTGAAGCATATGGCATTGTCCGCAGATATTCTTCGCGGCTATACCGACACCATTATTCTGCACCAGCTTTCCCACGGCGACAGCTACGGCTACCAAATCAACAAGACCATTTCGACGCTCAGCGGCGGCGAGGTGGAGCTGAAAGAAGCGACGCTGTACACCGCTTTCCGCCGGCTGGAGGAAGCGGGCTACATCTCCTCTTATTGGGGAGACGAAATCAGTGGCGCCCGCCGCCGCTATTACACCATCACCGAGCTTGGCAAAGCTGCCTACCGTCAGCAGGTAGACGACTGGCAGAGGGCATATTCCATTCTTTCCAAGCTGATCCTCAACACCAATGAATCCATTCAGGAAAACAAAACGGAGGTCTTATGAAAGACAGATTGAAAGCATATCTTGAGAGTATCACAGCCTCTGCCGCCGATACCCCGGAGAATCACGATCTGAAAGAAGCGATTCTCAGCAATCTTTATGAAAAATACGACGCCATGATCGCCCAGGGCATGGACGAGGAAGCCGCTTACCGTGCCACGGTAGATTCGGTGGGCGACGTTTCCGGTCTTTTTACGCAGAAAGAGCAGAACGACAGCGCCGCCCCGAAGGAGGAGCCGGCAAAAGCTTCGGAATATCCCCCGCAAACCGGATCTCCTATCCCTCAAAAGAAGTCGGAAAGCAAGAAAAAAGAACAGCCCTCCCCTGCACGCTCTGCCTGCATCGCCATTGCGGTGGCGCTTTACATCCTTGCGCTGATTCCGCCGATTCTGATCGACAATGCAATCGGCTCCGTTTTGCTGTTCGTCGTGGCGGCAATCGCCACCGGGCTGATCGTCGGCACCTCCTATCTCTCTCAGAAAAAGCCGGACGACGCCTCCGCCCTGCTCTGCTGGAGACACCGCAGGCTGTCTTCGGTCCTGCTTGGTGTTGTGATCTCACTGTATATTGTCAGCGTAATCCCCGCCATTCTCTTTGAAAACGAGCTTTTCGGCGTGGTCCCCCTGCTGGTCATCGTCGCCCTTGCCACGCTTCTCCTGCTTCTCCGCCCCGCCATTGCCGACCGGGCATATCCGGGCGCCGACGATGCGGAAGAATCGTCAGAACCGACAGACGGTACGGCGTCGGGCGACAACTCACACGCCAATACTCAAAAAACATGGAAGAAGAAAAAGGGCTTCCGGATTGCAAGCTCTGTTTTCTGGACCGTCGTTCTGTTGCTTTACTTTATCGTAAGCTTCTGCACCGGAAAATGGTGGAGCACCTGGATTATCTTTGTCCTCGCCGGATTTCTTTCCGGTATTTTCAGCGGCATCTACAAGCTGATCTGCGGCAAAGGCAAGGCGGGACCGATCGTACAGATCGTGATCTGCTCGATTCTGCTGGTCTCCTTTTCCTCGCTCTTCCCCCTCGCCTCCCTGCGCCAGAAAATCTCGTGGAACTTCTTATCCTCTCCCGTTCAGTTTTATGACGATTCCGACTATTATTCCGGCGATTTTTCGTTTACGCCGGCAGGGCAATCGCTCCAGAAGATCGACGTGGAATGGACCGCCGGCGACGTTACGGTGGAATTCTGGGATTCCGACACGATCTCGGTCACCGAGCTTACCCCGGACGGCAGTACCGTAAAAGAGGAAAATGACCGCCTGCGGTGGCGTTTCCATGACGACACACTGAAGATCCGCACCTGCAAAAGCGCAAGATTCCCGGAGCTGTTCCACAACGACAAGCTGGTAAAAAAGCTTCTTATCCGCCTGCCGGAGGGAATCGACCTCCCCGAATTCCGGCTTTCCGTCGTGTCCGCCGACGCAACGCTGAATTCTCTTTCCGGTATTTCCGAGATCCGGCTTGACAGCGTATCGGGAAGGCTGACCGTAAACGACTGCCGGACGGACACGCTGAAGGCGGATACCGTTTCCGGGAACATCACGGTAAGCGGTGAGATCACCGATATCGACATAGACACCACCTCCGGCAAAATGGAGATTAGCGCCTCTTCCCTGCTTAAAAGTCTTAATATGGACAGCACCTCCGGGTCGGTAACCATCACCCTGCCGAAGGACGTCCCGGGCTTTACGCTGGACTACGATTCGGTATCGGGCAAAGCAAAATTTCCCGGCTATGAAATTTCGGGTGAAAAAAGCCATTACCGCTACGGCAACGGCTCGATCGACATTGATTTCGACACGGTAAGCGGAGACATTACCATACAGTAATATAAAAAAGAGGCTGTCGCAAAAGCGACAGCCTCAGATCACTGACAAAGCCCCTCTTTCGCTTAA
>ENA-ORND01002037-ORND01002037.1-human-gut-metagenome-genome-assembly--contig:-NODE-2037-length-12769-cov-2.685386_pt1 | contig 12769 bp, 11 predicted proteins | sample MGYA00242111_ERZ509014 | MGnify/ENA primary metagenome ERZ509014 (study PRJEB26280, sample SAMEA2338694) | human gut metagenome | biome: human gut; feature: human-associated habitat; material: faeces... | reverse complement strand
CAATTCCACCTAAATAATTTCTATGTGAATACTTACCTTTTTCTTCATCTCCAAGTGAAATTCTTATAACTTTAATAATTTTTGAATAATTTTTTTCTACCATGCTCATATTGTATTTTTCAGGATATATTATAAGTACATTTCTTTCCGCATTTTCAAAGCCACCATATAATATATAATTTTCAAATTCAATTTTTTTCATAAATGTCTTTGCTAATGCAACTTGATACATATCTAAGAAATCTGTATATTCTAGTTTTTCTCTTTGTTTTGAGAATTCGATTTTGTCAAGTATTTGTGCCAATAACATTTTATCTTCTTGTTTTTTGTAGTCACTTAATATTTTTTGTTTATCCATCTTTCCTCCATTCTGTACCCTGCTTCAAAAATTCGTCTGGCCACGCCTGTTTTTCAAACTTAATATCTTGTAAATTATTTTCTACAATTAATTCTTCTATTGCCGTTCCTAATCCATTAATTTTTGTGCCATCTTCTATTGTAATAACATTTTTTGTTTTTTCTATTGATTTTTTTATTATTTCCTCATCTAATGGTTTCAAAAATCTTACATTTATAACGTCTGATTCAATTCCATTTGTTTTAAGTCTATTTGCCATTTTCATTGCATCTGCCACTCTTTTTCCAATTGCAATAATACTTGCATCTTGTCCTTCTCTTAAAATTTCTGCCTTTCCAAGTTCAATTTTTTGATGTTTTTCAAATTTGATATTTTCATCTTGCCCACCTCTTGGATATCTTATAACAACTGGCTTATTTAATTTTACTGCAAATTCCATCATATCTTCTAATTCTCTAAAATCTTTTGGTGCCATTATTGTTAAATTTGGTACAAGTCTAAAAAACGCCATATCTAGTGTACCTTGATGTGTTTCTCCATCTGCTCCTACAACTCCCGCTCTATCAACACACATTATAACAGGCAAATTTTGCATTGCTATATCATGTATTACCTGGTCATATGCTCTTTGATAAAATGATGAATAAATAGGTACAAATGGAATCATTCCATCTATTGCCATTCCTGCAGCCATTGTTAAAGCATGTTGTTCTGCAATTCCAATATCAAAAAATCTTGATGGATATTCTTTTGCAAATTTTGTAAGCCCTGTTCCATCTTTCATAGAGGCTGTAACTGCTACTATTCTTTTATCTTTTTTGGCTAGTTCTATTAACTTCTCTCCAAATATTTTTGAATAGTCATCTTTTTTTTCTTTTTTTGTTTTTCCTGTCTCAATATCAAATGGTGCAGTAGCATGAAATTTATCAGGATTTTCTTCTGCTATTTTATAGCCCTTCCCTTTTTTTGTTAATACATGTATCAACACTGGTCCTGTTACTTGTTTACTAAGTTTCATTATATTCTCTAGTTGCTCAATATCATGCCCATCAACTGGTCCTAAATAAGTAAATCCAATGTCCTCAAAAAACATTTTTGGTATTATCAATTGTTTTATACTTCTTTTTACTCTTTGGACTATTTTAACTATTGGTTTTCCTATAATTGGTATTTTACTAATTATTTTTTTCCCTGATATGTTTGATTTTGTATATAATTTTTTTGTTCTTAGTTTACTCAAAAACATATTAAGGCCACCGATATTTTTGGATATACTCATCTCATTATCATTTAATATAACTGTCATATGCGTTTTACTAAATCCTGCATCATTTAACGCTTCTAGCGCCATTCCACCTGTTAATGCCCCATCACCTATTACTGCTACTACTTGATTTTTTTCGCCTTTTAAGTCTCTTGCTCTTGCCATTCCCAGTGCCGCAGATATTGAGGTGCTACTATGTCCTGTGTTAAAACTATCATATTCTGATTCGCTTGTTTTTGGAAATCCTGCTAAGCCGTCTAATTGTCTTAATGTTTTGAATTGTTCCCTTCTTCCTGTTATTATTTTGTGTGCATATGCTTGGTGACCAACATCCCATACTATTTTGTCTTTTGGTGTATTGAATACACTATGTAACGCAATTGTTAGTTCTATGACTCCTAAATTTGATGCTAGATGACCTCCATTTTTTGAAACAGTTTCTAATATATATTCTCTTAATTCTTGTGCTAATTTTTCTTTTTCTTCTTTTACTTCCATTATTTCTCTATATAAATTTTCTTCAAAATCCCAATTTTCTTTATTTAATACTCTTTTTCTAAGTTTTGCTATTTTTGATATTTTACTTCTTAAATCTTTATAATATACTACATCATCAAAATATAAAACATAACAGAAGAAAACATACATCTGCTCAATTAATTCTTTATCTTGAAAATTATTTGAAACAGCATATTCTTGCGTTTTTTTCAATTCTTCTAATATAGTTTTTCTAATTGTTGTATTATTATTATAGAAAAAATTATAATATCTGGCATTTATATATGTTTCTGAATATATATCATTATATTTTTTATCATATGTGTCTTCAAATACTAATCTCAAATATTTTTCAATTTGTTTTTTGGTTAGTTCAATATATTCGTTCATTATATTAATTGTCATTTTTACATTATTCCTTTCTGTTACAGCTATTCACTAGTAATTGTTACTATTGAGTTATTATTATTATTATTTGGATAAGTATAATTTTGGCTTACATCAACTTTATAAAATCTTATTTCTCTACTCGAAATAGCATCAATTGAAATTGTAAAACCACTTATATAAGTTTTTCCATCTATTGTTATTGTTTTCATTTCTGTTGCATCCAAATAAGCGCTATTCGTTACATCAAATAGAATTTTACTTGGATCAAATTCAATTTTAGCTATTGCTGAATAGCATTTCTTTTTTTCTTCATCTGTTAAAGCTAAATATGTATCTATATCTATCTTTTGCCCTACAGTATAAGAGCCAAATGCTTCTTTTACATTGTAATATGATAATGTATTTGTCATACTTAATATCATATATGTACTTTGTTCATCATCTGTAATTTGATAAGAAAGCTTTTCTTTTCCTACAACTAATGTAAACTTTCCTCTTAATGTCTTTTTATATGGTGCTGTTGAATTTACTTCTACTTCTACAATTACTTTGTCCCCTGTTGATAATTGAGTATTAGGAGTTATTGTTAAGTTAAAGTAGTCTGAATTTGTGCTAGCAAGTATTGTTCCTGAATTTTTGCTTAATTGGCAAATTGCATTATCACTACACGTATATGAAATGTCATATCCAATGTCATATGTTGCTGCTTCTATATTATTATCACTACTATTCATATTTATTGTAATTACATAATCATCTACGCCAGACCAGTTATCAACTTGGTATACCGAATTATCTTCTGAAAGTTTATCACTATAAAAATAAAATTCTCTACTTCTAACAAAAAAGTTATTTATAGTGTTTGTTACATATCTACCAAAAATAATTATAAATGATAAAAAGCTAAGTGTAATAAGTGCAAGAATAATAATCTGCTTTTTTTTATATTTTTTATTAAATTTTATAAAATCTCTTGTTTTCTTTTGCATATTACTCCTTTTTTTAACTTTATGATGTCACTTGGTGTGAATTTACGTTTATCTCTAATGCTTCAATTATGTTTTGATAATTTGTAGTATTATAATTTTCTGGAAAATGTATAACTAATTGATATGTATTTGTTTTTGGCTCTCTATAATTCAAATTTTCCGTTTCTGTTGTCATAACCCTAAAATATGTGCCATATTCATCTTGTTCTATATTATTTGTTTTTATTATATTTGTCGCTCCTGTATCAGTATATTCTTGATTTTTGTATAACTCATATGTTAAGGGTAAATTTGTCGTAGTTCTCATTCTCAAATCATATATTAAATCTATTTCGGCTGTTTTTTCCCCATCTTGATTTCCTATTGTAAATGTAAATACATATGCGTCATTTTGTGGGAATAATGAAGCTAAATTTAATGTCATTGTCTTATAATCTTCTTTTAGCAAATAAAAAGCTATGTCTACATTAGCAGTTGATTTTGCCTCACTCTCATACTTTGATAAAACGAGGGTAACTATTCTCATTAATATTAAAAAACATAATATAAGAATCACTACCTTAGCATATAACCTTTTAAGTTTTTTACTCATCATCTTTTCCCTCCGTTTTAGATGTAAAATGGAATACCAATCCTAAAAGGAAAAAAAAAGTCAAAATAAGACCTATTACTTCTGGTGATAGTAAAATTTTTCTCCATATTCCTAATTTAGGAACAACATAAATGACTCTTCCTAAAATTTGATTTTCTGTAATTGGCTTATCTTCACTATTGTTTGCGTCTCCTTTTGCAACTAGTTTATCACCATCTTTTTCCACTAATCTATGTGTAACAAAATTATCACCGTCTTTGTATACAATAATTTCATTTTTATTTACTTCCTTTGTTATTTCTACTACAACAACATCGCCAATTTCTATGGTGTTCGACATACTTCCGGTCGCTACTTCAAAAAATGTATATCCAAACAAATTAGAGTAATCATTTTGGAACACTTTTATTTGCACAATATAGTAAACACCTATTATAATCAAAATAGAAACTATTAATAATAAAATATTAAGAATATGTCCTATTATGATACTTATTGGCTTTTCTTTATCCTGGTTCGCCATTTTCTCTCCTGTAATATTTAATTTTGATTTTCAGTATAAGAATCTATCGTTTCTCCCAAATATTGACAAACATGTACAGTTATTGGAATTTGACAATCTGCATTCCAATTAGTTCCCAATTCAACATCTGGCTCATTATTTTCATTTTCCAGCCATTCTATTTCTACTGTAACCTCATTTGTTTTTCCAGCATTTATTTCTTCAAATGTAATAATTCCTGCATATGTATTTGGGTCAACCTTTACTAATTCATTTCCTTCTTGTGTTTCTTTTACAGATTTTATTTGTATATTGCTATTTGTTAATTTTTCTTCATCCAGCATAATATCATATCTTACTGAAACATCTGTATCTTTAGGATTAATGCTTATTTTAAAAGTGCCTAATAGCCCTGGTGCTAAATTTCCTGGTTTTACATGTTCATTTTTTTGTGCTTCAACATTATCAATAACAAAAGTAACATCTGTTCCTTGTGTTATATCTGTTTCATTTACTACAATGTTCCAAGTTCCGTTTTTTAGCTGAACTTTTGCATATAATTCACTTTGAAAAAGTGCATATATGCGAACAGCACCATATATCACTAATAAAATAATACACAAGCATACTAATATCAAGCCTTTTCTTACATTTTTTTTACTTAGATTGCTCATTTTTTTCTTTTTCCTTAGTTTCTTCTCTAACTTCTTTCCTAGCTTCTTTTATTCCAGCTGCAACAACCATTGCTTGATTAACAAATGCTAATAATGCTGGTAAAACAATCAAGAATAAGAATCCCCATTTTGATTCTACTATTCCTAATATTGTTCCAACATTTGGCATAACACTTGCCTCTGACGCTAGACCTATTACATATTCACTTGATATCTTATGTTCTCCATCATCTATCATATAGTTTATTTGTGATTCACTTACTTCTTCGATATCTTCTATTGTTCCTAATTTTACTTTTATCTGTTGATTATATGTATCATAATAAAAAGCTTTATCTCCAGCTTTTATTTCATCTGATTTTTCTACTATAACTAGATCACCTTTATTATAATCTGGTTGCATTTTCTTGTCTGATACAATTATTAATGAAATATCTCCAAATTCTGTTACTTTGTAGTCATTATATGACAACAAACAAACTGTTACAAATATTGCTATTATTAGATAAATTATAAATATTAGATTTGAAATTACTTTTTTCATCTTTTCCTCCTTGTAAATCCAAAAATTCTATTTACAATATATCATAGTATATATTTTTTTTCAACATTTTTTTATAAAAGTTTCTTCAATTTTTTTACCCCATTAAAACCAACAACAATCAGCAAAAAAAATTGCCCAACTTCGTTTGATTAGAGTATGGAAGTAGAAAAAAATTTATAGAATTATGCAATGAAGAAGTTCAAAAAAGTCTTAAATGTAACTATATTTAGTCACTATTTAAGACTTACAATTGTTTATATTATAACATTTTTAGTATGTTTAGGAACTGCTGGTGGAATTTCATATTTTATATCAAAAAAATGAAAATCTTCTAAAGTATTATCTTCTAAACAAGCTAAATAAACATCTAATTCATCTAAAGACTTACAAGCTGTAATAATAGCAGGATGTAAATTGTAGTTCAAGAATAGTTCAAAAGCAAGTCCTAAAGCTTTAGCTTTAGACCCCTTTTCTCTTTCTATAACAAGTTTATATGCCTCTTTAAATCTCGAAAGAGCAGGAAATTTGTAATAGTCAATCGATTTAGTATAAAGTTTATTAACAACTCCTTGTAATGAACTATATCCTTGAGGATCGTTTAATAATATATCTTTAACGGTATTTATATTATATGGAAGGATTACTCTTTGTTGAACTTCTGATATCACGAGAGTATTTTCAATAAAACGAGTAGATAACTCTGTGCTATCAATAATATTAGATTGTTCATTTTCTGTTTCTGTAGTTGAAGTTTTTAGTATTTCCGAAAAATCTGTAGTAGTAATTTCATATACAAATTTTTCAATTATTTCTGTATTACTATAAACAGTATTAATGTTTTCCATAAAATTATCATTATAATTTTTAACACTTTCTTCTAACTCTTTATTAGAAGTATCAATTTTATCTAAAGAGTCTATCAATCTTTTTAAAATAGTAATATTTGAATTAGATTTATTCAAAGCATTAGTTGATTCATTTAAATAAAAAAATGATTTATCATTTGGGTTAATATCAGTTGTAAATGTAACATCAGCCATAATCTTTTTTATGAACATTAGTATTTGTTTATTTAAATTTTTTTGTATATCTAATGTAGATGTCAAAGAAATTTTTTCTAATTCTATTAATTCAGTAATGTTTTCTTTATCTGAAAAATTTATCATTTGTATCCTCCAAACTTATTTTATCTTATTATAACATTCAAAATTAAAAATGTAAATATTTTTTTTAAATCATCTAGATAAAAAAATATTTATGAAATATAATAAATTTAGCATTATTATTGGAGGAGTAAAATAATATGAGTAAAATTGATGATAATGGATTAGAAGAAAATAAAAAGTCTTATATTAAATATGGAGGTAATTTGCCAGGAGGCAAAGGACATTTCTTAACTTCTGAGCCATTGACAGATGATGAAATTGAAGAAATACTTAAGCATGGGGAAGAAGTAAAAAAAGAAAATGACATGATACTTAAATCAAGTTATGGACATAACTTTGTTAATGTAGAAAATCTTGAAAAGAAAAAAAGTCATAGCTCACAATTTATTTGGAGTCCATTTGTTGCTTATTATGGAATAGATCCAGAAAATGAGCAATATTTTAAAAAACAAGTAGTTTCTATCCATCACGTTGAAGGAAATATACATGAGTGCACTCCTGACTCTGTTCATTATAGAGGAACTACTCATTGGTATGATGGTTTTGCATTTGAAATCAAAAAAGAAATTAGAAATAGTTATTCACTAGAAGATTTAAATAAAGAAAAAGATGTAACGACAATTAATTGAACAGGCGTTAAGCCAATATAGGATGTTTGGAAAGGAACAAGCAATAAGTGCAACTGAACCTATTGATAGAGAACAAATAATGGAACAGTTTGAAAGAAATGTAAGTTTCACACAAAATTTTAGTCATCATAATTGGCAAATATATATTAATCAAAAAAGAGAAGAATTACTTAAGGCAATAGAGAAACAAGAACGAGAACAAGAATATCAAAGAAGAGCAGAGCCCTTACTTAAAGAAATTAATGAATTAAAAACTCAAAATTATAAATTACAAAAAATGCTAAATACAGCACTTACTTTCGCACAAACAGTAAGTAATAGTCGAGTAAGTATCAAAATTTAAAATCATTTTTTATTCTTGCAAATCATCATTCATATATTGTTTGTTTAAATAACCTCATAAATTCACTTAATTCCTTTGGTAAATTTGTAGAATCATATCTTGACATGATATAATTTAGTCTTATCTTTTTTTCATTACCGTCAATCTTTATAATAATTTCTTCATATGAGCCTTCTCCATATACGTTGTACTCCTTTTCCAAATTCATATAATCAATCTCTCTTAACTTTTCTTTAAGCATTTCTAAATCTTCTGGCGATATCTGTTTTTTAGCATTTCCACTTTCTACTGATTTAGCCCAAATACTACCATCTGCATAGACATCAATATCACTGGTGCTAAATGATGATGGCAAAATGTCAGAACGATATCTTATAAATATTTCATTTGTATTTAAATTGTTATTGCTTTTCATTACATAAATTATTATAAAGGTTATAATCAATATTATTGCTAATATTATTATAAATATCTTTTTCTTTTTCATTATTAGCACCTTTCATTTTTTTGGCATTTAGGACCGGGTATTTTTTGTCACCGTCTCATTTGAGAGCAGGTATTTTAGGTTCCTATCTCATGTATAAACTTTCTCACTATATTTTAAAATTTTTTCAATATCTACTAATGGTGCTATTTCAATAGTTTGAGATTTCTCGTCTATTAAAAATCCCCAATTTTCATTATGTCTATCAAAATTTCCTACAAGACTATCAGCAATAAACATATTCCAAAAAAACTCTTTTACATCATAAACTTGTTGTCCTTCTATCGTTTCTAAAACTTCTTGAATCTCTGTTCCATAACCATTTTTTAAAGTTTCTATTTGGCTATTTTTCAACTCTGCAAATTGTTTGAACACTTTTCCATAACTTGTAAAATCTTTACAAGCAACTACTATTTTTTCTCCACTTGGAGTGTTATACTTTCCTAATATAGTATCCTGCACTTTCAGTCCTAATGTTTTTATTATTTGACATGCTATGTGTTCAGATATACAACTATTTGAATATATATGTTCTAGTGTTCCGTCCTTTGGTGTTGAAAATTTTAACATATATTCTTCATCATTATATATTATACAGATTTTTCCTCCATTTTTTCCCCATAATATCTAAATTTATTTATTTCACAATCAGTAAAATCAATTTTTCTATAAAAAATAAAGTGAATTCAAAAACTTTTCTATGTAAAGCTTAATAACCCTAAAAGGCAGATAATTAGCAAGAATTATCTGTCTCTTACTTCTATCTCTTTATCTAAATAAGTAGAATATATATATACTTTATCAACGTTTCTACCCAATGCTTGTATCAGAGCCCTTTTATATAAATCCAACTGAACTTTGTATTTATCTATCAAAATGCCTGCATCTCTATTTTCAACATAATCAGTCTTAAAGTCAACCAATACAAGTTCTCCAGCATTATTGATATAATACAAATCTATAATACCTTGTACTAAAACATTTTCCTCTAGTTCTTCGTCATATATCTCTTTAGCAGGAATGTTAATATAAAACGGCTTTTCTCTTTGTACTTCTTTAGCTTGTAGCATCTCACTCCATATTTTTGATTTTGTAAATTGATATACTTTATTTATGTTTATTGCTTCTGCTTCTTTTGGAGTAATAATTTTCTTAGTCTCCAATTTAGCCACTAATTCTTTTACATCATCAAATGTATATGTTCTTTTCGTTAAATCAAGTTTTTGCATACATAAATGTATTAATGTTCCTTTTTCAGCATTTGTTATTTTAATTTCTTCATCATTTTGCAAAAATTTGGGCAATTGGGGGTCGGTTCTTTTTTTGCCCTCGCGGCAATTTGGGGTCGGTTCTTTTTTTGCCCCACGGCAATTTGGGGTCGGTTCTTTTTTTGCCCTCGCGGCAATTTGGTGCCAGGTCTTTATTTCTGTTACAGAAGTTTTAGTTGGAATAGTTGTGGCATTTTTATATTTATATTCATATTCCAAAGTCTCTACTATCTTTTTCTGTTCTTCTTTATTAATTGAAACCTTAGCCAACTTCTTCAAAATCTGTTCATATATATCCTTCTGCATTTCTTTTTCAGTCGCACTTTTAGACTCACACATTTTTAATGCTTCATCTTTATTATATATTTGTACAGTTGCAAGCTGTTCCATTTCTTCACGATGATAAACATATACTAATTTTATCCAATCCAAATAAGACTTATATTTTTTTAGCAAGATGGGATTTAACTTATCATATTTATATACAATTTCATCAATCTCTTTTTGCTTATCAGTCATAGAATACCCCGTAATTATCAACTTTTCTTTTGCCCTTGTTAGTGCAACATATAGAACTCTCATTTCTTCTGACAAAGTTTCTAACATAATTTGATTTTTCATAGCTTGTTTTGAAAGTGTATCATATTCAATCTGTCTATCATAATCTATGTATTTTACTCCTATTCCAATTTCTGGATGTAATAAAATTTTGTTATTCAAATCTTGCATATTGAAGTGTTTTCCTGTTCCTGATAAGAACACAACTGGAAATTCAAGGCCTTTACTTTTGTGAATACTCATTATTCTGATTACATCGTCATTTTCTCCAATCACTTTGGCAGAATCCATGTCTTTACTGCTCGTTTTTATTTTTTCTATGTAATTTATAAAATTGAATAGTCCTTTAAAACTGATGCTTTCGCATTGCTTTGCACGCTCAAATAACATTTTCAAATTTGCTTGTCTTAGTTCTCCATTTGTCATAAGTCCTACATAATTGTAATATCCTGTATCATTATAAATCTTCCAAATCAACTCGTCTAAGCTCAAGTATTCTTGTTCTTTTCTCCACATTTCCAGGTTGTTTAAAAATGTATCAATCTTGGTTCGTAGAATATTTCCAGCATCTTTTTTAGCTTTTAAAATTGTATTATAAAAATTGTCATATTTATCACTTAATCGTATTTCGACTAATTCATTATCTGTAAATCCACCTATCATAGACCTCATTACTGCAACAAGTGGAATTTCTTGTAATGGATTATCAATAATTTTTAACAAACTCATTATTGTTTGTATTTCTATGCTCTCTAGATATTCTGATGATGAATCACTAAACACTGGCATTCCTAAATTCAAAATTTCTTTTTCAAATATAGGTGCTGGTTCTTTTGTTGACCTTAGCAAAACCACAATGTCTTTATATTTGATGTCTCTTTTTTCTTGCTTTTTTGCATCATATATTTGAAATTTACCATCTATTAATTGCTTTATTCTGCTTGCTACAAATTTTGCTTCTAGTTCGATGTTTTCTACTCTTTCTTTCTCCTCTTCCGACTCACTATTGTTTCCATTCTCCACTGTAAAGTTACTAGTTTCAATCGCCACTTCCTCATCTGATTCCCCAACATTTAATATATCAATTTCAGCTCTCAAATCTTGATTTGTATCTTCGTAACTCGCACCTAAATTCAAATATTCTTCTATAGTGTAATTTAGTTCGCCAAGCTCTTCACTCATAATATTTGCAAATATCATGTTTGAAAAATCTAAGACCTCTCTCCTACTTCTAAAGTTTCTAAATAGTTGAATTTTTAAATCATCATCTTCTGTTTTATAATATTTCGTTTTATATGTTTTATATTTTCCTAAGAATAGGTCTGGTCTTGCCTGTCTAAACTTATATATACTTTGCTTTACATCCCCCACCATAAAAATATTGTTTCCTCTTGATATTGAAGTTAATATATATTCTTGCACTAAGTTACTATCTTGATATTCATCTATTGCAATCTCTTCAAATTTCTCTTGATATTTTTTTGCAATTTCTGATGGTCTTGGTTCTCCATCATCTTCTTTTAATAAAATTTTTAATGCAAAATGTTCTACATCACTGAAATCCACAATATTTTTTTCTTTTTTTCTTTTAGTAAATTTTTCTCCAAACTCTAATATTACTTTTTCTAATTTTGTTAAAACTTCATACATATCATTTATATCTTCATTTGCCTCTTTAGAATCAAATATCAATATCTTATCTAAAACTTTTTTTAGACTATCTTTTACTGCATCTCTTGTAGCTTTTGCTATATCTTTTTCTTCGAGAGTTATTTTTTTATCTGCTGCCCATGTTTTAAATTTGATATTTGAAGCTATTGTGTATGCTTTATCCCAAGAGTCCAAATTTGCTTTTAACATTTCTAGCTGTTCAATGTCATCATTTATTATTAAAAAATATTTTTGCAACTCTGAATATTTTGCTAAATTATTTTTCTCACTTTCTAATTTGATAATCCCTTCTTGTAAGATTTCATCTACTTGCTTTAATAATAGTCCCCCCCAGATTGTTTGTGCAAAATCATTATCCAATTTATCAGCTAAATTAAACATTTCTACTTTTTCATCCAGCCATTTTTCTGGAAATGGATTACTTTGTATATATGTATATATTTTTAAAATTAGTTCTTTCAATGGAGTATCATCTTTATAACTTGTATATGTATTTATTAGCTTTATAAAGTCCTTATCTTCTGCTTCATACTTTTCTTCAAATAAATCTTCTATTACATCTTGTTTTAAAATCTCTATTTCTGTTGTATCTCCAATTCTAAAATTCTGTGCTATGTCTATTTCAAAAAAATTATTTCTTACTACATCTAAACAAAATGAATCTATTGTACATATGCTTGCTTTATTTAGCAAGGTTATCTGTCTTTGCAATTTTTCGTTTTCTGGCTCTTCATCTATCTTTTTATAGATTGCATTTAAAACTCTTTCTCTCATTTCCGATGCTGCTGCATTTGTAAATGTTACTACCAATAATTTATCTATATCTATATTTTCGTTTA
>ENA-ORND01002028-ORND01002028.1-human-gut-metagenome-genome-assembly--contig:-NODE-2028-length-12834-cov-2.175757_pt1 | contig 12834 bp, 8 predicted proteins | sample MGYA00242111_ERZ509014 | MGnify/ENA primary metagenome ERZ509014 (study PRJEB26280, sample SAMEA2338694) | human gut metagenome | biome: human gut; feature: human-associated habitat; material: faeces... | reverse complement strand
AACAGCTCAGGTGCAGAAATGCACTTGAGCTGTTTTGATGTTAGGCATATCAACGTCTAGCGTAAAAGCCTTTTTCAGACACGCTCTAGGATACGGAGAAACGTCGGTGCAGTATTAGAAGAACCACATGCCTGCACGTCAGAAGAAAAAAATCAGTCATTGGAGTGATGCACTTTTTTGTGCTCGTTGCATTGGTCCCTGTATTGTTTTGGCGTGAGTTCGTTTACTTTTTTAAACATTTCAATAAAAGCGCGGGAACTGGAAAAACCACTTTCTTCTGAAATATCAGGAATAGAAGAAGTCGTAGTTTCAAGGAGGTGGGTCGCATGGTCTAATCGGAGCGAAGAAAGATAGACATTAAAATTGCGACCTGTTTTTTTGGCAAATATTCTGGAAAAATAGGTCGGATTGAAGCCAAAATGTTCGGAAACACTTTCTAGAGTGATATGTTCTCTATAATGTGCTGCCAGATATTCGGTAAAAGAAATCGAATCCTCTAATTTGGATCGGGGGGGTAGTACAAGTCGGAGCAGCCATGCTTTCAGAGAGAAGGATATGAAAAATTTGGAGAACACAGGCATTCATCCCAAGGAGATCAACCGGTTTTTCGGATCGTGAATATCGGTAGATATCCATAAGAAGTTCTATGATTTCTTTCCGATGTCTGTTCACAACATCCTGTTCTATAATAGGGTAGTTTTTACTATCTGGGTTAAAAAAAAGCTGTATGATAGAGACAGGAACAAGCACTGCAAATCCGAGAAAGGAGGCAGAATTTTCAAGTGATTTATGAATAACATTTGGATTCACAAAAAGAAAATCATTATCTTTTACATAAGCCATAGTAGAACCGATTTCACAGAGCAGTGTTCCCGAAATAGAACAGTTAAATTCAAAACTGTTATGCCAGTGAAAATGCGGTGCTGAATTTACATCTTTAGGTTTTTCTAACTGAATCCAGTCAGAATGAAATACCTTGCAAAAGCGTCCGTCATACAAATTGATTGGTTCATATTCGATAATTTCCATATGCTTTGCCCTCTTTTGAATTGTATATTAACCATGAATAAAAAGAAAAAAATGATTACATACCATAAAAATTGCACAATAACATATTATTCAAAATTCGTTAAAAAGTCCATAAAAAAGTGATATAAAGTAAAAATACTGTATAGATTAGATAAGAAAGCGTCTTGAGAAAAGATAAAAAAAAGTATAAAAATAGATTATAACAAAAACGAACTTTTCTAAAGGAGGAAAAGAGATGAAAAGAAAAACATTAGCAGTTTCACTATCAGCAATCCTTGCAGCATCCATGCTTTTTGGATGCGGAAGCAATTCCAAAAGTGGGGATACAAAGAGTTCTTCTGACAATGGTAGTGCCAGCGCCAGCGCAGCTGATGCATCCAACGCAGGCTCAGATGCTTCTGGTTCAGGTATCCAGTACGATGGAGACGATGTAACGATTACCTATTGGCATACACATGGTGATTCAGAGGAAGAGGTTCTTGTAGATACCATTATTCCTGAGTTTGAAAAACAGTATCCAAATATTCATGTTGATGCTGTAAGAATGCCATACGATGGATTGATGCAACAGATTATTACCAGCCTTTCCAGTGGAACAGGCCCGGATCTGATGCGAATGGATATTATCTGGGTTCCAGAACTTGCTGAAATGGGAGCACTTGCAGCAGTTGATGATCTGGAAGGATTTGCAGATCTGAAAGATAATCTGTACGAAGGACCGCTGAGTACTAATTATTACAATGGAAAATATTATGGATTGCCATTGAACACAAACTGTCTGTCAGGCGTTTACAGTAAGACCATGATGGAGGAACTGAATATTGACAGTATTCCGACAACTTACGATGAAGTTGTTGCATTGAAGGACAAGCTTGGCTCAGATCAGTATCTGATCGCATGCGAGGAGGCAAACTCTTGGGCTATGGCTCCATTGTTTCATTCTCTGGGCGGCGTTTATACCAATGAGGACTATACGAAAGCATCTGGTTATGTCAACAGTGAAGATAGTGTAAAGGCACTGGAGACTATCGTTGAGTGGTATGATGAAGGAATTATTGGACCTTGCTTCACAGGTGGAAAGCCGGATGCAGCAAATGGTCTTTACGATGGAAATTATCTGTTTAGTTATCAGGGTCCATGGTTCTTCACAAATGATGATGAAGAAAATCTGGCAAAAGTAGAAGTAGGACTTCTGCCGGCTGGTAAAGCCGGATCTCTTACCGTTAACGGTGGCGAGGATCTGGTTATGTTTGAGAGTAGCGATAAGAAAGAAGCATCCTGGGTATTTGCAATGTTCTTAATGAGTGAATTCTCTCAGACAGCACAGGCTGTAGGCGGTGGACATCTGATCCCGACTGTAAAAACAATTGCCGAATCAGAAGCAGTACAAGCAGTACCGAATATGAGTACGTATATTGAACAGCTTGAGGGAGCTGTATCCCGTACCCCATCTCCGGCATGGGAGAAAATTTCAGATAAACTCTCTGTAGCATTCCAGAGCGCAGTTCTTCATGAGGATACGGCACAGTCCGCACTCGATAAGATTGCTCCGGAACTGGATGCATTGCTTGCAGGTGAGGCATCATAATTCAAGAAAGGTGAAACAAATTTCCACAGGCTTTCTTGCCTGTGGAAATTGTTTATAGGGCGATAAAAAGCAGCCCAGAAAGGTATCTGTTATGAAAAAACCTTTATCAGAAAGATTTTCCCAAGGTCTGAAACAATGGTTGGCCGTTTTGCCCTTCCTTGCAGTGGGAATGACCTTATTTATTGTCTTTGTATTATATCCACAAATTAAGAATATTTATATTGCACTAACAAATTATAGCATTATGCCAGGTTCGGAAAATACATTTGTTGGAATAAGTAATTTTGCTAAAATGTTCAAAGATATTTCAACAAAAGGATCTGATGCCTATTTTTTCTGGATTGCATTTCGAAATAATATTTTAGCAGTTCTGGTTACTGTGCCAGGACAGTTGGTTCTTGGCCTGATCGTTGCCGTTTTGATTCATAACCTGAAAACAGGAAAAAATGTATATAAAGTACTCTTATATATTGCAGTTATTTGTGACTGGGTTGTTTTCTGTAATATCATTGATTATATTTTCCAACCGGATGAAGGAAGTCTTGTAAACTACTGTCTGACTACCATCGGAATCTTAAAAGAGCCGGTAGCATGGTTGAAGAATACATGGACAGGAAACTTTGTTATCTGGATCTGCTCAATCTGGAAGGGCTATGGCTGGGTTATGATCATTTACACCGCCGGTCTTCTTGGAATCCCATCAGATCAGTATGAAGCTGCAACGATGGATGGAGCCAATGCGGTTCAGAAATTCTTCCACGTTACACTTCCTGGATTAAGAGGAACTACGCTTTATCTACTGATTAATCTGATTAATGGTGCGATGAATATCTTTATTCAGGTATTCCTGTTGACAAAAGGAGATCCGCTCGGAACAACAGATGTTGTTATGGATTATATTTACCGGAGGGCTTTCAACTATTTCGATTTTGGGTATGCGGCCGCTTGTGGTATTGTCATGGGTATTGTTGTATTTGTTATTTCCATGGGACTGAAGAAATTCCTTCGCTATGGTGAAAATCTTTAAGGAGGAGAGCAGCAATGAAGAAAAAGAAAATAATCAGTCAGATCTGTATTCATGTGATTTTAGTAGCGTTGACAGCAATATGTCTTCTTCCTTTTTTGTCAATGATTTCGACTTCATTTATGAAGGTAAAAGGTGTTTTGCCGAACGAGCCAATTTTATTTCCGAATTTTCCACTTTATCTGGAAAACTATGTAAAAGCGTGGACTGCAAACCATTTTCAGACGTACTTTTTCAACACACTATACGTGTCTGTAGTGGGCCTTATCGTAAATCTGTTAATTTCGATCACGATGGCATATTCTTTCTCACGATTCCAATTTCCAGGAAAGGAGCCTATTTTTAACTTGCTGTTGCTCACAATGATGATTCCGGCACAGCTGGCTATGATCTCCCAGTACACTGTTTTAAACGGATTGAAACTGATTGATACCTATAAAGGAATTTGGCTGCTGTGGGGAGGCACTTGTGTGGCAGGAAACACCTTCTTCTATAGAGGTTTTTTTGAAGCAGTGCCGAAAGAGCTGGAAGAGTCCATGTACCTTGATGGTGCAACCAGGTTTCAGACCTTGTTACATTGCATTATTCCGTTAAGTAAACCGGCAATTGCAACACAGGCAGTATTGGCGTTCAATGGATACTGGTCGAACCTATTTGATATTCTTACCTTTACAAAATCGACAAACAAGAGAACACTTTCCGTTGCACTGCAACTGTTCCGTGGGCAGTATACGACTAACTATGGACTGATGTTTGCTGCCAGTGTTATTGTTATTATTCCGATTATTGTATTGTTTGTTATTTTTCAGAAACAGTTTATGCAGCAGGGCATTACAGACGGTTCCATAAAAGGATAATATCGGATTCTCTGCAAAATTTCAGCCGGGAGGTGAAGTATGATTACAACTAGAAAAAAACAGTCGTTTGGTATTGCAGCAGTTGAACTTGGTGCACCGGTTTCGACAGTACCTTCCATTCCGGTGAATTTAAATGAATGGGAACATGCGGTGTTAATGGATACTTTTTACAGCGCAGGCGGAAGAGAGACCGTTTCAAGTACAAACCTACGGATGATGTGGGATCAGAAAAATCTGTATCTGTATCTGATTTGCTATGAAAAAGAGGCAAGGGTTTCCCGTCCGTCTGATGAAAATGTGCTGAAAACAGAATGGATGCTTCGCAAAGATAAGATAGAAATTGCATTGAGTAGCGGAAATTTTGGAGCGCGAGACTACGCAGTATTTTGTGCAGACACAGAGAAGCAGGCGGGAGCCAGGACGGAAAAGGGAATGACCTATTTCGGCGGTGATAAAGCAATTTTAAATGATTACTTTACCGAAAAAAATGATGCGGTAAAAACAGAAATCCCATCATGGAAATATACATGCAAAATCGCTGTAGAAAAAAACTGTTGGCGTGTCATGTTTGGAATCCCATGGGAGCTGTTCGGTGGATTTCCGGAAAAATATTTTAAGTTTCAGGTTTACCGGAAAAAGAATCAGACCAGTGAAGTGTTGGCTTTGAATCCGTTGGATTTAAATGCAAATTACGAGTCCAGATTTGATTTTGATCCGGAAAGCTTTATTGAGTGCACACCTGGAGGAACACCGCAGGTTATCTATTCCAACAGTGCTTGCGTGATCCTACCGGATGGAACGATGCATTGGCAGCGGCCGGCGACACTGGAATGGCCATCTATAAATGAGCGGGCTGAGATTATGCATTTGCAGAAATCGCTGACACCGACAACACCGGATGAATTGCCAGATCGGATTATAACCGTACAAAGATGGCAGGATGTGTTAATGTTGGAAGGAATGGATTTCTTCCCAAATGCAAGATGTGAAAACTCTTTTGATAAAGTGGATCCTTGGGTACAGAGACGTCTCTGCAACGAAGCACTTCGAAAAGGAGATACTGCGACAGCCTGCAGAGAACTGGATGTCTTGATTGGCTATTTCCGAACGCTCACGGCATGGTGGTATGCAGATCATACACTTGGAGATGCAGACGAAGACAACTGGATTGGATTCACACATCTGAAATCTGTTTCAGATCAGGGGAATAAGATCGTATTAAAGTACGAATATGGTTTGAACACCTGCGATGCCGTATTGATTCCACAGAATCGTGGTTTTCGCTTTTATACAAGAGAAAAAGGAGATTTTGACAGCGAAGCAGTTTCGTATACATTTTCAGAAATAGAGGGAGAATATCAGATCAAAACAGCACATTCTGTGATTGTGATTACAGCGGGAGATGATTGGAAGATCTGTGCGGATGAAAAATTTGTATTGGATGCAGATAACTTCAAGCTCTATGATTATGCAGGAAGCAAAGGTTTCGATGTGTGCCAACCACTTCAGGAAAGAGAAATGGTGTATGGATTCGGCGAACGATTTGATGCTGTAAACCAGAGAGGTCGGGTACTTTCTTTGTGGCACAGAGATGCATTTGAAGGTTGTAATTGTTCTATTGGAAATCAGTCCTACAAAAATGTATCATTTTTACACTCTACAAAAGGTTACTCTTTGTTTATTAACAGTTTTTACAGAATTAGAGCAGATATTGGAAGAGTCAGTAAAGGGCTTCGAATCACAACAGCAGGACCCAAAGCAGATATTTATGTTTTTACGGGAAGCGTCTTAGAAAACATGGAGGAATATACAGCCTTAACCGGAAAACCGCTGCTTCCGCCTGCGTGGGTGTTTGAACCGTGGGCCGGCGGTGGGGTAGGCAGATGGATGGACGGACCGACGCACGATGTAATCCAGGAGATGGAAGGTGTTGTACGGAAGTTTAAAAATCTTGATATCCCACATTCTGGCCTGTATGCAGAGGGTGCTGGTTGGAAATGGGAAGACCATTACAACAAAGAAGAAATTTATAAGATTGCTGCGTTTACAAAACAACAGAAGATGCGGGTTTTTTCGTGGCAGTTTTCACATCTGGATATGGAGCAGGCAAAGGAACTTCTGCCGAACTGTGCGGAAGAAGATCTGCCAATTACAAGAACGCCGGGTTATCATGGAGAAAAAGTTCTTCCATGTGCTATTGATTTTTCACATCCAAGAGCAGAGGAACTTCTGGAAAACCAATGGCATGATCGAATGGATGCAGGTTTTGATGGAACTATGGTGGATTTTGGAGAAATTATTCCAGATGAAGCAGTGTTTTACGATGGTCGTACGGGAGATGAAATGCACAACGCATACGCGCTGGATTATACAAAAGCGTATCGAAAACTCTTTGAAAAATATAAAGGAGAGGATCACGTGCTGTTTTCAAGATCTGCGGCAGCGGGTGTTCAAAAGTATTCCTGCCAGTTTGGTGGGGACCAGCTTTCAAGTTTTAGAGGTCTGACTTATGCAATGAATGGAGGCCTGACACTGGCGGCTTCCGGTTTTCCATTCTGGGGTGTTGATGCAGGAGGTTATTCAGGATTTGCAGATGAAGAAACGTATCTCCGTTGGACGGAATTTGCAGCTTTCTCACCGATTATGCGTTTCCATGGAGTGACCCCAAGAGAGCCGTGGGTTTACAGTCGATATGCAGTATCTGTTTATAAATTTTATGCATGGCTAAGAGAAAATCTTCTGAAATATTCGGTTCATACAGCGGAAGAGGCACATAAAACAGGCATACCAATGATGAGACCGTTGCCAATGGTATTTCCTGAGGATAAAGAGGCTGTCTATTGGGAAGATGAATATTTTTATGGTTCAGATCTGTTAGCTGCTCCGGTTCATCAAGAAGGGGAACAGAGAAGAATTTACTTCCCAGCAGGAAGATGGATCAATTTGTTGGATTTCAGAAAGATGGTTGGTGGAAACCGAATTCTTCAGGTGGATGTTCCAATTGACAAAATTCCTGTTTATATTCGGGAAGGAGCGTGCATTCTGTCTGTTATGAATGGAGAATTGCAGCTTGGACAAAGCATGACATATGAAAAAAAGAATACAGTTCTTATGAGTCGAGCTTTAAATGAAACTTCAGGCAAACGGTATGCAGATGGAAAAGAAATTGAATACAATATTTTGGGCAAAACGGGTGAAGATTTCTTTATGCTTCGCCATGCATCCGAGACAGAATTTATTGTTCTTCTTGGTTTTGACAGAAAGCCAGAAAGTCTGGAGTTGAATGGAGTTTCTCTTTCAGAAGGTGCATCCTTGAATGCGTTGAATTATGGTTCCGGCTGGTATTGGAGAGAGGATACAGCAGTTGTTGTCAGTGTTCCTAAACTGGAAAAGACAGAAATTCATGTAATTCACAAAGAACAATAGTATCAAAATGACGAAGTGATCCTCGCGAAGATTCTTGAGAGAAAGTCCCGTCTTCGGTTTAATTTCGAAGAGGGGACTTTTTCAAAAACAAACGAAACATTTCATGGAAAGAGAGGGTGGAAGATGGAAAATACAGGGTTTTATGTAATACCTAATAAAACGCAGTATGAAATTGGGGAAAGAGTCTGGCTGGAAATAAAAAAAACAGGGCCGACGAAAGCAAATCACGTGAAAGTTTCGTTGTTTACGTATCAGGGAGAAAATCTGAAAATGGAATGTACCCTAGAACAAGGAGTGTATATTCCACTTGCGGAAAGCATTTCAGAAAAAACGGGTGGATATCTGGTAAAAATAGAATTTTTTCAAAAGACTGAAAAACTAGGGAGCTGTTACACGGCATTTGATGTTGTGAATTGCTGGACAGAAGCTCCAAGATATGGATTTCTTAGCAGTTTTTCTGAGGAAGATAAACAAAAAGAAGAGTATCAGGAATTTTTCAGGGAAATGCACTTGAATGTGATTCAGTTTTATGACTGGATGTACCACCATGATGAGTTTTATCCGGAGAGTGATATTTATACAGATATCATGGGAAGAAAAGGTTCGATGACTGCTGTTGCGAAAAAAATCGAAGGAGTGCACGCTTGCGGTGCCAAGGCAATAGCATATGGCGCTGTTTACGGTGCAGAATCATTTCAGGAAGAACATCCGGAATGCAGCTATCGGTACGATAATGGAAAACCAATGATTTTCATTGACAAAATATGGTTGATGGATATTCACAGGGGAACGGCGTGGAGAAAATGGATTTTACAGGAATATGGAAAAGCGCTGGAAAAAGGTTTTGATGGCGTACATATGGATCAATACGGAGATCCGAAAGAGGCATTAATTCTGGAAAATGGAAAATATGTCATTCGAGATCTGGCAGATGATTTTGGTGATTTGATCAATGAAACAAAAGAAAAATACCCGGAAAAACAACTCATTTTTAATGCAGTAAATAACTGGCCGGTAGATTCGGTAAAAAAGAGTCGCGAAGATTGTATTTATATAGAGGTCTGGTCGCCGAATGATACTTATAGAGATCTATATCGTTTGATTGCGCATGCTCGGGGAACAAAGGATGAAAAGAGGGTGATTCTGGCAGCATATTTGAATCCGTTTAAAACAGAACCAGAAAGGAATTTGAATGGATCTACAGCGCAGCTTGCAATGGCAACAATTTTCGCTTCTGGCGGATACCATCTTCTATTGGGCGAGGAAGGAAGTGTTCTGACAGAGGCATATTATCCGGACAACTGCAGAATTGGGGAACATTCGTTCCGAAAAGCATTGAAAAAATATTATGATTTTATTACCGCGTACGGCGGACTTTTATTTCCGGAAAGTTGGACGGATCTGACGATGCAGTATGCAGGAGGAATCAACTCAGAATTTATATTCGGAAATGTTGATTGGTCACCGTATCCGGAAGCAGGAAAGGTATGGATTCAAATTTATAAGAGAGGACGAGAATTTTCAATACGATGTGTGAATTTTACGGGAATTTCGGACATGAACTGGAATAGAACACATGAGGAATTCCCACAGCGTGTAGAAAAGATAAAAGTGAAGGCAAAACTTCCGGGAGAAAAGAAACAAATATACGTTGTGACACCGGACGGTGAAATTCAGGAGCCAGAAGAAGTGTATTATAAAGTAAAACTAGGGGATGATCAAAGACAGGAAATTATATTTGAATTGGACAAATTATTGGTGTTTTCTGTTATATATCTGCGTTTGGAATAGGATTCTGAGCGTAGGTAAAAAAAACAGGAGGGTTTTTACATGAGATTGAAATTAGATAAAAGAACAGGACCCCTTTACTGGTGTACCTATGAGAAACAGTTTACTGAAAATACTTTTATGCCAGAAGAACGGTTCAAAGAAAATATTGATTGGGTAGCAAAGGAATTTGTTCCATATGGATACGAGATGGTATGCACAGATGGATGGATCGAGGATTCTTTCTGCATCAATGAAAATGGATATCTAACTCGTCATCATGATTCATGGAAGCATGATTGGAAATATTGGGCAGACTATCTGAATGAGAGAGGAATGGCTCTCGGCGTTTACTACAATCCGACCTGGATCAGCCCGGCAGCGGTAAAGAACAAAGAAATTTTGGTCAAAGGAACAAATATTCCGGTGCGGGAAATTACAGATTTGTCGTATGTTTATAATGGAGAAAATGAGAAAAAAATAACGGGGGATCGTTTTTCTTATCCAAATGGAGAAGATCGAGCATTGTATTGGGTGGATGTAGATCGTTCTGGAGCAAAAGAGTATGTGCAAGGATATGTAAAGTATTTTATTGACTGCCATGTAGCTTTTTTACGAATTGATTTTCTTTCCTGGTACGAAGATGGAATGGATAAAGGAAAGCAGATTGGCAGAAATCATGGATCAGCAAATTACCGAAAAGTTCTCGAATGGATCAAGGAAGCAGCAGGGGATCAGATAATGATCAGTCTTGTTATGCCGCATTTGAAAAACAATGGTGAGAATGAGTTTGGCATGGGACAGATGGCGCGTATTAACGAAGACTCCGGTACGGGAGGCTGGGATACTTTTAGTGATCGAAACAGAGGACTGCATTTTGATTATTGGTCTCAGTGCACGACAGCATTTGAAGGCCTGATTTACTGGTCAAAAATTTTTGCTGACCACAACATGATCATGGATGCGGATATGCTTCGCCTGAATACCTTTGCAAATGATGAGGAGTGCAAATCGGCTGTATCGCTGGAACTGATTGCGGGAGCGCCGCTGGATATCGCAGATCAGTATGATACGATCAAAGATCGGGCATGGATTTATCAGAATGAGGAACTTCTTGCGTTGAATAAAAAAGAAATTTTATCCTTCCCATTGTCAACGGATACCAACAATCCGGACAGTACCATCTGGATTGGAAAAGAAGCAACAGGAGAGATCATTCTTTCCGTATTTAATAGAGATGCAGAAGAAAAAGAAGTAGAGATTGATTTTAAACAAGTGTTGTTGTGCAGAGCTGCCAGTGTCAGGGATCTTTGGATGCATGAAGATCTCGGAGAAATGAAGAGCTTTCATACCATGCTTCCGCCACATGGATGCCGGGTACTGAAACTTTCGGAAAGGAGTTAGTATGAATCTGGCTGCTTTTTATCACAGCGGGATGTACCCGGAAATTTATGCACCGGATCGGTTTCATCTGAGATTTTCTTTCCGGGCAGCGAGTGGGGACATAGAAACGTGTACGTTGGTTTATTTTCATAAGAATCACAGAGAAGAAACAACGAAAGAAGAAAGGATGTCAGAGCAGTACCACTTAGGAACATCGGTTGTATATACGGCAGTGGTTTCTTTTCAAAAGCCGGCGAGATATCTTCAATATTATTTTCGAGTGACGGGAAAAAACGGGGATACGCGTTGGTATAATGCGTGGGGCACAGTCGAAAAATGTCCGGATTCTGGTTTTTTCGAATATGCATATGCCAATAAGTGTTTTGTGGAGTATCTGCCACCCAAATGGAGTCAGGGAACGATTTACTATCAGATATTTCCAGAGCGCTTCCGCAAAGGAAATCCGTCGTATGCGCCGGAGAACTGTGTGGCGTGGGGAAGTAAACCGACAGCTTCCAACTTTATGGGCGGAAATCTGGATGGAATCCGAAAATCGCTTAGCTATCTGGCAGAGCTTGGAGTGGAATGTATTTATTTGAACCCGGTGTTTACGTCTCCTTCAAATCATAAATACGATACGACGGATTACTATAAAGTAGATCCTCATTTTGGAATCAATGAAGATCTGCGAGTTCTGGTCAAAGAAGCACATGAAAAAAACATAAGGGTTATTTTAGATGCTGTGTTTAATCATACTGGAACAGATTTTTTTGCATTTGCTGATCTTTTAAAAAATCAGGAAAAATCAGAGTATCAGAGCTGGTATCATATTACTCGTTTTCCGGTACGGGAAGAGGCAGACTGTTATGAATGTTTTTTTGGATTTGCTGGCATGCCAAAACTGAATACAGGAAACGAGAAGGTACAGGAGTATCTTTTGAATGTACTGGAATACTGGGTACGGGAAGTACAAGTGGATGGATATCGCTTTGATGTGATTGATGAAATGGATGAGAATTTTGTTCTCAAAATCAGAGACCGACTCAAACGTCTTCTGATTGGTGAGACATGGGCAGAGGGAAAACGACTGCTGAATGGATGTGAAATGGACAGTATTATGAATTATTCTTTCCGCCAGGCAATGCTGGACTTTTTTGCAGAACGGAGTATTAACGCCGAAACATTTGGTCATAGGTTGGAAACTGCATTGTCACGACATCCTGATGAAACGAATATGGCTATGTTTAATGCATTGGACACACATGATACCAAGCGTTTTATCAACAGTTGTAGTCATCGGTTAGATTCCTTTAAACTTGGTGTTGTTGTGCAGATGATGTTTCCGGGTTCGCCGTCCATTTATTATGGGGACGAAGCAGGAATTGACGGAGAAAATGATCCGGACTGTCGAAAGTGTATGACGTGGCAAGAAAATCCGGAAGAAAAAGAGAGTTTTCGTTTTTATCAGAAACTGATTCAGTTTCGAAAAAAACATTCTGCCATACGAAACGGTTCGTTTACAACAGTTTTGGCAGATGGACGCGTATATGGTTTTGCGCGTGAAAATGAAACGGAGATAATAGAAATTTTTGTAAATGACAGTGATGACACAGTAGAGATTACAGTCGAAAACGCTAGATCAATTTTGATTTCAAAGGGAAATTTTTACATTGTGTGCAGAAAAAATGGAGAAATAATAGAAGAAATCTGCAGTTGAAAAAACTGCGGGAAAGGAGTTCTTTATGGGAAAACTGAAATTT